>ENA-OOUL01000001-OOUL01000001.1-human-gut-metagenome-genome-assembly--contig:-NODE-1-length-200182-cov-5.694268_pt1 | contig 200182 bp, 199 predicted proteins | sample MGYA00241544_ERZ501270 | MGnify/ENA primary metagenome ERZ501270 (study PRJEB25962, sample SAMEA2042283) | human gut metagenome | biome: human gut; feature: human-associated habitat; material: faeces...
TAAATCAGATCCCCTGCCTGGGGGGGGGGGTAAAATCGACTTCTAATGAAAATTCTGAAATTATATATAACTCTTCTCATACTATTTCTTCTTTAGATAATAATATAAAAATACAAACAGGGCTAAATTATCCTGTTACTATAAAATTTTTAAATAGATATATAAATTATCATGATTTTAATAATGACAATCCTAATCAATCTATAAATTCATATATTGTTTTAAACTTTCCTAAAAAATATTTAAAATGCTCGATATCAACTGCAGCTTCTCCAGCAATACCTCTTCTACCAGTAGTACCTACTGAAGGTGGAGTAATACAAACATATGAAGATATGCAATCATTTTCTAGTGTAATGGACTATGAAATTTTGGATTCAAATAAAAATCCAATCGATACATTGAAATTTATAACAGAACCTGCAAATTTATATCTTGTAAATTTAGATCCTGAAATTTTTGATCCATCTCCAAATCCAGGTACAGATACCACTAACGATACAGTACTGATAGATTTTATCTATGAAATAGATGAATATAATGCCGATTATATAAGTGGTTTTGGATATTTTGACATGGATGAATTAAGAGATATTTATATTACTGAGAGTATGATTCCACGTATTGAAAAGTTAAATCTTCAATTATATACTGGAAATAGTACTTATCAAGCTATAGAAACAGATACACCATTAAATGCTTTATTACGACTTCCACATGGAAATTATAAATTATATGCAGTTTCAAATTCAGATTCTATTATTCAATTTTCAAACAATCTTACAAATGAAGATGATAAGGGTTTTATTAATATTGGTACTTATTATAATGAATCAGTTATCCCTGCAGATATTTATTATGGTCAAATAAATTTTAGTCATGATTATGATCATAAAGAATTTAGTACAGAAATGAATTTAGTTACACATAAACATATTTTTGTATTTAAAATAGAATCAGGAATAGAAAAAATAATGAATACACATATCACTGTAGAAGGTTATGGAGATACATTTTATTTTGATGATCAAACTGTATCTCATATGGGAGCTATAGATGGTAATTATGATACATATATTACTCGTAATTATTTTTATAAAATACAAGATAATATGATTGTATTTTTGGTAAGAACTCTAGGAACTCCTACAGATATTGAAAATCCAAAAATTAAAATTAAATTATTTGTAGAAACCTATCAAGGAAACAATCAATCATTTGAATTTCCAGAAATAGATTTTATTAATGGTAGACAAATTCAAATACTTCAATTTATGCAAGATATTAATGAAGAATTATTAATAATAAAATAAAAAATAAACCCATGGAGATTGCTCTCCATGGGTCTTATTTAAGCACTTTTCAAACCAACATACTTTTTCCTAAATACGACTCTCCATTTATTTTCTTTTAATTTGCCTACTCGATCTAGATATAATTCCCTACCTTTGATATTTTTTGCCACTAGCTTACCATTAAAGAATACTTTATCGATATAATAATCACTATTAGTTAGATTGATATCTAGTATATATAATACTTTATCAGAGTTTTTATCAACTCTAATACACCCATAGCTAGCAGTCCCAATCTCTTCGGGTATATCGTAATAAGTATAGTTAATGCTTCTTATTCTAGTAATAGCACCATATTCTTTAAACTCTTTATTTGCATAGTACCCATGAGTTGAACAAGCAAAAATACTATCAAAAGTATATTTAGGACTATCGATTGTATCTTTTAGTAGATCAAAATTAAACTTAATGAAAGAGTCATAATAGTTATACACAGCCAAGATTACTTCATAATTATATTTACCACCCTTTCTTCTTATATCTGTAGAAAAATTAACTACTGGTGTGGTTTTATTATAATCATTATCTTGTTTAACTACAAAGAATGCTGTATTCTTATAACTTTTGACCTTCTTATCTACCAGAAGATTAATACTGCTTAGTGCGCTTTTAGATGAAATACTAATAAGAAACTCATCATACCCGGAAATATAACTAAAGGGGAGCATTTCTTTAGCATCTAAGAGTTTGATCTTTTCAATCTGTATATCTTTATTGCTAATGATAAGATTGTTTATAACCCTACTACGTCTATAGCTTGCATCTTCTGCTTTTCTAATAAGTATTTGATGCTGTCGTTCTGCTTCGAGTTCTTGTTCGCGCTTTTTCCGATCTTCCCATAAAGCATTAGATACTCGTCTATATACGTCATCATAAGCCTTACGGCACTTCTCCTCGAACCGACTTAATTGAAAAGTATCAAATCTTATATGAAAACGAACAAAGAACAATTCAAACTCTCTTCTAAAAGTATAGCTATAGCAATGCTCGATAGATAACGCATGGTATTCATCTTCTGAAAGAGATACTTTAAATACACATTCTGTCTCATCTGCACTACTATAATATGCAGTAGCTTTAGTTTTAGCTACTGTTACGAAATCAACTTTTATTGGAAACACAGCAGTCAAAACAAACTTAAAATAGTATACTTTATCTATATACTGCTTATAGATTTTTAAATCATAGAATTTATCCCTAATAGTTTTAACAAGCCCGTCACGATTCCAACGTACAATATCACGTAACGTCGGTATATCAATTTTTCTAATAAGAGTTGTCATTTCTTATCACCTCGATATGAAATTGTACCCATGGAGATTGCTCTCCATGGGCTAATTATTTTTATTTGATATATCTACCAGTTGTATCTATAATACATTTAACCCCTTGAAAGTGAGAGCTGGTTCTATTAGTATCAACTATAGATATATCTTTAACTTTACCAAACGTAGCTAATAAGCCTCCCGGTAAAATAACTACCGTAATCCCTATAGGATTATTATAATCAATCTTCATTTGTAAGCTCCTTTAAAGCCTTAAGCTCCTGTTCTCTAGTTATTTGTGAACCAGTATTCTTTCTAGTGTATACCGTAAAGCTAAAATTTGTAGAATCCAACGGATGAGCTAATAATAGATACATAAACATCAGTGAATCGTTTTTACCGCGGTACATATTAAAAGGTACCGGATCGAAACGTTTCTTAATCATATTATTAAACGCATAATTATCTTTGAATTCGATTCCGTTAGATTTTATACAAACAATTTTTGCCTCAGTTACAATCTCTATTTCTTTATAATCTGGATTCTGTAAATGGAAGATTCCAGCTTTGACGTTATCATTAGAAGAAATCAATCTAAAATTCATATGATCATATTTAAGTACTGCTTTATCATATACGTCTTCTATCGCATTATCTTCTGCATTATAGCAAGTAATAGAAATACCATCTCTAATAATGCTTATAATGCTTGCACTTAAAACAAAAGATTTATAACTAAAGTTCTTTTGTCTATCTTCTTCAGATACATCAAAATCCTTTACGGTATTACCAACAACGACAACGATTCTATCGTATTTCTTCAGCATCCAACCAAAGAACATAACGACTACGTCTACCGTATCGTAATAAGATTCACCAATAGAATTATACTCAATATCAAATTCGAACTTATGCTCATCGCCCTCATCAAAAGCGAGTACTTGTTCATTGATTAATTCTACGATTTCATCAGTAGTTAAAACCTTTTTATAAGCTAATTTGTTGCATATGATATTAGACATACGTCATCTTCCTTTCTTTTAATCGTTTTCTTCCAATAAATCGTTACTTGCGATCCAAGCATCTAATTTAGTTTCTTTCTTAGGAACTACAAAAAGAATGGGTTTTTGCATAAGTGCATTATCAAGAGAATCTTCAAGTAATTCCCCAACTACAATATCAAACAATTCATTTTTAGTAACGTATTCTTTACTAAATGCATTTATGATATCATAGTCTTCATCTTCATCATAAGCTTCCTGATTGAATCTTCTATGAAGATCGATGATAATATCCGCTTGCTGTTGAAGAACTTTCTTATCTTCATTATGATTATACTTATAAGCAAACAACTTCAAAATCGGAAGAATACAATAAAGATTCCTAATGCAAATCTGGTCTTGCTTTTCGCAATTGCAAAACCATTTTACAAATTCTTTATAGTTTAACTTCTTAAGATCAAGTGTCATGAAAACACAATCCATATCATGCCTACAATCACTTTCTACGGTCTCGCGATAGATTTTTCTTCCTTCACGCTTAAGCTTATAAACTTTCTCCTTAAGAAATTTCATGAATTGCCTTCCAAGAAACCATACTACTCTATCATCAAAAGATCTATCGGCGTCTTGAAATGCTTTATCTATAGCACTGCGTATTTGTTCACGTACACGATCGAGCTGTTTATCAACTTCCGTCCAACAATAATGACCAGCATAATTTTCTAATGGGTCTTTATTTTTCTTATAGTACGAATACTCTACAGCAATATCATAATCGTTATGATATGTCTCAATATGATTAAGAATCATTTGAAATAATCCTTCCAAACTTTCATTTGGTTCTCTGAGTTTGAGCTCTTGTTCTTGCATATTAAATTCCTCCTTAAAATAAAATGAGTCTAGTGGTAATTACTTACCACTAGACAAATTCTTATGCTAAATGAATTACATGTGTAGGACTTTCATCTAACTCGTCGTTATGCGAAATCATGATGCATTGTTCACATCCCATGATTTGCATAATTCTAAGCAATACAGCTACGAATTGTACACGGTTCTCACGATCTAAACCACCATCAATCTCATCGAGCTTAATGATATTATAAACCGAAGAGCTGTTAAACAACATAGCAAAATTGATAATCATACCGATCATGCTTCTTTGAGACAAACTCATGCTAGTAACATCGTCATTCAGAATACCATTACCAGCACACGGAATCCTAAATTCGTTCTCATTGATTACGAACGGTTGTAATACATATCGTCCTTGAAACATTAACTCCAATAAACGATTAGCTGTAAGCAGAATATTATTCATATATATTTCCATAAACAAAGTTTGAATACCAGTTGTAGGTGAAGTAAACTTCTTAACTGTTTCAATCTTAGAGTACGTTTGCATATACATATCATATTCTGCTTTATATTCAGCAATCATTGTAATGATATGAGCTTTAGATGCAATATCAGCTTCTATCTCTCGAAGGGCTATCTGCTGTTCTGTCAACTGAGCAGATAATTCTTTGATTTTTTCATCATTTTTATTATACTCAGTATAGGAGCTCAGCATCCTATCTTTTTTCTCACGAAATTCATTTAGCTTCTTCTCCAGAGTGGCTATCTCGCCTACTATAGAATAGAGTTCTGATTCATCTTTATATGTATCAGTATAAAATTCTACTAGTTTATCGTATTGATAAATATACTGATCGAGCTTAATCATACTATCGGACGTAAGTTTCATTTTAGACTGAATAACATCAATTTTCTCATTAAGAGATTTGATAATATCCTTATTACGTTTAATAGCATTATAAGTTTCATAAGACTCAGCAAATCTATAGTTGAGTTGATCTAATTGGGCTTTAAGATTGAATCTATCAACCAAGATATTCATAGCACCAATAAGAGCTTCAACTTCTTTAGATCCATTAAACGTCTCCATCATAGCATTTGCTTTCTTACCAACTTCAAGCAAATTATCTATACATGGTTTAATGGCTCTAAATGTCACGGATTCTTTTAAAGCTTTGAAATCTTCATAAGCCTTAGCTAAAGGCATCATCTCAAGAGTTCTGTCTTTAAAGACTTCTGCTTTAGAAAGTTCGGCTTTATAGCTTTTAATGGTAGCTAAAGTACCATTATACCGTGCATCATTGTCTAAGTTCTTTGCAAGCAACTCAACAACTTTGCATTTGCTCTTACGCTTGAAACATTCCTTAGGAATATCCTCAACTTTTAAATCACCAAAGCTTTTAAGACGATCTAATCCATTCTGGAAATCTGCTATCTTTTTATTCAGTTCTGATATCTTATTATCAGCCTCTCCTATATTCATCCTAAGGATATTCATATCTAAATAAGTACCAGGGAATTTAGCAGTTTCTTCAGCAATAGCTTTAAGCTTATTAGCTATTTCTACTACGCTAATAGAAGATACATTAGAAGCATAATCGAAGATATCCTTACCAATAGCTTTAGTAAGTTCTTCTCTTTGCTTTTGAATGCCTTCAAATTCTTTAATAAACGCATCCATATCAATATCCATATTATCGATTTCAGCGTATTGTGCAAGCTCGGTTTTCAGCTTATTAAGATCAACTAAATGCTGATCGTATATTTCTTTATTCTCTTGCTTAGAACCTTCAAGTCTCTCTAGCCTATCGTCACAGAGCTTTTTTTTCATAAGAGTTGATCCCATTGATTTACTAATATCATTAGTCAAATCAACAAGAGTATATTTGCCTCTATAGGTCTCAATATCATCAGGAGAATATTTTCTCTCATACGTACAAACTACTCTATTATCTGGTTGGAAACGCTGCTCAAAATTCAATTTTATGTTATTGGTTCTTCTATCGATTCCCTCACAGATATTACGAATCTGCTGATTATTCATGGTTATTTTTTCAGCCGCACTAGAAACTTCTTTCATAACTCTATCGAACTCAGCTTCATCGAAGTTCAAGCTTTCTTTAACCATTTCTAATGCACCGATCTTACGATTAAGATCTTCAATAGATAATTGATATTTAGACTGAGACTTCTTGAGTTTATTGAGATCCATCTTAATAGCCTCAACATTATTACCACCAAGATTATTAATCTTAGTAGCTAAGCTATTAAGCATTGACTTCATCGTACTAGATCTCTCAGTAAGAGTCTTATGTATAGCATTATATGCAGAGAGATCAGATAATCTGCTATTAACAAATCTCTTTCTTTCTGCAGGACGTTTGCTAGCAAGACCCTTATCTTCTGAGGACAATTGGGACAATGATAACAGCCCAGTATCTAATTCAAATTCATTCTGAATGAATTGAGTTGCGGTGGTAACGTTCAAAGATTTATTGCACTCTATTCCGTTCTTAAGAATAGAGATTTTGCTCGTGTCTCTTTCCCCATTAGACTTAATGGGATAATTAATCGTAATAGAATAAACATTTCCATTTAATCCATATACGATATGCTTCATAGCTGGAACTCCAGGTATAAGATCGGAGTTGCTATCAGGAAATGGATGTAATGCATTTAACAATGTACTTTTACCAGAGCCATTTCTTCCCTCAATGATCACTATCGGTGTTGAATTAGTAAAATCGTAACTAAATTCTCTCTTACCGATACCATTAAAGATACCGATATAATTTACGAGTTTTACGCTTAATATTTTCATATCTTCTCCCCCTTACAATATTCTTATATCAGAGACATTGCCGGTTTTAATAAATTGTGACCAGTCAATTAAAAATCTAGCCTTACAACACATACACTCTAAACACTCAATAGAATCTCCAACATCAAAGCTGGCTTTATCTGGGTCTATTGTGCGTCCATTGTATAGTACTAGTCTCATTTTATCTGAGCCACAAGCCAAGCAGAAAAATCTTTTATGCTTAATATACAACGGCTTTGTCTTCACGGTTTTTACCTCCTCTCAAATTTATAATATACAATCAAAAAATAAACTCCTGGCAAATGCTTTTGCCAGGAGCATAGGATTTTACTTACTAATTCCATATACGTAGTCAAGCATTTCATCATATGTAGAAGCACCTGACTTCTTAAGAATTTCATATACAGTATCACGATTCATATTTGTAGAATCAACCATACAATTCAAAGTACATGGAAACAGTTTAAAGAAGTCTTCTTTAGAAACGTTTTCAAGCATCCTGCAGAGATGTAGATTAAAGAATGCTACAAAAACCAAAGGAGCTTTATCTGCAAGATTATCAGCGATAGTCATGTTTCTTTGTTCATAAGAGAGACTTCTACAGAACTCTACTAAATTATAGCAGATCACAAATGACTTAGTAAACATTTTATCATAGAGATCTGCCATTTCAGTAAGAGATTTTTTCTTAGCAGCAGATTCATTAATCGCATCATAGAGTTTATCCAAGGTACCAATAAAGAAAATCAAATGATAATTATCATTAGACATAGTCTGAAGCAATTGATATCTTGTATAATTAACAGGACTTTCTTCATGGATAGCTCTAAGTACTAGGCTATTAGAATATCTTTCAGAAATACCTTTAGTATTGCTGAAATCTTTATCCATTTGAACACTCAGAATCTTAGCTATCTCCGTAGGAATGGTTAAATCTACACCACTATTAAAAATAGCGTTTAGAAATTTAGCTATCTTCTTATAATACATTATCTAACCCTCCTAGCATACATAGTCGGAACGAGATCATCATCATTCTCGACTTCTACGAGTTCATAGTTTCCCTGTGTAGCACCGCATTTATTACATACGGCTTCTACAATCAGTTCAGGTTCTCCCATATCGACAATTAAGCCTTCGGGATGTTTCTCAGTCTTATTATACGTTTCTTTGTAGATAAGTGCCATGTCATGCGCATGGCACACATAGCACTCATCATCGTCAAGAAATCTATAAAATTTCTTTAACTCTTTCATTATCCAAGACTCCCTATATTACCAGCGGTATAGTGGATCTTTCTGATATCGCCTTCAATTACTTTTATAGCATCAGAATACTTACAGTTAGCCATACTGGTAAGAATATCAGTATAGTGTTTCGGAATACCATTTACAAGCACTGTACCAAGTTTAGTAGTACGACCCATCTTTCTATCTAAGGCTACGCGTTGATCGTATTGAGCCCTAGAGTAGACGAATACTCGATAATAGATATCTGTAGGCATGTGTTTACCCCCTTAATCGTTTCTATATCTAATAAGTCCAGATGGTTCCATAGGCATTCCGGGTTCTGTTTCTCCGAGAAATACTTTGTTTGGATCTGGAGTTATCTTACGATAGATGATACACAAACCATCAATGGTCTTATCATCATACTTTTCTTCTTTAATACCAAGAGACTCTTTAAATTTATAGATTTCTCTGATACCTTGCATCTTACGATAGTTGTCAGCAAGTTCAGCAAATTCCTTTTCCCAGAACATTGGTTCTTTGAAGTTTTTATCAAAGAAACCGTCTTCATTGATATCAGCAAACGGACAGAGAATACCACTCATACCAGGATCAGAGTTACTCGAAGTATTTAAATCTACTCTACCTAAATGAGAAGTATTAACCATTTTCTGTACTACTGGTACGGAGTTACTAGACTTCTCACCAATACCAGCTATACCTTTATAGGTAAATTTCAATGCTGCAAAACTATCGGAATCATTTACCATATCACGATAGTTTACTAATGTGGATTTCTGCATTTCCTCAATGAGGAACATTGGTGCAATATTAATAGCCTTAGTAACAGAATCAATATCTGCTCTATTACCAAGATCAGCTATACGATAAATACCTTTACTGAGTTTGAAAGAATACATTGCTGCTACATACTCAGCAAATCTGATTCTCTTAGTAGCTAAATCAAGATTATCTTTAACCCTAAGATTACTGAATTCGCACATCATCCATTTAAGCAATGTATAGATATTAGCTTTGACTTCTTCTGGAAGCATAATAAGTCTATGAGTCGTAATATCATATACATGCTCAATAGAATCAAGCACAGATAAACCTTTTTCAATGCTATCGTTATTGAAATTCAAGCCAAGACTTCTAATCCAGAATTCCTGACTAAACATGTCTTTAGCTTGAGTATTTCTAATAACGGCTTGATATACAGTATATACCAAACTCTGAAGAACTGCATCATTATCAAAGAGATATTTCGGAGTACTAATGAATACATCGTCTTTCTTAGAGAACGTATACAGATCTTCGTCTTTGGGATCATATTCAGTGATTTGAATATAATCAGTACTGAAGTTAAACATTTTCAATGTACCATAATAACCAAACTTAGCTAAGAGATATTTCATAGCTGGTAATGGCTTACTAAATACATTGGCTAAATAATAGATACATTTCATCGTGGTCTTATCAGATCTCTTAATATTAACATTCTTCCTATAGAGGTTGACGTTAGCTAAGATGGTTCTAAGAACTACACGATGACTCTTAGAATTAGTGCTAGTAGTATTATTATAGGTAGATGCTTCAACTATCTGATGCATTGCCGAATAAATACTACCGGAAAGCCTCATATAGAACTTATTAATTACTCTCGGAACTGCAATATAGACATTGAGATATCTACTTACGCCTTTGATAGAGATGAAATAAGTTACTATAAGAAGCTTAATATCAGAATCTTTAAGATTTATATAATCATAAGAGTTCTCTCTCTTACGAGAAGAGCTTTTACTCTTACGAGAATAGTTTTCTTCATAATCTCTAAGAAGTCTTTGAATCTCAAAATAGTCATCGACTTCTTCGAACTTAACTACTTTAATTGTGAAGAATTGATCTCTCTGACAAGAGAGAATTACGTTCTTGAGTTCACGTATAATATCTTCGTCTTTCTTTACAAACAATCGCTCATTAAACTTCGGTTTACAATCCTCATTATAATGAGCCATCAATTCTGCTTGATTCATTCATCCTCGCCTCCAATAACTGTTACACGTATTGGTTCTCCTATTGGGTTCGGAACATTCTTACCACTATCTTCAAACGTTAAAGTGAGTTTCATATCTAATGCTTTAGCGAATGTCTTAAGCTTAGTCAAGGTAATATTGTCTTTCTCTAAGAGTCGCCTATCATTATTATAATTATCACCAAAACGTTGTTCATACTTATCTAAATCAATATGCTTTTGGATGATGGCTTTCTTAAGACCAACCATCTCCGGAGCATCATCAGGTCTAATTCTCGGAGCACAGATATTATCAATAGTAGTAAGTCTGGATACTTCAAGGTTTCTCAGCTTAGATTCAGCTTTGATAATTCCTCTAATATCTTCAGCCTTAGTAAAGTCTACTATATGATTATCATCTGCTCTATAATTCGGAAGTTCTACACTATCTGGCATAACGGTCTTCATATAGAAGCTACCAGCACGATAAGCACCAGGTCTCTTATCAGTACTGCCTCTAACTGGAAGAATACAACCATTAGCTTCGATAGCAATATTATTATTAGATTCATTAGTAGATTCTATTGCCTCTTTTATAGGCACTATATCTAGCATACGTCCGTTGATTACAGCTTTTTTCATCATGACTTTTCCTCCGAATTTATAAAAATAAAAACTAGGGATGTATTTCAATCCCTAGTTTAAAATTTTACAATTTTTTATTAGATATTTACCATCATTTTTTCCAATGCAGAATCGTCTTTGATAAACTGTTTCAGTTTTTCATTCAAGTCTACACGGAATACCGGTTCACCTTCTGCGTTCTTAGTACCAGTTACAGTGAATGCTTCACAATCCAGTACAAATTCTTCAGAAGATTCAAGAGTATTCTTTCTCATGAACTGAAGCAGAGTAAGGAAGATGATTTCAGTAATGCGAGCAAATTCTTTCGGATCTACTAATTGCAGATTTGCATATTTGCCGAGCAACTGAATCATTTCATTACAGAAAGAAGTTGTCAGCAAATCATATTCGATATTGCTCTGTGCATTTTCAGAAGTCAGGAATTCTTGATTCATGCATGCAGATACGGTCCAAGTACCAGGATTTTCTTCAGCATCTCCTTCGGGCGGAATATAATCTGCAGCTAAACCAAAGAGGAAAGTTTTATCGGTATTGAGTGTTGTATATTTTACGGTTACATGAGCATCTTTGGATTTATATTTGCTCAAAAATCTAACACTACATTCTACGAGACGGCACAAAAAGATTTTTGCATCTTCCGGAAGAAACTGTGCAAAAAGCATTTCTCTAAAGTTTTTCACCATGTCTTGCGGAAGGGAAGAGTCGTTGATTTTAATAACTGTTGCGTTTGTCATTTTCATTTTCTCCTTTTAAATAAAATATTTTTATAAGAGGACATTGCGAAACAATATCCCATTATACTGATAAATAATATATCATCAAATAGATGTTTAACCTAGGTTATTTTTCTACATTGAGATACTTGTAGATATTGGAACGGAACTCATTTACTGGAACAATCTTAACTCCATACTTAAGAGCTTTATCTACTTTAGTAGATGCATAACTCTCACCCGGAATCAAGAGATAATTAGTATCCTTGGTAACTGAACCTTCACCAATATCTATAGATGGGTTTATAGACTTGACTTGTTGCACAAGACTAAAGTCTCTAAAACCAGTGAATCTAATCTTCATGGATGTACTACCGTCGTCATGCATGATATTACCAACACTACTAATCATAGCTGTAATATCTTCCATATAAACTGGTAGTTCATTATAAATCGTTATCGCTATGGTTTCACCAATCCCAGGAATCTTAGAGACATTCTTTACGAAGATATTTACTCCATAACAACTAGCCATTTCTAAGATCTCTTGAATGGTATACTTAGACAATATCAATTTCCATTTATTTTTTGCTATAGACGTAAATCCTATAGAACCCATTAACTCATAATCAAAATACTTTCCATTGAAGATCTTGTCTGCAAGTACGTTATAGAGTTTCTTAGAATTTACTTCGCCGATAAGTGGTGCTGTATAGCTAATATCAGATCCTTTAGAGATAAGATCTTTAAAAGAATAGATCTCTAATCGTCTAAGAGTTTCTGAAGAGAAGTCTTTTATATTAAGTTTATCTAGGAACGATGTCATTCTCATGAGATTACGTTCTGGACACTTAATATTAGGACACACGACTGTCTTACCAGAATCACTATAAACCAATGGAGATCCACAAGACGGACAAGTCTTAGGGAATTCTTCTAATGGATTACGATTCTGAGTATTAGCATAACAGTCAGACTTAGTCACATATGGCATTACATCATTGCGATATTCTACCTGTACGATATCTCCCTTTCTGAGTTGGAGATCATTAAATCTACTGAAAGAATGACCAGAAGATTTAGTATGAATAGTTCCAAAGAACTCTACTGGGAGATAATTGATCATCGGAGTAATAGTTCCGTTCTGTCCTACAGTATAGTCATAACCAGTAAAGACAGTCTCTGCTTTAAGTGCAGGAAATTTGATTGCAATACTCCATTTATTAACTGAATTCTTTCTACCGAGTTTAGCTATCTTATCTCTATCTAAATAAGATACTACTACGCCATCATACATAAACGGCATAGTAGGTCTGAGATATTCTGCTTCCTTTACGAACTTAGATACTGCATATAAATTTTCTATATAAGTGCCATATACCACAGCATATTTTAAATTTATACCAGCATTGAAAAACTTGTTCATAAACTCGATTTCTTCTATTCTATCCTTAAATGGATAGCCTTCTTGTGTAGTACATGCAAGCGGTACTAGAGTAATCAAATCTCTATACTGAGGACCATCTAGTGCACCTACAATACCTACAACAGCATTTCTAGCATTCTTATAGGTCTTTCCCTTAAGGCGAGAAAGCTTAGCTAGATTATAATGAGTAATAATCGCTTCAAACTTAACTCCCATTGGTTCTTTTAGACTATTAAAGAAATAATATCCATTAAGAATCGGAGTTAAATCGGCAGCCAGATCATTCTCAGTATCTCCTCTAGTTCTCGCAGAGATAACGTGATCAGTTACGTCTGCTTCTACGGAAATACCATCATACTTAAGCTCTAATACAAGAGCAAACTTTTCATCAGGAGTAATGATTCCACGTTCGAGATGTTCTTGAATAAAGTCTCTTTCAAAAACCTTAACGGATGGATCATCAAATACTCCATAATATCTTGCATCTGCATTAGTTACAAACTTACACTTATCCAGAGTACCAACTAACTCAGGATAATTATGTGCAGTATCTCTACCAATTTTAGAAGTATCTACATTAAATCTATAGATAGGTCTTAAGATTTGGTTCGGAGTAATATCCTGACGTTGAATGTCTTCATAGAATAAAGTACTATCTGTATCAGGAATTATCTTACGATAAAACGGTTTAAGTTCATCATCACTAACCGTATCTCCATAATCAATTTCTCTAAACGTTACTGGTGGTGCACCCACCGGATAAGTACCAGTTCTATTACGATAACTCTCTAAGAGAATATCATAAGTAGAGTCATCTAAGAACGGTCTACGAGTAGAATTATTATAGATAATATTACTAATCAGCAAAATCAATTCTGCAGACCTGAGTTGGTCTGCAGAAGGATTCTGATTAGCTATGAATTCAAGTGTAGCTTTATTAATAGCTACATAGTTACTTGTAATGAGACTTCTAAGAGATCCATGTAATAGATCATTATAGATAGCCTCAAGTTCTTTCACAGTCATAGCTAACTCCCCTTTCTAGGGTAATAATATATCATTCAGAATCTTTTTTGAAGAGTTCTTCTTTAGGTTGAGTTTTGTCGAAATGCCTACACCACTCAAGATAGAAGTTCGGATCATCTTTTTCAGGATTCTGAGAGAAAGTATAAAGCTTTCTAAGAGGTTTAACCGTAATGGTATTATCCATATGATCTAACCTTACATAGAATTTCATCGGAGCATCTGGATTGTCTTGATGGAACGGATCATCAAATGCTTCGTTATATGGGCGTTTATAATAGACTTGTCTAAGAGTATCTCTCTTAATAATCTTTCTCAGATATACAGGTTTCAACTTAGGGATCTTTTCAAAAGTAAGTTTCAAGCCCATAGTCTTCAGATAAGCATTAAGAGTTTCTACTATACGAGAACTATCATCATCGCCAAGTTTTACATCAACATCAATAGTTTTATTAGTAAGAAGTTCTTCTACTCTACGACGAGCAGATGGTGAAGTTGCATTAAGCATAAGCATAAATACTACAGCATCCATTCCGAGATGTGCAGCACCCATAGTTTCCATTTCACCAAATCTTACAGGAGTTTTAGTTCTTATATCTTTAAATTGAGCTGCTGCTTTGGAACGACTATTCTCGCCCCTAATATTGATAGAGGACAGAGAAGTAGTACTAAATTTCTCTTCAGCATATTGTTTCAATCTATAGATATATTCATAACCAACTACAATAGGTCTTGCAGCTTTTACATACCTAGGATTACCATCACTGCCTTTGATATAAACCCAGATATCGGATTGTTTAATAAATGGGAATGTATCCATCAATTGTTCTAATGTATGAATAGTAGCATTATTAGTAACAGGCATCAAGGATAACATGATTCCCTTATCAGTACAAAGAGTATTGATAAAGCTAATCATCTCATCATCATCCATACAACTAATAACGTTTTCCCAATAATCAGCTTGTTCTGGATTGAGTATACGAATGAACTTAAGAATTACTCGTACTGTATCAGCTACATCAAAAGCCCCTTCGTCATCTCCACCAGTGCTAAGCCATTCAATAAGAGAACTACTGAAATGATTTATTTCATATTCGAAGAACTGTGACATATTCAATCTATTAGTACCAGTTGCTTGGTTATAGATACATTCGATTACATCACCATTCTTCAGTCTAGGCATTTTCTCATCAGGAATGATCTTACCTACTACGCCTTTACCGCCATAACGATTGGCAATCTTATCACCGCTATGGAAGGTAAGTTCTTCCAATACAGTAATATCAATACCGATATTACTGAAGGGTTTTGTTTTGTTGAATTTCTTGCCTTCGAGTGTCTTAACTGCATTACTATAGAGCTTCTGAAGATTATAAGATAACTTAGTATAACCATTGTCTCTCATATTATCTACAGAAGATATTAAGTCTCTGCACCAACGAAGACGTTCATTCCAATAATATAACAGTTGTTCATTATAGATACTATCTGTAATATTGTCAAGATTATTACAATATACATCAATATCTATAACTTTCTCAGGAGCTATATACTTCTCATCGCTCATCATAATGGTTCTGAGTCTATCATAGCTCTGAGTGTAAAATGCTTCATCTTTATTCTCTCTTCTAACAGCAGCCAGAATGCCATCCTTGACTTTCTGACCGATGTCAGGGATAACTTTATAATGGTTATCATCGCCATAGAGATTCAAGAGAATATCATTATCATTGATAATCAAAGATACTTTCTTAATCAGAGGAGATACAAATTTCTTTGCTGCTGACTCTGCTAAGATAATAGCATCTTCAGTATTATCATTACAAGCTAAATACGTAGTTCTAAGATTTACACCATCCATACGATTATTAAATTCATCGAATGAACGACTCTTTTGAATTACGTCTTCACGTTTGATTGTATCACCGATTCTCTTAGCATCGAGATAATCGGTATTAAACAAATAACCATAAGTTTCAGTAATATGATTATAGCTTACTCTGGTAAGTACGTCTAACTCACCATTGTCTTTCAGAATAATCATAAAATAATGAAGCTTCGGAATATCTTTATACTTCGGAATAATTGCTACTACTTCGGCATCATAATCTGCTACTGTGAATGTAGAAGAGTGTTTACCGAATTGAGATTCAAAACCAGTAGAGATTAATGGAACTTCTGGTTTCAATAAGCTCATACAATGGTCTTGATGTGTAGAAAACATTAACTTTCTGGCACCGGATGATGCTGCAGAAAACGGCATAAGAAGTTCTTTGCCTAATCTATATTCAGGAAGAGGTAATCTTTTGTCTACATCTTTAATATCTTCAATAAGATTTAAAGTGTTCATACTTATTTTCTCCTTAGGTTTAGAGATTAAACTAAGCTACTCAATACAATAAGCATTAATCCTAACCAGAAAAACGGTTTAGGAAGTATTGCATAAAAGATTGATACTACAATAAATTTAATAATTAAAGCCTCCATACTAATCTCTCCTTTAATAAAATATATCTGATAGAAACTCAGTTCTATCAGATATATAATATATAATCACTTCTTATTTTAAGCAGCCATTGCATTCAGGATCTCTTGAGTGATCTGATAAGAATTATAAGACTCATATTTCTGAGTTGCTTCGTAAAGAGAATTCTGTAAGTAGTTCAGAGCTGCACTAACAAACTCTTGTCTAAACTCAGGACTTTCTTTAAGCTTATCTTTAAATCCTCTACGAGTAAACTTAATAGTCGAACCCTTAATACTATAGAATGCACCAGAATTAGTAATAACCTCAGCATCTTTAAGCATCAAGAATAAACTAAGATCTGCATCAAACCCAGTTTCTTGGCAGAAGATAAGGTTTACTGTTTTAGATGCACCAATTGCTGCAGTACGAGATTTAATAAGCTGAACTGCTACTTTATAACCTTCTACACCGTATTCTTCTACTTTAAGCTTAGTATCATCGAAACGGATAATATTATTAGCAAGATAAATCGCTGCATTACCACCAGGCATTGTTTCGCCTTGTTTAAGATAAGACAGTTGAGATTTAGATGCTGCATATGGATTCAATTCTACTTTCTGATTAATATGGTTAATCAAGAAAAGCATAATATTAGTTGCTTTAAGCATCGGTACAATTGTTTTAAGAATCTGTGTGTTTGCTTTAGCTGTTGCAGTAGCTGCCATCTGTCCAGCAAGTTCTTCTTCAGAAGAATATTTCTCTGGCATAAGCATAGCAAGACTATCAAGAATATATGGTGTCGGAATAAACTTAATAATCGGATTACCCATATCATCAAGCTTACCAGTATTATAAGTCAATTCTTCACGTTTCTGAAGCTTAATATCATGAATCAATTTGATTCTCTGATAGAAGTTTTCTGCTGTTACACCGGAGTTACGATCAATTACTCTATCACGTAATTCTTGACCTTGCCATCCAGTCAATGTAGATAAACGAGGAATAGTTAAACCACCCTCTACAGAGTCAATATACATATCTGCATCTTTAAAAGGACGGATAATATTACTTGCTACTTGAACAGCATAAGTGGTTTTACCACAACCAGATCTACCAATAATAGTAGTGATAGATCCATCAACTAAACCAATGGAACTATAAGATTCTTCTTCACCTGTTGCTCTTTTAATGCGTACAATATTTCCATTCATAAAATCGAATGCTAAAAATCCAGTAGAATAAGATACATCAAATTCATGCTCGGAAGACATCCGAGGATCTTTCATTTTCTTTACTTGTTCTCTAAAACATTGTGCTAATAAACCCATGATTAAATACCCCTTTCATAATCATATACATAGATGTCTAGCCACAAGTAAAAAATAAATTTTTCGACAAAAAAAAAGAAAGAGATGGGATTACTCCCATCTCTGCTTTATTTCTTGTCGTCTTTTTCTTTATTAGCACTTTCAGGAAATGCTGCTAACGACCATTCTTCAACCATTACCTTCGGAAGAGGTTTCTGAGATAAGCAAACATTAAGCTCTACTACATAATAGGTTTTACTGTTTGACCCTGGTATGAATAATTCATTGATTGTATATCGGGCTAATGAGTTAGAATGCCCAGCACCAATATATACATACTTACCAGTTTCTCTCAATTTATAAGTATAGAATAACTCATTCGTATCAAGAACCAATTTACCCTTAGATTGGTCTACCGGTTCTAAGTTTCCGTTAGATACTTGTACAGGTACTTCAAATGCTCGTCCTGATACAAAGTAAGTAATGGTGGCTGCTATTACTAAGATACTCAAGCAGCCGATAAATATCATGAAGAATTTTTCATAATGTTTCATTTTGTAGCATCTCCCTCAAGATTTAATCATTATAAGATGTAAGCTTTCTCAAACTGCTCCATCTCAATCATTGACTCTACTACAAGATTGTTTATTCCTTCTACTGGTGCGATAGAACGAAGAGAATATCTTAAATCATCAGAAGTAAGATGCTTATAGAAACAAGTAGCCATAAGTTCTCTTAAGACATGCTTAATGATATTCTTGTCGGTGGAATTCAAAATACACATTACCGCATCAGCTTCTCTAATATACATCTTATACACAGAATCAATGCATTCAGGATCATACTCTTTTAACTGTTCAAACCATGCATCATAATTATCGATGAAGGTATAGATGAACAGATCCCGAATATTATTAAATAGTGCTTCATAAATACCAATAACTTTCTGCAAAGTCATTGTCTGAGGGGGTTGTTGCACTATAATGAAATTGAGTCGACGAATATTAACTGCTTCTTCAAATGTAGAGTATCTAGCTAATGCCAGAGTAGCAGCTAAATCACTATCAATACCAAAACGACAAATCATCTCTATAGGAAACTTATTAACGATCTTTGCTAAGATCAAGAAATTCCCAGTAAGAGAATCATCGGTTTTATCTTTCAATGTGATATAGTCATACGCTAGTTTATTACAACACATGATTATCTCAGTTTCCAATGGTTTATATGGATACTGATGAATCCTATCTGATAAGACATTACACAGTATATTGATAAACCTAGCACTACTGAAAGATTTGATATAGGACATGTCTGTTCTGTTGTTTATGTGTTGAAGAATCGTAGTATACGAATTCTTTACCAGAGTCTTTAACTCTTCATCAGATAGATCGTCTAAATGATCCATCTTTTCTTTGAAAGCATCTCTATTCAGAAAGGGATTGCTATCAAGATTAGTTGCAAAATATTCTGTAGCAGCGTCTGGTTTTTCTGCTTCAAGTTGTTTAACTAACTCTTTTAAACTCATAATTCTCCTCCTTAGATAATGCTATAAGAGGTTTTCATGATACTAACAATACCATTTATCCAATTAATATTGTCAGAAGCATAATTACCCATCTCGATCATGGTATGTAGATTAGTATACCCACGATCATAATAGTTTTCTTTAATCCATTTAGCACCTTTGATAATGCCGCTATCTAAAGAATCTCCCATATGATATGCATATCCATAAGGATCTCTATCAAATGCGGCAATTCCAAAGTAATTATGTTTCTCTTCTGCGATTGTGGATTTACCCCATCCACTTTCCCACGCAGCATGAGCTAATATATAAACAGGATCTAATCCTGATTCTTTTGATGCTTCAATAAAGATACGACCTTTACCTTTAAAGGGTGTTCCACCTTTAACGTAATGGTCCCAATAGTTGATTATCTCATCCATGTCTTGTTCTGTTACATAAGTGAGATTACTTGATAAGTTAGAATTGCTGTTAATTTCTGCAGGATCTCTCTTAGTCTTTAAGGACGGTTGAGGAATATTGAATTTATAATTAACGAGTTCTTTAGACTCGATGATTCTGTCTTGATTGAGTTTAAGATTCTTAAGATCTTCAATAATAATACGATTGAATGCTGCTTGGTTAGCATTAAATTGTGACTGATTGTAGTTTAAAAACATTTGTATGATTTGCAATACTACCATTAATACTACGAGAAGTTTATAAATTAAGTTGTTTGTAAATTTTTCTTTAATAGCTTTCATCTATTGCATCTCCTTTTAAATAGTTCTTATTTATACAAATCTTTGAATCTTTCGTATGGAGTTTTCTCTCTTCTCTCTTTTCTATCTTTTATGTAGAAAAATAGATAATTCATAAAATACGTAGTAAGAGCCGCAAGCTCTCCATAAAATACTCCAGTTAAGATAAACTTAGTATAAGAGTCTTCATAGATTATAAAACTTACAATAGCACCAATTACTACTGTAATGAGAAATTTCATCCCGTCGTTATAATCTTGGTGGGATATCTCCAATAACAATAACACCGGAATATTAATAACTGCCAAGATTTCAATAACAATGAAGATTATATATAAGAGATCAAGCATATCTATTTCCTCCTTCTATTAGTTCTTTTAGCATTTTCTATACTTCTAGATAGATCTCTAGAAAAGTCTTCATCTGAATAATCAATTCGGTCTTCTTTAAATACCATATAAATATAATAAATGCTTTGGATAATAAGAACTGTAAGACCAGAATATAATGTAGAGCTAATAACTCTATCTTTAAGCGATTCATCATACCACATTACAGCCAAGGCAATCATTGCAAATTCAACCAATAACAACACAAAGCCATATTTTAAATGAGGATTATGATGGTGATATTTCAGCGCAAGAAGAGAATCTAAAATAGATGGAATATTGATTCCTATAGATACGATAAGTGCGATTAAAACGGTATACATGATTTCCATTAGTTATTTCCTCCTTCTAATTTCTCAGATATTCTTTTTAGAGTTTGACCTTGCATATATAGATCTAACTCTAATTTACGTAATCTATTTTCAAGTTCTTCATACTTTTGCTGTTCGGAAATATTTGTTTCCTTAGCAGGCATATCTGCAACTTCGTCTCTATGTCTACTAGCATAAGAAAATCCAACAATAATAATTGCTAATACGCAAGTTATTACTACTATCATGATATCTTTCATTCTTTTTCCTCCTTGAGATAAAAACTGAAGAAGCAGATTACTCTGCTTCTTCGTTATTTTTTCGATAGTTTGATTGCATCATAAATAAGTTTGTTTATTACAAAGCTTACTGTATTATCGCCCTTATTTACTATAGGAGTGATTGCTTTCTCAAACTCTGGATATTTGGCTTTCAAGAAGATATTAAGTCTACCTTCGCTTTCGAAGATATCTACTTTTTCTCCTGATTCATAAGCCTTTCCATTGATTTCGAAATAAAATTCCTCTGGGATTGTACCAAGAGTTACTGTTGCAACTTTCTTCTTGGGTTTTATTCTTTTAGCTTTGAATCGTTTGATCCAAGATCTTTTGTTTTTAGCTCTCATTTGTATTCAGAGCTTCTTTCTTGTTTCTCTCTGATATGAGAATCATATTCTTCCTGAATGGATTCTTGTTCTTTTTTAGTAGTCGGATCCCAACCAAGACCGAGATCGCCTACTTCATTAATAATTCCAATTTTATCGGGCATAACTAATACCTCCTAATATTAAATATTACTTTAAAGTTTCTCACTTTATACTTTTATAATATATAATCAAAAGATTATTTTCTAACGACTTTAGGTTGCTTGTTCTTAAGAGTAATCGGTAAGTATCCATCTACATTCAAGAGGTTTGTATCTAGTCCGCTTCCAAGCATATATACATTGAGAAGATTCTTAGCAAGAGAATCGTCTACATCGTCCGGAAGATCATTAAGACTAACCATACCAGTTGTAGATATAGTAGAATACATTTCAGATTTAGCATTCATGGCATCTGCACGAGGACGAGCTAACTCTCTCATAGTCTGATCCAGACCCATAACTGCCAAGGCTTCCATTTCACGGTCAGAAGTCTTACCGTTTTTATCATCAGAAATAAGAAGACCTGTCTTCATATCACGCATATTGATATCAATAGACATAGAGTTCTTCTTAGTAATAAACTGTTTCATACGTTTAAGATTAGCATAAACAACCATACATTCTTTAGACTGTACAGCTTTACCGTTTTCGTCTTTATAGAGATAAGGAAGATTTACTCTCTCCATGATCGGATAACCAAGTACATTAGCTGCTTCATTAATCGCTACCATATTAGGTTCAATCTTAAACAGTCTTGTTTGAAATCTAAACGGGAATTCTTTAGAGATGTAAGACTTGAATTGAGCATCATTCATCTTAGCAAATCTCTTCTTATAAAAGTCTGAGTTAGCTCCCGAAGGATCTAGCTTATCAAATACAGCATAGATCAACTTCTCAGCTTTAGCTCTTTTCGGGTCCACTTTCTAACCCCCTTATTTTTCGATATGTACTAATTTACCATCTTTAAGAGCCATTCTAAATGTATGTGACCAGGCTTTAAATCTTTTGAATGAATACTTTCTTCCATTCATAGTATCGGTAATAATCATACATTTCAATGGTTCTTTTGGATCTTCTGAAGCTACTTCAAATTTATATCTGGAACTTCGACTATTGAGAAATCTTACTATAGCATATTTCTGATCAGACTCGCATTGATTGAATTCATATCGTGCAGCATGATCAGCAAATTGCGCTAAACGTGCATCTTTAGTAACGGTGTTTTCCATAATTGCTCTAAGAGCACTTGCATGATGATTAAGCATCTTATTAAAGTTTTCTATAAATTTCTCTAAATGTTCCAATGGATTGCTCCCTTTGTTTTATAATAGGTGAGAGAAGTCCGTTTAAGACTTCTCTCGATAAAAAGATTAATTATGCACGTTCAGCAGCATAGTTATCCATTACACGCAGCAAAGCATCTGCAAATTTTTCAACAGCATTGCCATTGAAGTTTGCATAGGTAGCTGCAAGATACATCCAAGAAGCAACCAGATCTTTCCAGCGAGTTTCGCTACCCATGGTACGAGGATTGCGAATAGCGAAAACAGCGCAGAACATCTGTGCATAGTATTCATAGTCATCTTTATTAACTGCAGCAGCAACAGTTTTCAGTTTGTCGTCGCCAGTCAGTTCAAGGAATACATCTTTTACGTATTGTACAACTTCGGCCTGAGTAGCGCCGAGAAAATCATGTTTAATTACATAAGCAGCCATGTGTGCTTACCTCCTTAATTTTTCGAAAAATTTTTAGAGTGGAGAAATACCCTCCAATTAATTATTTGTTAGCGTTATGTGTTACTAAGGTAAAGTAAGTATAGATTGCTCTATGATACGAATTCTTAGTAGCTAAACGTTTCTTACGTTTTCTATATGCAGGAGATTTTTCGTTTAACCAATTCTCAACGATTTCTTTCTCCCTATTGATATGTGGATCTTTACTATTAGGTTTAGGAGCTATTGAAAAAGTAATAAAGGAAATATCTCTAATATCTTTTTCTTTAGACTGTTCAAAGTAAGTATAAACTAAGAGAGTTACTAATTCTTTTATCTCTGGTAAAGAGTTAGGAGAATTGAGAATAGTCTCTACAATAGATTTAACTTCTTCTGTATGGACATTGGTATCAGATGCCATCTTACATAACTTATAGTCTACATCGGATTGTGTAATAGCTACCATTGCTTTCTCAACCGCTTTAGCTGCTTTCTGAGAGTCAGAACCAACTAAGTGATAGTTTTCTTCGGAATGATCTTCAGAGTCATATGTAAGATATTCTCTATCTTCATATGCTTCATAATATAATGAAGCAATGTTTCTCATAAAAGATTTAATACGATTATGGAGCTGTTGAATCAGATATACAGCATCGTCATCATCCATATTCTTAAATCTTGATTGATATGAGTTTAACCAAGTCATACCAATAGATCTGATAGCACCTAAGACGTGACCTTGAATCTTAATATCATACTTATTAGAGAGCTTATTATTTACTACATATTCCATTACGTGACGATACTCAGACGGTTGCACATAAGGGAAACTAGCATAATGAATCGAAGGATAGAACTTTCCAGAGAATGCCAGATAAACCATACTGAGCTCTAGTTCTTTTTGCTTCTTTTTCAAATAGTAGTATCGTATAGCCATTAGATTAGCCATAGTAAACTCGTCTTTTGCAGCACGAGGATTGAAGTTAGCTATTTTATAATAATAGGTTTTAGCTAAAATATTAGTTATGTCTTGCTCTTTAAGACCTGTGGAAACATAGAAATCTTCTAAGTCTGTTTTACCAAAATAGATTCTATCACAAGGAGCAATATCATATAATTCTTTATTTCTAAGAGCCAAGAATCTGCCTATACAATTCTTATAGGAATTGCCTTTAGATTCTAAGGCTTTAACTACAAGAGGATATAACTCTGTGGCTAATACGTTATCTTTCTTAGCCAAGTAAATCACGTCCTTTAATATAGATTACACTAATGTGACGTTAATAAATCCCTATACCATTGCTGGTATAGGGATCTGAAGAATGAAATCGTGCTTATCCAACTTCAATTTGTCAATGGGTAATTATTTGGAATAAAGATCGTTAAATAAAAGGATGTTATAAATATGCAGTAAAAATTTTATGCAGCAATAGCAATATAGTATAAAAATAATGTTTTGCTAGAACAACTGCTTGGTACAAAGAGATAGGGATCCATTACCATTCCTATAAACTTACTCCAAGATTTTATAATAGATTAAGGTTTAATAAGTTAATAGGTGTAACGTCTAATAGGTTAATAAAACTCGATATATGCTCATATATCTATATACCGAGGTTTAATAAGTTAATAAGTTAAGTTCTAATAGGTTAATCAGGTTAATAGGTTATCTCGTTGGGTCCTGTTACAGGATTCGAACCTGTCTACTTTACAACTGTATACCAAATGTAACAGGAGAAATTTTTCTTTTACAAAAGTAGGTGGACAATTTTCAATTATTTTACACCCAAGAAAAATGTCCGAAAATAGGGTGGGCAATGTTCACTCTTTACGCCATCCTAGCAAAAGGCTTAATGCGTATCTATATTAGTAGACAACCTCAACACTATTACTTTCAGTTGCAGAAGAAAGTTTAGTATCGATGTTGGCTAAGTACGTTTCGATATTATCAATCCATTTATCGATAGATACAGTAGCACTCATCGGATCAATAATAACAGGTTTATTACGTTCATACTCTTCTTGTACAAGAGCTGCCATATCTTTCGGTGCATTAGAACGATCTTTGTAACGTTCGTTTACCGTCTGATTAGAGAAATCTCTTGCTTTAGTACAGCGATTTTCAAATTCCTTGAATTCTCTAGAAGCTTTCATTTGAAGAGACTTCAGATTCTCAAGAATAATTTTATAGTAGTTCTTTCTATTAATAGCTGCAGCAAGAGAGATGAATTCTTTTTCTGCTGTAGCATTATCTTCAAATTTATCAAAAGAAACAAATACCGGAACTTCAATAGTTGCAATGGTATTTTGTTTAAGAATAGCTAAGTTAATAGCCTCTCTACGTTTAATCATAGCATTGAGAGACTGGAATTTGCTTTTGATTTGTTCTTCATATTCTGCAGGAGACAAACCTTCAATATAAGGTTCGCTTTTAAAGTATGTAGCTACAGGACGAATGGAACTAAACGCTTTCTTGATTTTATTATCAAGAAGATGTTTTTCTGCCAGAGCTTGTCTAATGGTCATAATTTCGGTTGTCATATTCGGATTCCTCCTTAAAAAATAATCGGTTAATTGATAAAATTCTTCCAATACTGTATTGTATTATGTGTTGTAAATTTTTATTCTTCACTTCTTAATAATAGACTAAATTTATGAGGTGATTAATTTGGCTTTCTTTGATACAGATCACAAACGTGCCGAACAGATCATGAACGAAGCTTATTTCGGTAAAACTCCAGCCGTAAAGAAAATAGAAGCTATCATTGATCAGTTAAAAAGAAAATATGATGGTCAATATACCAACATGTCCGTACATAATGACCCGTTGAGATATAAACTCAATAGACAAATCGAAGATACATTTGGATTTGGTGTAGTAGATGTCCAGTTTATTCAATCTATGATGGTTAATGCAATGACCTATCCAGTTGGATTTGATATTGGTGCATCTATAACAGGCGATGATGCATTAGCTATTGATAAATCTAATGGTTATAAATTCAAAAAAGAATATGGTTACTCCACAATCATTATCTTTTACACCGGCTTAATATTCAGACCGGAGATTTCTGCATCAGAAGTTACTGCAATCTTATTACACGAAATCGGTCATAACTTTACTTTCGTAGCATTGAGACGAGTTGGTTACGTTCAATTAGCAGCAAACGCATTACTTACTGTAGCTACTTTAGGCCATTACTGGGTTTGGTATGGTAACTGGGGTAAGAAAGTTAGTGTAGATTTCTGGAATTACATAGATCAAAATATTCCTGTTGCTGGTGAAGTATATCGTATGTGTCAGATGATATTGTCTATGTATACTTGGATTTGTGCAAACGTCCTCGATATCATAAATATGTCGATGGTTATGAGTGCACCTGCTACTGTGTTTAAATTTATTGAAAGATATCTTGTTTCCATAGTAGCACCTGGTAAAAACTGGTTGGATAATGCTTATAAATTCTTGCTTCTTCCTAAAGAATATTTAGTAGGCTATTCAGATGAACAGTTTGCAGACTCTTTTGCAGCCATGTATGGTTATGGTCCGGAATTAACTTCTGCTCTTAAGAAATTAGAAGAATCCGAAACAAACTTGATTGGTCGTCAAGCATTAAGTGCTATTCCTTGGATTAGATGGTACTATGACCTTATTATGTTGCCGCTCAATTTCATAATTCAAGGCTTAGACGTACATCCTGAAAATGTTGCTCGTCTTACTAATACTCTCAGACAGCTTGAAACTGACTTGAAAGATAAACGTTATTCTCCCGCAATGAGAAGAAGACTTCAAGAAGATATTCGTAATATGAGAGAACAAGTAGAAAAGATTAAAGAACTTAAAACGTCTGCAGATAAATCTACAGATTCTAGATTAATACGCAATACGTATGACATGTTCTTGATTAATGTTTTAGATGGTGACCTTAAACACTACATCTATAAATTTGCATCTCCTGAAAATGTAAATGCAAACTTTGATCAAATCTTTTCTAAGAGTAAAAAGGTAAAATTTTAAATAAAAAATAAATATATGACAAACTATCTAGTAATCTGTGAATATTAGCAGATAGCTGTTGTTTGTGTACTTATTTTCTCTTTATTAAAATTCTTCTTCCTTGGCCCTTAGACCTTCTAATACCCCAAGGTCTAAGGGCTATTTGCTCGGAATTTAGAAACTACCTCTTGGGAACATAGGATTTTGCACGGTTTTTGATAATCTTTTGAGTTTTCTCATTTACAAGAAATTCTTTCTTATGTAATGGATCTAACGTAACAGTTACTCGATTACCATTATTAATAATTTTCTGAGCCATGTTAATCCCTCCTTACGTAGTTGTATAAATAAAAAATAAACTCCCTTGGGTGTGAGCCCAAGGGAGATATCTTTTGTTATTTTACAGAATTCGGTTGTATATAAGATCCAAGCAGGATATTTCCTCTGGAAGAGAATAACTTAATACCAGTCGATACAGAGCTTCCTTGAGGAATTTCTGCTACTGGTATAGTAACTGTACCAGAAGAAGATCCATTAACTACCAGAGCATCATTAGCTGTTACAGCATATAATGCTATAATCTTATCGCCCTTACCAAGTTTAATTACACGATTACCTCTCTTAGTTCTAGAGGACAACGGTAATGCCAATTGGCTAAAACGATTTACTTTACACGATGCAGTCAATACAAGAATATCTCCTGCAAAGCTCTTAGGTAGTGCAGTAAGACCATCAATCTCTTCGTCGGTATTACCCATTACTTTAAGACCTTTGGTATTACGTTTAAGCAATGGTATTTCTGTGATGGGAAGTCTCAATGCATGGTTCTGCGAGAATACAATAACGTCATGCTTATCATTAATCCAAGAGAAACCAACTACATGATCTCCTTTATCAAGTTTCATATAGATAATACCACTTGCTGGTGCTGTAATAATATCTTCTAATGTCAGAGCTTTGATATAGCCTTTCTTACTTACGACAACTGCGTAGTGAGGATTTACCTTTTCAAGCATGTCTTCTAAGTCAGGTTCATATACCAAAGCAATAATATCAGAAGTAAGCTTCTTAATAAGAACCCTTACATCGATACCAGGAGAGTTTCTATCTGTAAAGGGAATCTTATGTACAGGGAATTTGAATACTCTACCCATTGCGTCTAAGAAGAAGATATTCTTAGAATTATCTACTACTCGAGCAATCTTCGGTGGAGCAGAATTCCTATTATTAACGGGATCATTCAATTGTAATTTCTTGATCTTATTATCAGAAGTAACTACAATTCTGAATTCGCCTGCTGGAATATCGCTAGAGGATTCATCTTTAATCAATCTATTAGTACGACGTTTACCATACTTAGCTTTGAATTCGATGAGTTCTTTAGCAATCTCTTCTAATATCAGTTCATCATTAATAGTAAACTTAGTAAGTCGTTCAACTTCAGCCATTGTTTCTTTGGCTTCTTGTTTATACTTCTTAAGATATGCCATTGACAATTTACCAATATTAGTATTGATAATAAACTTAGCCTGAAGATCAGATACTTTCAAAGTGCGAATCAAATACTCAATTAAAGCATTATCATCAATAGTCTTTTGATTTCTGATCTTATGGATAATATTATCAATCTCACCAGACTCAAGTACCTTAATATAGAGAGCTCTCTCATGTACTTTGGTTCTTAAGTCTTGGATCTTATTACAATACAAACGGAATTTAGTCTTCATCCTAAATCTTATAAATGCTTCGAGATAAGATTTATAAGACATACGAATCGGATTGATTCCGTCGAGTACTTCGAAATTAACCGTAAAAGTCTTAGTCATATAAGTGGACTTATAGATTACGTCTCTTACGTAATTTGGATCTGCACCCTTCTTGAGAACTATTACAAATCTGAAGTCTTTGTTATTCTTAGATTCATCAAACATGTCATGAATCTGTACAAGCTTCTTAGATGCAATAAGTTTCTCAATATCATCTTTAATATTATCAGTGAATACAAAGTCTGGAAGAGATTTAATTACTAATGCTTTATAGCCTTTATAATCTTCAATGTCGATGATACCTCTAACTTTATAGCTACCACGACCTTTATTACAAAGAGCTACCCAATCAGTATCATAAATCTCACACGGCATGGAACATTCCGGAATCAAAGTAATATTAGCATCTGGATTCTCTATGAGTTTCAGAGTTGCATCTATTACTTCGGAAACATTATGTCTTGGAATGTATACACGAAATCCTAACCCAATACCAAAGCTACCATTTATAAGTAAAAGTGGTACTTTAGCTGGTAAGAAGTCAGGTTCTTCTGTAGTTTCAGAATAGTTAGGAGACCAATCTACTACAGTCTTGGTCTGATACAATTCATCGAAAATATAATTATTAGAAAAATCATTTAAGGATGCTTCAGTATACCTCATTGCTGCCATGCTATCGCCATTGAAGTTACCAAAGTTACCTTGACCGGTAAGTAATGGAATACCAGTCTCAAACCAGTTAATCATAGATTTCATTGCACCATACGTTGCAGTATCACCATGAGGTGAATAGTTACCTATGGTAGCACCAACTATCTTGGCACATTTAGCTGTATGATTAATAGCTTTAACGTCATGAGCCATTGCCCATAAGATTTTTCTTTGTACTGGTTTTAAACCATCTTTAAATTCAGGTAATACTCTAGCTCTGGATGCATATAGACCGTAACGTTGCATGTCAAGTCTATATTGATCTAGCATATTAACGTCTACTATACGTTCAGACATGTTTTAATATACCCCCTTATAATTACGAATATGGTTATTCATAATTATAATATATTATTATAAAAAGAATACCCATGAGAAATAGGTCTCATGGGTATCTTGGGTGTATTAGCGGTTAAAGTTTTTCTTTACGCCATTAAACGGTTTGCGACCACCAGCGTTACGATTACCACCACGGTTGTTAGGACGCTGAGGACGATTCTGCTGTTTACGAGCATTTGCAGCAGCAATAGCAGCATCATTACGTTCTTTAGTGGTGAGTAAGAAGCGTTTAATAGTAGCTTCACCAGTTTCACGGTTTACGAAGCTCAGTACACGTACCAAAGGAAGTACTAATTTACGGAATGCTTCTTCATAGTTAGGCTGCATTTCAAAGGTCATGGTCGGAGTACCTTCTTCAGTTACGTCGAAGCTTACAATACGACCAATTACAATCTGAGCCGTTTCAGATTCAGTTCCGGGAATAAAGTCTTTACGGTAACCATACAGCATAATCGGGAAGTGTTTGTATACATCACTTTCTACGAGTTGTGCTACAGCTTCATTAGTGGAAAGATAGATTACTTGGGCGGTTGCGAAAACGGGTTCTTTTAACATGATTGAATGCTCCTTTGATAAAATAGATTTTTTATAAATAAACCGTAAAGGCTTATCGCTTACCAGTGGATCCAAATCCACCTTTACGAACTTCCTCAGTAGTATCATTATCAGTGATATAATAATCGGTAAAGATACCTTGAGCAATTCGAGTTCCAATAGGGATGTTTACTTCATTTAAACCGATATTCATAATCGGAAGCATGATATGACCTTCATTATCAGGATTATCGTAATAATCTGCATCAATAATGCCTACCTGATTAATGAGAATCAAACTATAATTTACACCAATACTGCTGCGAAGATGAAGTGCTAAGTATTTACCTTGAGCATCAATCTTGCATTTGATTCCCGTAGGAATCATTTTAAGTTCTCCGGGTTTAAGTGTAATATGCACCGGAGTAATAAAGTCATAGCCTGCAGAGAATTTGGTTTTTCTTGCCGGAATAGTAATCTCTTCAAGAGCTAATGCGGTAGTAAAACCTTGTTTCTTAATAGCTGCAGAATAGGTTCTTTGAGAAATTCTATAAAATTCAAGTAACGGATAAGTTTTATTTGGATTTACGGACGGTTTATTTTCACTAGACATTTTCAATTCCTCCAAATCACATAATACTATATAGTGAATTGAATTGTAAAGTTTTACACTGGTCTTTTAAGACCATATGTTTTAGCTATATATCTTTCATCTACCGGATCATTAATATCTAAAGGTTTGACTGCTCCATATATAGCCTTAACAGAATTATATCTAAGGTCTGATAATATGTTTAGCATTTTAGATTCAATCCGATTAAGAAAGATAAAAAATGTAGCGAATAATAAAAAGCATGGAATCATTAAGATTAAAAACTGTTGGAAGTCTATATCTGCTACATATGCTAATAATATTGCCTGTAAGAACGTAGCAATGATTAATGCTGTATAGATAATAGAGCATCCGTAATGTTTAATCTTTATAATGAAATTCATAAAGTCAGCGTATGCTTTTGTAGGTAATAAAATGGATACATCTGATTCCTCATCTATTTTTTCATAGAATGGAACAGAGTCTTCTTTGTCATCATACATAATTCTCACCTATTATAGATATTCCCACTAGATGACTAGTGGGAATATTATTATGACAAATCATATTTAGAGATCTTGATATCTTTAAGCAGACTAGCTTTATCAGACTCAATAGCTCTAATAGCTTCAATCTCTGCTTTAACGTCTTCTACAGTATACCTCATTAAGGTTCTGTTAGAGTCCGGATGTAAAGTAGATTCAGCTAATTGTTCGCCATTCATTTCGCCTAAGCCTTTGTAACGTGTAAGATTAGCCGGAATGAATGCGTTAAATGCTTTCATTAATTCATATAAAGTTACTACTTGGTCATTAAGCATAAAGAATTTAGGAGAATTCTCTATATAACCAATAAGATCTTTACATTCATTGATGAGTCGATCATTGAAGATAGCTCTCTGCATCTTATTATCAGCTAAGCCATCTACGATAAGAGAATCGTTTACCATAGATACAGTAGCAAATCTAAATCTCTTAGTAATATCTGCTTTGATCTTTTTCAAGGGTAAATCTTTATCTGCTAAGCATCTCTCAAGAATCAATGGATTGATTGCAAATGTAGATGAGATAATATCTAACTCCCTAGCATAATCCATATTCCTAACGAGAAGATTAGTGATTTCAGAATTGCTATAAGACTTACCAGTTACATCGAATACTTTATTCTTAGATAAGAATTGCTGTTGCACGTAACGTGTAAAGTCAATCTTCTCTGTAAAGTATTTATGCTTATTCTTAGATACCTTAATACCGAATAAAGGTGGTACTAAAGAATAGAATCTACCATGAGTAATTAATGGCTGACAATACAAGAGCATGAACTTCAAAAAAAGAGATCTAATATGAGATCCATCAGGATCAGCATCGGCACCAATAATGATTTTCTCCCATTTACATTTCTCAATATCAAAGTTTTGTCCATATCCAGCGCCAATAATCATTAAGATAGAACTTACTTCTTCATTGGCTAAGAACTTAGCTCTCGGAGTAGCATAGGCATTCGGCATTTTACCTCTAATAGGGAAGATACCTTGTCTAGTGGAATCTCTGAATTGTTTTGCTAAGCCAGCCGCTGAATCGCCTTCTGTAATAATCAATTCTAAGTGTTGTTTACCAGTCGGTTTCACATACTTAGTTGGTAATCCAGACAATACAGATGCCTGGTAAGAAGAAGACAGTTTAACTTTTTCTTTATCGCTTTTTAATCTGATTTCTGCTACATCTTTGAAGTATTTACACAACTTCTGAAGTGCAGTCGGATTTTGCTTACTCCATTGCTCAAGATATTTAATGGTAATACTCTTGATGTATGGATGCATATCATCATTACTTAAAACTTCTTTTGCTTGTCCACTGAATATTGGGTATAAATGAGCTACGTCTAAGATAGCTTTTAAACCACATTTAATATCAGTATTCACGCAAGATACTTTGCTCTTAGCAAGATAGATCTTGTTCATATAATTTCTGAAATACGTAGTTACGCCATCCAGAAAACCAGTGATATGCTTACTATCACCACTAGTAGGACAGAAGTTTGAGAATGCTGTTATATCCTCAGTAGTAAGACTACCAGAATCATAAGTAAAAGCAATATTGGCTCTCATTGTTCCCTCAGGATTCATATCCCGGAATACAATAGGCTCAATAAGCGGATTAGATGTCTTAGTCATCAGTCCAGTAATAATACCGTATTTGTTTACGATAGTTTCTTTATAAGACTGCCCATTAGCTAAGACCGCCGAAAAGTTAATCTTAGCACCAATCTTCAATAACGGTACGATTGATTTAATAAGTGCTAATACGTCCATATATGTAGTAGTAATCTCACCCATTACATCATAATCAGGTTTAAAGATTACTATGGTGCCTTGGAAGTTATTCTTATTCTTAATAACTTCAATATCACCGTCTTGTTCACCATCTACGAAGCTAATTCTTCTAGCTTCTCCTAAGACATAAGATTCTGCAATAAAGAATTCTGAAACGGCATTTACTACTTTAGCACCAACGCCATGTCTACCGGATGAGAATTCTCCAGGTTTCTTATTCTCACTATAGTTAGATGAAGTATGTGGATCACTAAATACTCGATGCATATCTGCAAACGGTATACCACGACCATTGTCTTTACAAATAATAGTTTTGGTTGTTTCGTCATAACACAACCAGATTTCATCACACGGAGATTCTTCTTTCATTAACTCATCAACCGAGTTTTGGAAGATCTCTCGGATCATATTAATAAAGCCTTTGTTTCCTGTATAGCCTAAATATTGGCCTACAGTTTCTCTTACTGCTTTAGCGTAAGTTTCCATGGTCTTAATTTGTTTTGAATAATTTCGGATATTCTCTTCAAAATTAGACTTCACGCTATCACACTCCTTAACAGTTTACGAAACTGTTATACTAAAAATAATTTGTTATAGGATAAAATATTATGGCTGTGTGAGATTACTCCCACACAGCCATAATCAAATTAACTCTCTATTGTGCAGGAGAGCAATTTATTACAGGTTAAATTTTTTCTCAACAGTCGGAACTTCTGCCGGTGCAGCCGGAGGAGCTACCGGAGTCTGAACTGCCTGCTGAGGTTGTGCCTGAGGCTGAGGAGCTACAGGTGCACCCATCGGAGCTTGCTGATAAGCTTGGGGCTGAACCTGAGTCATCGGCTGAGGCTGTACGGTCTGGGTACCTTCATAACCAAATACATTACCAGAAGGAGCTACCGGGAATGCAGGCTGATAATATTGCTGAGGTGCTACCATGCCACCCATCGGATTCTGTACGGGCTGTTGCATCTGAGGCATCGGCTGAGACTGGCCATAAGGAGCTGCATACTGAGGAGCTACCTGAGGCTGCTGAGGTGCCTGCTGATACATCGGAGCCTGTTGATACATCGGCTGCTGATAACCACCATAGATCGGATTCATCGGAACCATACCAGTTGCAATGATAGAATCTACAGCATTAAATCCAGCACCATAAGAAGCATTTACAGGCTGGAGATAGCTATTGCTCATTGCACGATTCCAGTGATCAGTTGCTACATTATACAGATACGGAAGTTTTTCAAGCAACGGCAAGATTGTCATATAGTCTTTTGCAACTTCGGGCGGAATATCCAACCACCAAGTTTTGGTTTGCTGCAGGCAATCTGTAACAGTTGCAATTGCTTCCTGAAGAGTCTGCTGAGGAATTTGTTTGGTATCGAACACTGCACCGCAGATAGTGCAACGTGCAACGCTACCGTCTTGTCCTTCAGGTTCAAGAGTCAGAACACCATTGATATCTTTGTGAGTGCAACGAGAACGCAAAGCATCTTCTTGAGTGATCTGAACTTTGTTATCAACTTTGTGACGAAGATAATTGATTTGGTCTTGGGTTAATACCTGAGTGCCTTTTACCATCGGTTGATTCGGATAGGTATAACCTGCCATACCATACTGAGGATAAGTGTTAGAGTAGTTGTAGTACATAATAATACCCCTTTCAAATAATAATTTTTGTTATATATACTACCTTATAACACGTTTATAGTATATAATTATAATCATGTTTCCAGGTGTATATTTTAATAATTTTTGGTACCTTTATTTTGTACCATTATAAACCTTAGTGGCTTTAACGTTGTGATCAAACGCATAGAACGCATCAATCTCAGAATCTTGTTCTTTCTTGAGATATTCGAGTTGCTCTTTGGTTCTGATCGAGTTGAGATACTGATCCGGAGTCGGATCGAGTTGTTTGATGATCTCTTTAATCTGATCATCAGTATAACCCATAGCTGCTTTCATAGTATCTATGAGTTTTTCTGTAGTATACAGTACACCGATATACTGAATCTGATCATATGCTAATGCAATAGTTTCAAGATTACATTCGATGCCACGAAAACCATAGATCCAATTTTCGGGACGACGAGTAACCCAAAGGATTTCATTTCCATCGTCCCAAGTAAAGAATCCATATTGCTCATCAAATAATTTCAGGTTATCTCCGATTACATATAACGGAGCATCTCCACCTGCATTATTTTTGATTTGCTTAAATCTATCTCTAATAGTAACAACGGTATCTTTTAGCATTAAAGTTTCCTCCAATTTACAAAGATTACCAAAATGTTCTCCTACTAGATTTTTGTTAGATATTGTTGAAATATCTACGCATGGTTACTAAACTATGTTGTAGACCATATAAAATCCTAATGTCACCATAGGCTTTGAGACCACTGAATGTATCAAAAATCGTACTATACAAAGTATATACAGTATAATCTTTTCTATGCAACAATGGCACTAACTGATTGGTTCCTGCATCAGGATTTACTTTCAAAAGAGCTTCCATTGCGTTACAATGAATCGCTGCTTCGTCACGTTTGTTTTGAGCAACGATAAGCAGATTATCTATATTGGTATTATTCAGAAAGAATGCTTGATACTTATCAATATCTTTCTGATCAATATTTCCATAAGCAATGTCTTTGAAGATACGTATTGCGTTATGCTGTACGTCTTTCGGTGTAATAAAATCAAGAGACCCAACACGCTTTACATATCCATCGAGAAAATTCTCTTTTTTGTTATTTCCTTTAGCCATTAAAATTTCTCCTTTCTAAATTATATATCATTTCCTTCTCTACTTTCATCGTAGATATTAGAATTGATAGCTTCGGATTGTGGTTGACCAACAGATTCGTCTTCGTCTTCTTTAACAACTTCTGCTAAAGCATTTTCAAAGATGTTTCTGCTTTCTTCATCTACTATAAAGTCATTGACGATACAGTAGTCTAAGAATCTCCATAATGGCTGGTATTTGAGAATATCGATTCCCTCTACCAGTATCATAGATTTTTCAATATCTATTGTTTCTATTACCATCAATAGATACTCTAGTACGGATGAACGACCAGTGATAATTTCAAAACTCTTTTGAGTTCCACTGGGATCATTGAAGTATAAGAGTAATAAATATTGCTTAGCTTCTGCACTTTTCTGAAGCGGATTTCCATGATCATCAGTTTTAAAATAAATCTGTTTGAGAAATCTTTCTTGTGGCATTTTCATCATCCTTTCTTAACGCAATATTACTCTTTATGCGTGGTTATAATATACAACCAAATCTAGATTTACCAGTATCTTTTTCTACATTTTACAAAAATGAGATTATTGGTAAATCTGGTAATTCCCGTATAGTTTAAACGGTTATTCATATTGCCTCTAAGGCGTTCTTCAATATAAATACCATTTGTATATTGAGAGCCTTGAGAGAGATGAGTGGTTATTGCATAGGCAAATTCGAACTTTTCTCCCTTAACAAAAGGAAGATCTTTTAACTCTAATCTACGTTCATAATTAGCCTTAAAGTATGTAGCACTACAAGTGAGGTCTTTGAATGGTACTTGAGACATATATGGAAGGAAATCCATATCAAATGTATATCCATCCATAGATATTTTCTCAGGAGTTAATTCAGAAACGACTCTCCCAACTAAGCCATTGGCTAAGTTTATGCCGCTATCTGTTGCAATTGTCCAATTATTTTTCCTACATATGATAGACTCCCCTCTAAGAGGTAAATCATTATTTACATATGAAGGAAATCTTAGTTCTCTTATACGGGCATTTAATCCATCTCTGGTTCTATTAGTACCACAGAGAACTATTTCTGAATATAATAGCATAGCATCAGTCAATTCATCTGGATCTATAACGATGACGTTACCATAACAACCCTTATGAATTGGCTTATCTTCATATGCTCTCATAGAGAGATATATAATAGGAGAACCTTCGGCTTGTCTAACGATTTGTGTTAGATGATATACCTTCTCTTGACCTATTAAATATCCTGGTTCACTAGCAACTGGAGGTAATTGATGAGTATCCCCACAAGCAATTACCTTAATGCCTCGACGATCTATCTCTTTTCTTATCTCCATTGGAACCATACTAGCTTCATCTATAAGAATAAGCTTAACACCATACAACTCCTTAGGAATGAATTGTATTCTTACCTTAGGAACGTTAAAGTATGGGTCTAATACAGGTTTACCAAATCTATCTTTAACAGGAACTTCTACCGCTTCATATAATAATGAGTGTATTGTTCTAGCTGTTAATAAACCTTTACGACGCATTACTAATGCTGCCGATCCAGTATAAGCGCATGGAGCTATCTCTGATGTACTTAGACCTAATCGTCTTACTATTTCAAATAATACTACGGACTTACCTGTCCCACCAAACCCGTCATATTGGAACGTCTGCTCAGACGAATTATGATACCAATTTACTGCGGCTTGGACTACTGCTTCTTGCTGTTCGTTTAAGATAATCATAAACGTCACGCTTTCTTTGCAGAATGGGATTTCTTTTTCTTCCTTAATTTATCTCTTAAAGCAATAGCAGCAAGAGCCTCTTTGAAGAGTTGATCGTCTAAAGGGCCAAAATCATAAGCTTCAATATTGCTATTGAGCTTTAAGATGATATCTACACATTTTACGTTATCATTATAATACATTTTCGAAACATATCTCGTTCCATCACTCTTAATTAATTCCATATTAGAACGAGTATGTTTAGCACTAGTATTATAAGATACAAGTCTTGTGGGAATACCCGATTCAGTATCATGCTTCTCAATATAATACTTAAACAGTTTATCCATGATAGAGGGATTCCCAGCCGGATCAAACATGATTGCTTGATGTGCCATAATAGCTGGATGGTTAGGATCTAATACTAATCGTTTACCAGCTATAGATATGATAAAGTCTCGGTCTTCATCAATAATAAAACCATCTTCATTCTCACATAGACCGATGTTCTGGAGAACGAGTTCATTAAATTCTTCCTTAGTTACAGGTTTCTTTACAGTTTCTTTTCCGTTAAAAGGTTTCATTTTCAACACTCCTTATATTAAGATCATTAAAATAATATATAATTTCGTTTAAGTTTAACACTTAATTAAAGTATAGTTGGGAGGAGTGTAAATTTCAGATATGAGCATGAACTATAATGACCTTGATCTTCCATATATCGAAGTCGCTGTTCTTATGGAAACGGTCAATAAATACAAAGATAATATGTGTAAGTTCTACTTACAATCTCTTACTCCTAATAAGCCTAAGACTTTAGAAGAGTCTGTAGTACAAAATAATACATCTAATCTAGCTAATGTAAATAGCATAAGTACTTCTAATGTAACCACTGGTAGTACTATTACACTACTTCTACCTAAAGAAATAGCACGAAATTATCCGAAGAAGTGGATTCCCCAAGGAACTAGATTCTTAGTATCATTTATAGGTGGAGATCTTACTAAACCGGTTATCATAGGGAGGGAATTCGATGGCCAAGGTTTACAACAATCTTGATGCGTTTATTCTAATAGGCAAATCCACTACAATAACGTATCAAAAGACTTCGTTTTGTGATTATTTCCAAGATATCGAATTTCCCATGTATAATGTAATTTGGGATTACATAAATGAATTGAAAGAAGAAGCGGTTCCTGTATTGCTTACAGATAAACAGTTTGATACTTACAAGTATAAACCAAGACTGCTTAGTATGTATCTATACGGATCTACTGAATTCTTCTTTATTATCTTAGCTCTTAATGACATGGCTTCTGAAAAAGAGTTTACTAAGAAGACTGTAACTCTCTTACCAGCCGATAAGATGAAAAGTTTATTAGAAAAAATATATACTTCTGAGAAAGCTAGCGTAGAATCTTATAGCTCTCGAATGAAAAAACAATACGAGGAAGAAAATTATGCCGGGTAGAGAGTAATCTCTACCCGGTCTTTCTTACTTCGTAAAGTAGTAAATCTTTCTTAGAGATGGTTTATAATTTACACTAAAGAAGTTGTCTTGATCGTCATCTTCAGCATAAATACTATTAGATCTAAGAAGATTTACATTACCCATACTTACAGTAGAAATCGGATTAGTATTAAAGGTCTTACCTATATTACCATTAGCAAATGCTTCTGCTCTTTCCGTATTAGGATTAAGAGTATTCTTACAAAGCGGTTGAGGTAATCCTTCGTCTTCTACTAATCTAATCTCATTGCCTGGAGTATATGGTTGATACATATGAGAACGAGTCGATCCTCTATAACGTTTCTTTGCTAACTGAATACCAAGATATTTTAAACCATCTTTATCATATTCAGGAGCTAAGAAGAACATCGCATCTGTGTTCTCTAAGATAGTAATTGATTCGCCGATATTGTTTCTACCAAATAATCTAACTAAATCAGATCCAGCTTTCTTACGAGTCTCATCGATATGTCTTGCTGCATCACGATTCAACTGTGAAGCTGAGATGAAGGGAATATCTTTCTCTACAGCAAAAGTCTTAAACTCATTACAAATATAACCAAGTTCAAGTCTTAATTCTGTATTATGATTATTAGCAGATTTGATTCTTTTTAAGTAGTCCTGTACCATTAATATGCACTCATAACCATTATCTTCGAGCTCATCATATAATTCATATAAGAAGTTCGTATCTTTAATATCTGGTGGTGCATATTTAATGATAATATCTATCGGGTTGTCTTGATCTACATACATTTGTCCCTCGTGTACCATCATATTGATTACTTCATCAAATGAATAGTCTATAAGAGACTCTGGTTTAGTAGTAATATTAAACAAACGCTCAATGGTTTCTTTCATACCATTTTCCATTGTAAGAAAGACAATACATGGAGTCTTTGTTTTATCTTTAAGAATTGCTTTACGATTATATTTCTTAACTTGATACGCCAGATTCAGCATCAAAGATGATTTACCTTCGCCTGGTAACCCTAAGAATAAATATAATCTTCCGCGTTCAAATCCACCACCTAGCATTTCATTAAGTCCCTGCATACCAGAGACTAATTTATTAGATGGAGACTTTAATGCTTCATAAGTTTCTCTCATCTTCTCTACAAAAACGTCTGGTTTTAATGAGAAGAAATCTTCTTTAGAGTCTTGTACTCTTGCACTTCTAAGTTTCTGTTGAAGCTCTAAGAGACAATTCTCGATCTTCGGAAGAAGTTTAGGCTTTTCAAACTGATTCGAGGATTTAAATTCTGTTAATACGTCATATAAATTAGTAGCTTGGTTCTCCATATAAGAAGTCTTTAATGATTCAGCTACCATACGATTAATCCAGTTTACCTCGGAATTATTAAGTTCTCTTAAACAATCTAATGGGAATAATGGTTTATCAATTAATCCCCCATTAATATGCTTCAAAATAATGTATTGATCAGAATACCCATAATCAAGCCTCGCTTCTAAGCCTCTTCTTATAAATGTCATTCTTAAAACGCGATCTTGATCGGAGAAAGATCGTTCTACATCAATCTGATTAACAAGTTTTCTTAGTTGTAATAGATGGCTCTTTTTAATATTTAGATTTTCCGATATCACAAAAGAGCATACTAAGTTAAGAGCTTTTAAATCTAAACTAAACGGAATACGTTCAGTTGTGTCCGTGTTCTTCTTTAAATATCTATTCTTTCTCTCATCCATTCTATGAGTCAGTCCTTTAAAATTAGTGTCAGTATAAGTATGTTTTAGCAAAAATTGCTTTTAAAAATGCCTCCTCAGATAGGGCAATAACTCTAATTAGATAGGCTTTAAAATATCTTTAAGCTCTTCTACAGTTATATATGTATGCCCCATATTCTGATTTATATAGCGTACAAGTATTTCATATTCAGAGAGGTTCTTATCTAATACATAAGAGTACTCAGAGATTCTATCAGCCATGATTTTATCTTTAGCAGCTAATTGAGCTTCTCTTAGTTCATCTTTAATCATAATAGATTGATTGTTTCTATAATACTCCTTAATAATATTTAGATTATCATTGCTTCTAGTGAATTCTACTCTGATATTATCAATACCAGATGCTTTAAGCTTATTAATATATTCCACAGTTTCTTTAGGATCTAAGTTAAGCATATCATCCAGATTGATAGTATCATATCTAAACGATTTAATCTCTTCAAAATGTAGATAATAATATCTAGTATCTAAATCGTGAAGAAGAATATAAAACCCCTTATGTTGCTCTTCACCAAATCTATATCTTAAAGCTGAACCGCAATAATAGAAATGGTTGTTAAAACACTGAGCGACATGTACATGACCTGCAATGATTGGTCCTTTACAATGACAAAAGTGATCCATAGTAAATACTGGTTCACGATCTGAATTTAAACATGGCGTGTCTTTGCCGAATATCGAGCCAACGTATGTGCCATGCAATATACAAGAGTCATAATAACCGCTATAATACAAGTACTGAGTATAGTAAGACTCAGACCTACCATATAGCTCAGGAATGCATAAAATCTTTTTATTTTTAACATATTCAAATTTCACCTCTTCTACAATTCTAATATCTACAGTATCATCTCTAAGGTAATTGTAAAAGAGTTTTAATTGGTTTGCGTCATGAGACATTGTTCCGTGTAATAAGATAAGAGTACATCCAGTATTTCTACAATAGTTTACTAAGACATCTACAAATCTCATTGCATACATAATAGCATCGGAATTACTCATAAATTTATGCTCAAACAAATCTCCATTAATGGAGATTAAGTCTAATTTCAAATCCTTGATTTTCATGAAGAATTGTTCCATAAGAATATTAAACTGAGTCTCTGGATCAATTACTCCAAAATGAATATCTGCAATATGTGCTTCTAGACTTACTCCTAGTTTAGGAGAGTCATCTTTAAAATAATAAATTTGTCTCATTATATATCTCCTTAAAAGAATCACCATAGGAAATAACTCCTATGGTGATTTCAACTTCCTAGATATAATATACAATTATCTTTATTAATAGACCGTCCCTTCTGTGGTTACACTAAACCCAATAGAGATAGCATAAGTCACTCTGCGACGGAAAACGGGAAGTTGGGTTTTTGGATGTGGCTCATCAAGATACTTTCTAGTATTCTCTTCGCTAGTATCCAAAATTTTCTTCAAATCTTCTTTAATGAGAGCATTTGCTTCTTCTAATGTGCAACGAGCCCCAACAAGAGATCCAGATCCATAATTAGAAGTATGAGCAACTCTCATAAAACGATATACGTAGAAGAGTGGGCCTTCAGCCTCAAATTCATCGTAAGCCTTATTTAAGAGCTCACCATATCTGCTTGAATTTTCTACGCTATCGTTCATATAAGCGAAAACGTTATTAGTGATCGGGCAATAATGTCTTTTCTCAAAGAACTTAATCTTAGGCTCAAATTTCTTAGAACCAAGATCAAGACTAGAAGTGTATTCGACATCTGCACCGATAATATATTCAGAATGGTGTTTATTACAAGCAGGACATACATAGTCTTCAGTATCTTTTTTAGATACGACTTTATATTCACGCTCTTCACCATCGACATTTAGCTTAAATATATCTCCTTCTTTTAAGGTATCAATTCCCATTAAACTCACCTCAAATCATAATAATACTTAAGTATAGAACTTACTCTAGATAGAATTAAAGAAATAAGATAATCATACTGAACCTCTTCGATCTTATTCTCTATGACTAATTGACCTGATACAAAAGAAATTCTACTAATTTCTTCTTTAGATCTACCACGAGAAGGATCGCTGACTCGTATATGTATTACCCTATCTAATTTACTTAATTCAATCTCAATTTTATAATCGTTTTCTAAGATATAAAATCCGGCTTTATCGCTAGCAGTATGCTCAATATCACCGAAATTAAAATTCTTATCACGATAATAAAACGTAGTCTTTAAAAGTTTAATAAAATAAGCTATATGCCAAAGCATAATAAAGTCAGGATTTATATTCTTAAGATCTTTAAGGAACTTTAAGAATTTCATCCGATGACGTAATTTTGTAATGAAATTGGATTTATAAGGTTTACTATAAATCCAATCCATAAAGATATTTATTTTCTCATCCATAAATTATCTTACTCCAGTTTATCAATAATATGCTCTAAGTATGAAGTGAAAGAAGCTCGAACCGCTTCGTTAATAAGAATATAATTCTCACTATCAACGTCTTCAATAGTATTGATCGTAGCTAATTCAGGAGCTTTGTCATCTAAGACTATTTTGCTATGAATTACTTTCTTAGGATCATCTACTAAAATTGTAAGAGTGATACTGAGTTCATATTCTGGTTGTAAAACCACATAGCAAGTTTCTCCGAATTTATCGAAAGAAATGAAATGCATATTGATTTTATTCAATCCAGGAATTTCTTTTTTGCTATAATGAATGGTAGTAATAAAATCTCTAATAAGATCAAAAAGATTAGTATAAGCCGATACTACTTCCGAAGCATCTTGTTTAAGTAAAGCCTTAGAAAGAGCAAAATGAGACGCTCTATCTTTGTATGCTTGAAGTTCGACCCTTCTATGCAGTATTTTAACGATTGTATCGCAACGATTAGTAACCGTCATTTGTCTTTCATCCTTTCTTGTAAAAATTTTTGATAGTCTTGCTTGCATACAAGAATGTTGATATACGCTTGGACTAGTGCATTAAAAGTCATCTCATAATGATCTAACACTTGCTGGTATTGAGGAAGATTCATTACATACTCTTCAAAAGAAGGTTCTTTCTTATCTAAATGAAGAATAATAACTCCATCTACTACAATACCTTCAAGTTCTCTAAGCATCTGTCTATACGCAGCGAGTTGTAAAAAGTATTTATAGGTTACAATACTAGAAGTCTTGTAATCTATAAGATAAATAGCATTGTTAATTTTAGCGAGACAGTCTAAAGTTCCTCCGAATAACGGACAAACTAAAGTCTTTTCAGTATAAATAACTTCGAATTTAGTATTGTTTTTAACGATCTCATACCACTTCAGAAATGATTGAACTGGGATGATTTCGTCTTCATATCTATATGAAACACCATTTACGATCGCCTCAATTCTTTCATGAGTTTTCGATCCTAAATTAGCAGCTTCATCTCTTACTTTGGTATAGTGTAATCGATTAAAACCAAGATGATTGGCCCACCGGAGAAGTGATTCTTCGTATATCATACTAGATATAACGTCAGTCACTCTCGGTACAGAAATGCCATTGTAAGTGTATTTATCATTCTTTATTAAATCGTTGGGAAATTCTGTGTACATCTTAATCTCCTACCAATATATTAATATAAAGTTTTAATCCTTATAAAATATAAAAACCAGTGCAAATTTAGCTGGCAAACATACTTATAAATTTAAATAGGGGGCGATAGATAATGCCTAAGATGCTAAATAATAGCTATCTCTACCAAAAATATCCTGAGTATGAAAAGGCAATTTTAAAATTCTTATACAACGGTCAAAAGATCGACACCGAAGGTGACGACTTTGAAGATATTCGTTATGACGTAAAGAAACGTCAGATCTCTAATGCACTTGCTAAAGTGCTTACCAGTAAAAACGTTGTTCTTATTACTGAAACTGAAAGTCTCCCTAAACAATTAAAAGTCTTTGTTGCTAAAGATATTAAAGGAGATAGAAAGCATAAAGTATTCATTGACTGTACTGATTTAATTCATAAAGTCGATGGTGAATATGTATGCCGTAATACCGATGTATTGATTGCATATTTAGTAAATGCTATGACTTGTCTTGTATATTATGGAAAATCTAATATACCGGCATTTGCTACTACATCGGACTTCATTGAAAATGCTACTGAAGCATTTGCTAAACTGTTTACCGCAGTAATTGATTATATCTATAAGATCTCTATCAATGGTAATCTTAAGAGTAGATGCATGTACCTTGCATCTATTTATTTCATCACTAATATCCTTGAGAAGGATTATGATAACACAAGCAATAGAGTTTATGCAAGAAAGATTGCTGGTATTTCTGAACGTGAAGAAGAAATTATCGAGCTTGGTCTTGAAAAGAACTCTTTCATCAATATTAAATACTTCATAGATACAGTTGCTAGAGACTTGCATCTTAATAAATTGACTCTTGATGTTGTTGTTGCTAGATGGATGTATATGTACGGTACTGGTACGGTATTAGCTCTTGAATTACTTCCGAGCTTCTGCTCTATGCTTACCGATGCATATGTAGGCTGCTTCTTAAACAACCAGAAAACGATTGAAAAGATTGCTACTAAGAGTTTCGTATCTGCATCTAAATCAATCTTAAGAATTGGCGAGGAAAGACTGTAATGTTACCATACGCAAAGGATGTAATAAAACTTGTCGAACGGCTTAGAACTCATGCTACTGATAATATTGCATCCATGCAATCTGGTCTTGTACCTAAGTTCTTACTTACCAGATGGAATGTAGTAGATTATTACGTGTATGACAATAAGCGTTATGATAACTACGATGATGACGTTGCTTTCATTAAATTGGACAACGTAAAGTATAAATTGGATAATGGTCGTAAAGACCAATTAGTTTTCAAAGAGTCAGCATTCACTGCTGCTGGTGAAAACAATAGAATGTATCCATTTGTATTTTTTATCAATGGTCAGCATATTCCTTGGAGCGATATTACCGTAGTAAGAGAATTAAAATACTCGTACTTTGAGGTAAAGAATGTTGCTCGTTTTGGAGATATTACTGACGTGCAGATGATTCATATTCCGTTTGCTTGTAAGTATACTGAGAAGCGTGAATATGATGAAAATGATACTGTATTATTCAGATTTAATGATGCTGGTTTAACTGCACCTCATGGGTACTATGTATATACTACTAATCTTAAAGATTTAGTATTCCGTCAAGGATCTCATTTAGCAGGTGCTAAAGTTGAATTTGAAGATCTGAATATTGATGCAGAATATAAGATTAATTCGGATGAATTCTTTGTATTCTGTAATAAGAAATTAGTTAGAGATATGCCTATTAAGGTATACAATCTTAACGTATTAACGCTTAATGATGGACAGCCGTTAGAAGAAGATACTGAATATCGTATTTTCTTTAGAGCTGTTGTAAACCCGAATATCTCTAATATTACTATTCCAGATAATACTTCGTATATTAAGAGTATTCTTACTCGTCAAGAAGACGCTGGTAATCTGGAAATTAATACTTTTGAACGCGATTTTAATTTTAACTTCGATATATCCAAAGGATCTGAAGTTAATTTTAATGATGCTATTAAGTATTTGCACTCTTATCGTCAGTTCTTATTGAATCCAGTCTACGAAGGTCGTTCTGTTGTAAGAACTCTCCAGTATACTGGTAAAGAAATAAAAGAGAAATTAGACGATAAACACAGACTTCGTATGCTCAGATGGAAATACGAAGGACGTGGTGATTGCTTTGTAATGGTATTTAAGAATAATCTGCTTCATGAGAACTATATAGATCTTCATTACGAAGCTAATTCTTGGATTATGCCTATTACAGAAGAAATCGACGATCAAGACATCTATGAGATCGTCTTCTTTAGATTCTGCAATAACTATGTAGTCGAACGTACTATGCCTGCAGATGGAAACTTCATCCTTAAAGAGCCTTTTAGTCCTGATGAAGTTGAATTTGCTTCTCTGTATGTACCAGATCAGATCCATGGTTTGAGTCCTAATGATAGAACTCGTTATCCAATTGAGTTCACTGTAGAACAAGATCCCGATGATGATTGGACTACTAGAGTGCATTTTACTGATAATGCATATTTTGAGACTCCAGAGAATCCGATAATTCCTACGTATACTTTGAATTTCCGTAGAGATATCTATAATACCGTTACAGTTAATGATATTGCTCTTAGTGGTAATACTATGACTGTAGAGCAAGGACCAGTTGATATCAAAATTACTCCGACTGATGGTTGGATGATTGTTGATTGTCGTATTGATGGTAATATTGTTGCCACTATTGATGATCCTAAGATGGAAGTTGAATATCATATCGATGAATTAAATCATGATATTGATATCATCATCACTACAGCTAATGCTAGAAGAAGTTTGACTGTAACTCCTGATGAGAATACCAATATAACTGTCAATGGCAATCTTATTGAGGAATTCTCTGTATTGTATTTCAATTATAATAACGAAGTATCTATCAGTGTAGAACTCAAAGATCCAGATAATTGGTTCTTAGATGACGTAAGACTTGGTACTGTTAGCATAGCTGATAATTTACCATATACTTTCAATATCAAAGAATCTACCTATCTGATGGTATCTACGTCTGAAGATATTGGTGTAAGAACTCTTACATTAGATCTTGATTATAATGCAGTAGATGTAACCCTTAATGGTGCTGCTGTATTAGATACACGATCTATTAGAGTCGAAATCGGTACGATTGTAAACCTTGAGATTACTCCTAAAGGATATTACAGCATCACCGAAATTCGTAAAGACGGTCAAGTAGTTACTTCTCCTATTATATTTACTATGGGAAGAAACGATACTACGGTAAGTGTAACTACCCATATCGATAGATATACTATTACCATTGATCCTTTTGAGCATGCTCAGTTGACTTTCAATGGTGAAGTAGTTTATCCTGGACAAGAGCTTACCTATAATAAGGGTACTGAGATTCTTATTGATGTAGAAGTAGAGTCTGGATATTACTTAGGTAATATCAATATCAACGGTACGTATATTATTCCGCCTTATACTTGGACAGTATTAGCAGACGGTGAACTTAATATCGTTACTGGTTTGATTTCTACTAATTATATGGTAACTCTGAATACTGCTGTTGGGTGTAGAGTAGAATTTAATGATGTCGAAGTAACTGCTGGTTCTTATCCGTATAGGGAAAATTCTATCATTAAATTAGAAGCTTATCCGACAGATGATGATGAGTTTACTATTACCGAAATTCTTGTTAATGGTGCTAAAGTAAACAATGGTAGCATGATTAGTATTGTTGCTGATACTATTATCACTGTAAATACTGACTATATTGCTACTCAAGCTCTGACTATTAATGTTGGTGAAGGTATTAGATTATCCATCAATGACCAGATGTATGAGAACGGCACGTTCAATGTAAAATGGTTATCTGGTGATGTAGTACATGTAACCGCTGAAGATCTTACTAGTTCTGGTAATGGCTTAGCAGTAGAATGGGGCGATGCTGTATATTCTAATAGAAATGGTGCTGTAAGCTTCTCTACTACTGTTACTGATCCGATTACTATTACTGCTCGTTATACTGGTGCATATATTACAGTTGATTCTACTAATGCTATTATTACAATAAACGGTGCTATTGTAGCTCCGAATGTTGAGTATGAATATGCTATTGGTACGAAGATTGTATTAGACGTATCTAGTGGCTTAGCAGATAACGAACACATAGACTTCTATGCTAATAACGTATTGATTGAAGAAGACGTATCTGATGATACGCATTGGTTTATTATTGAAGCTGATACTCATATCACTTTCGACAGATATATTCAATACCCGATTTTATTAGTAAATGCTTCTGTATATACCATCGAAGGCGCAGTAATGCGTATTAATGACGAGGCTGCTAATCTTGATACTGAAGCATCTCCTGAAAACTATAATTACAGATTAAATACTCCTATTACGATTGACTATGTGCCAGAAGATCCAACTCTCGTAGTTGATTATGCTGAGATTATAGTTGGTAATGCTCCTGGACAAGTAATAGATTTCCCGTATACTTTTGAAATTACCAATACTACTAGAATTAGAGTATATTTCAATAGAGATATTTCTACTACTGATAGTATTTCTTCCTTTGTAAGAGCTAGACGTTCTGTATTAATGGCAATGCCGTATGCTAATGGTGATGAAGAAGATTATCCTGTAGCTACGAAAGTAACCATTACTCCTGAGCCAGACCCTGGCATCGTAATTACAATGGATGGTACTCCTATTACTCAACCAGTAATAGTTACTAGAGACCAATTATTAACCTTCCAAGCAACCTATAATGATAGTACCGAAAATACTGTAATGCAGATCGATTATAATAAGACTACCGATGAGTATCTTGGTAAACCGATTACGATCTTCTCTAAGAACCAGTTTAGGTACTTCTCTTATAGATTGACAGATATAACTGGTAAACGTTGTATGTTTGGCTTATCTCCTGAGTTTAAGACTTGTCTTGATCCTGAGAGATATATGGTCTTTATCAATGGACGTATGTTGACCAAGAATATGTATCGTTTACTCTTACCAGATAAAGATAATGCTTTCTTAGAACCCTGTATTCATACTAGAGTAATGTGTGAACCAGGTGATCGTTTTGAAGCATTTTATCTGCCTTGTGGTTGTGCTTATATTGATATCGGTGACTCTCAGCAGACCGACATCGTTAAAGTAACAGCTACTACAGATAATCAACCTATGTTTACCATTCCATTCCCATTTGCTAACTACCTCTATGGAAAGAATAGCTTTGTAGTTATCAAAGGTACTCTTATTGTAGATCCTAGCAGATATAATGTAATTGGTAATAAGTTGACCTTTATTGATCCAGAAGATTACTTAGAAAAAGGTAGAGCTCTTACCTTTATCTTCTTCTATAGTAGAGCTTCTACTGTAGGTGAATTAGACTTCGTTACTGAAGCAGATCATGTTTTGATTGAAACTAAATATGAGATTGCTGACGTAGAGCAACAGAAAGAATTTGCTATTCCTTATCCGGAAGACAGCAGATTTGATCGTGGACTTAATCCGTTCTTCTTAGTATATAGAGGCTTATATATTAATGAGTCTAGATATGTAGTAGAAAACGGTCATATTAGATTCACTGGTACAGATGATTATATCGATAGAGGTTCTGCATTAATCTTTGTATTCTTCTATTCTCAGAATACTACTGCAGTTACTACGGAGACAATCCATATTACTGCTACTGAAGAAGATCAGAGAGTATTTACAGTTCCTTTACCGTATGAAAATTACTTCAAAGATAATAATAAATTCTTCGTTACGATGAATGGTACGTTCTTAACTAACGATGAAGACTATGTAGTAGATACTAATGAATCTACGATTACATTAGCTACTCAAGAAGGTCTTAACGAGGGTGAAGAACTTATCGTAACTATGTCGTATGCTAATAATTATGCAGTTAAATCTACTATGGTAGAAATTACTGCTACTGAAGAAAATCAATTAGTATTTAATCTTCCCGAAGTATTTACTGCATATCAAGAAATCGGGAATAAATTCTTTGTTATAACTGATACTACCTTTGTAGATCCTCGAAGATATGAGATCTCAGATGGGCAGTTGAGGTTCGTTTACGACTACGATGCTCAACCAATCGGTGCTAAATTATCTTTCCTGATAATCTACACTGAGAACGTTGAAAATGCGTCTTCTACAGCAAGTGACTATTCTGTAGCTAATAAATACGCTAAGATGGAAACTATTCCTGTAGTGGCAACCGAAGACGGACAAAAGACATTTACTATTCCTAAAGAGGACGTATTGATCTTTAATAAGAAATTCTTTATCACTATTGGTAGTACGTTCTTAGACGATTCACTGTATACCAAGAATACGTTAAATAATACTATCACTCTTAGTGATGAATTAGAAGGCGTTGAGCTTGGACGTGAAGTATTGTTTACATTTATTGATTCTGATTATCTGGTAATTGAGCATGAATATGAAGAAGTTTATGCTGAAGTAGATGGTCAGACCGAATTCGATATTCCTCTGCCATTTGATAACTACTTAGAGCTTGGTAATAAAGTTCTGGTATTCTATGGTAGAACGTTTATGGATCCGGATAGATATGTTATTGATGAGACGACTAATCGTATTATATTGATCGATATGAATGATGCATTAAAAGCCGGAAGAAAACTGGTGTTCATGTTCTTATATATCGCAAATCAAGCAAATAGTTCGTCTGATAGAGATGATATCAATGCGGTTAAGATGCAAGAGTACGGCTATATCTACGTGACTAAGTCTAATCTACATTACGCATTAGATAAGAAGCTCTATTTCTTATTCATTAATGGTAAAAAAGTTGACTTAGAATCTATTGAAGACGTTGCAGCAAATATTATTCGCCTTAGACGAGACTTACAGTCTAGATACAATGTATGTATTATAGACTACACTCCTGAGGTAGAAGACTTTGCTCCGTTTGTTAGAATTCTTTCCGAGTATGACCAGATTATTAATAGACTTGAATACGATCAACTCGATACGTTGTTCAATATCTATACTAAGATTTCTGGTACTGAAGTTGACTTTGATCCGAATATTACTCAGGAAGCTATTATCTATGATATCGTTAGGTATCATTACGTCGCTCAAGGCATTTCTGAAGCATTGCCCTTCTTGTATACCTATGATCATGGTCCGATCAAGACTGTTGATGAATACGGTAACTACATTATTAGTGCTCTTGATGCTACGACATCTAATAATCCTGATTACGATCATTACCTAAATTAAAGTAATTAGAGGTGGGAGCAACCCCACCTCTAAACTTTTACATACTTATAATTGCTTTTAAACATATTAGGGAGGTATCATAATGGACCCGAGAATACAAGTGGTTTATGATCAATCTCACGGTCGTGTTCCTCTGATAGCGTTGGACTATTCTCAACGACATCTAAGACAATTCAGAGAACTTATGGTGGACTATACTAATGGCAATTTATATGTCGTTAGTGCTACAGATAGAGATATAATTTTTAGTGTCACCGAAACAATTATGAATCAGATTTCTGAGGGCGTTGTTGGTGACAATATTGTAGTCAATATAGACGGAATTGGTGAAGTAAATCTTACTGATTTCTTAAATCAAATCAGTAATTCTACTGTTACCATCAACAATACTAATGCAGGAGATTTTGTTCCGTCATTATTCTATGATAATAATTCCATTAGTATTATTGATGCTAAAGTACAAGTAAACGGTTTCGATACTGCTAAAGATGGTATGATTCCTCAGTGCAAAGGTGGACGTATCGTATGGGTAGAAGCTGGTACTGGTGTTGGTGATACTGAAATAAAAGAACCAAATATTGATTCTTCCAGTGGTCAGAATATCATTAATCTTAGTACTAATTTTATCAATAAAGTAGATAATCCGCCTGACACTGTTACTATTAATCTTCCTACTTTAGCTGCAAATCAGACTTATGCTAAAGTTGTATTGAACATCACTGTAGGAGCAGATGTTCCTCAATTAAGGTTCCCGTCTAACTTAAAGTTTACCTTTAATACAGACCCGAACTTATTTGAGAACTGTATTGCTACCTATGAATTTGAAACCTTTGACCATGGTCAAATTTGGCTTGGTAAGGTTTATAAGTATCTTAATGAACCCGAGAAAGAAGTTACTGAGACTTATATCGATGATAACTTCTCTTGGAAAACTGTGTAGTAAATTTCTAAACATTTTAGTAATTCTCATCTATTTGGGTGAGAAAATCTTGACTCTAAGGAGATATGAAACATGGCACTTATTAAATGGGCTGTCGCTGCGAAATATGCCGACTATGCCGCTCTTGAATCTAAAGATACTAATACTTTATATTTCGTAGAAGAGACCGGTCAAGTATTCCGTGGCGAAAAGAACTATAGTGAAGCTGTAGTACTTTATAACACTGATGGTGCTGGCAACCCGGCTCGTCCGACTTCCGGTGCTGTAGGTAAATTGTATGTTGATGCTACCACTCTCGCTGCTAGTGCTTGGGACGGTGCTGCATATAAAGACGTTGTTAAACCTGTTGATGCAACTGTAATCGATAGCTCTACCAATCCGGTAGCTGGTGGTGCAGTTAAAACTTATGTTGACAGCGCTGTTGCAGCAGCTAAATCCGAAATTCAAGGTGTTACCAACAAACTGGTTAAATCCGTTTCCTACGATGCAACAGACAAACAGCTCGACATCACTCTTAACGATAACTCTGTAACTAATGTTGATCTTACCAACCTGGCAGTAAGCATGGAATATACTTCCGGTACTGGCCTGTTGGTATTGAAAGACAAAGCTGGCACTGAACTTTCTCAGGTAAACCTGCCTCTTGAACAGTTCGTTGTTTCCGGTTCTTATAGCCCCGATACTAAAGAAATCATTCTTAAACTGAACAACGAAACTGAAGTTAAAATCCCTGCTGCTTCTCTGGTTGACGTTTACACTGGTGCTGCTACCGATAACGTAACTGTATCTGTATCTGGTTCTAACGTTATCACTGCTACTGTAAAAATCGACCCCGAAGAAGGTAACCTCTTAACTTCTAGTGCTACTGGCCTGAAAGTTGCTAAAGACGCTACCAAGATGGACAAACTGACTGGCGCAACTGCTGGTGCTGTTGTAGTTGTTGCTGCTGACGGTGCTGCAGTAGAAGCTTCTGCTGTAACCGTTGGTGGTGAAGCTCTGGAAGAAGCTCCGACTGCTACCAAATTGGCTACCGAAAAAGCTGTTGCTGATGCAATCGCTGCTGCTGTAGCTGATGTTGATCTGTCTGGTTATGTAGCTAAAACTGACATCTCTACTGCTATTCCGGAATCCGCTGGTGCTGATACCAAAGTTGCTTCCGAAAAAGCTGTTATGGATGCTCTTACCTGGAAAACTGTTCCTGCCGCTGGTGCTGGTGAATAATTCAGTTCCTGCATAAACTTCAAATCTTTAATTTAAGCATAATATAACCTCCGTACAAAGTGCAGAGCTAGAGTTAATTCTCTAGCTCTGTATTTTCTGGCTTGATTAAACATTAGAGTAATCCTAATATATTGGAAGGAGCTGAATTAAGTGGCTGCCTTAACATATAATGAGACAGATAGTATGAACCTGTCAAGTCTTCCACTTGTAGAAGGCCAAATCATTTACTTATTTGATACTGATGAAGCTTATTATGATATAAACGGTGGTACTCGTCTTAAAACCACTGCAGTTGTTTGGTTAGCTACAGAAGAAGAACGTTTAAATTATCCTAATCCCGATAGCTATACCATTTATTGCCCTCTTGATAGTAAGTCTTTCTATAGACACGATGGCTTCCGTGGGTGGTATTTAGTAGATCAAACTTCTGATATTGAAGATATCTTAGAGATCTATGATAAAATGATTCTTGGTACCATTACCAAAGGTACTGGTACTCAACAGCAGTTATATGCTCCTCGAGGATTAGCTCGAGGCATTTACACTGATAATGGTGTTACTGTAGAAGATATTCTTAAAACTTTAACTAGACTCGGTACTGGTACAGCTACTGTAACAGCTACTCAGGCCGGTCAGAAGTCTTTTGATATCCCTTATCCATTTGAAAATTATGATACTGGTGGTAACACATTTATGGTATTTATTGGTACTACTTTTGTAGCTAATAATCGTTATACTGTAAATGGTGATACTTTAACCTTTACTGATGATACTACTGTACAGAGCGGTCGTACAGTAACTTTCGTATTCTTATATAACTCTAAACATCCTTTGACTACGGAATTAGTAAATCCGTATATGGATGGTAAATATATTGCCAAAGGAACTATTCCTATTGATAGAATGGAAAGACGTTCCTCTGCATTAACTGATAATGATATCGGTGCAGTCGCTACGAGTGCGGCTGTTGCAAGGCTTTATGAAAACATTTTAACAAAACTTGAAGCTCTTGGATCTCCTCAGGCTAGATATATTCACGCCGGTGGTGATGGCTTGAATATTACAGCATATGCACCAAACTATGTTTTACGTGACTTTGATATTATTCATCTTAGATTAAATACAACTATTAAGCAAAACGCTACTTTGTCTGTAAATGGTGGCGAAGCTATACCAATTTACATGGACTTTTACAATAGAATAATCGGTGAGACACTTTATCCTAACGAGGTAATTAGCTTGTTCTATAATGACCAAGAGAAGCGTTTCTATGCTTTTATGGGAGTACCGTTCCATGTTACTACTAGTGAATTAGTTTATACTACCGTAGAAGACGGAGAAGTTACCTTTAATTATGAAGCCTTATCTTTTGATTATTTGATGGATCATTTAACAGTATATCAAGACGGTATTCGTCTTGTAAATAACTATAATTATCGTGATAATTATAATGGATCTATCTCTCTCTTAGGCTATACTGCTAAGAAGAACACTGAATTTACTTTCTTAGCTACAAGACTTAGTCGTATGGGTGTTGGTGTACCGTCTGATGCTAACACAACTTACATTGCTCCGGATGAAAATCCTGGTGGTAGCGGTACCGTTTATAATCCGATCAACGATGATGAAGGTCAGAACGAAACCTTTGTATCTGGTAATTGGAGTATTTATAGTGATAACCTTGGTTCGAACAACCTGATGTTCCTCTATAATGACGTACTTAAAGTTGTTATGACTCCTACCGGTCAAGTTATTGCTAACTAATTTAGAGAAGAAGATGTGTAAAAGGAGCGATTATTCGATGATTAGTAAAATCCTAAAATTCTTTGGTTTGTGTACTATTAAAGAAAAGAACTATGCCGTTAGAGAAGAGATTAATAAAAGAAATCTTCTTGAAGCATCTAAAAGCCAATCAGAACTTGCTCTCAATGCTAAGATAACTGCTATAACTTCTGAATTAGAAGCTTGTAAAGAAAAACTTGCTTCTTATAATAATAGCATTGAGAATTTTAATAACTATGATAAAACCTCTAACGATTTTAAACCGCATAGACGTAGAAGAAGGCGTAATACTTCTACCAATAAAAACAATAACAAATCTAACTCCGGAAACAATATTAAAGTCTTACATGACTAAAACGAATCCCACTTACCAGTGATGGTAAGTGGGAATTCTTTATGGGTGAGGTGATTACAATAATGAAGAATTAAAATTAGTTAGTTTTCTTTTTGCGTCTTTTAGATTTGCTAGTAGTTGCAGTAGTAGCAACTGCTTCAGCTTTTGCAGCAACTGGTTCTTCAGTTACTTCTAATACCTGAGGAGCAACGTTCATGTTATTGTCATCTACTTCAGATACATTCAGTACTACTTGATCTTGTTTTTCAGGATCTTTTGCTTTAGCTTCAATAACTAAAGAAGAACCTTTTTCATATTCATTAGCACCGACTTTGATTTCACCGTTAAGATATACATCTACTTCCGGATTTTCTTCTACAGTAACAGTTACTGTTTCAGGTTCTTCCGGTTCAGTAGGTTCATCTTTGGATTCAAGAAGATCATTCAAGCGTTTGTTTTCTTCTTCAAGAGCAGTAATTTTGTTGTTAAGAGTAACAACTGCATTATTCAGATCAGCAATCTGAACTTCTTTCTGAGAAATGGTTTTCTCGTATTCAGTTACTTGACCAGTAAGTTCAGTTACACGATCAGCATATTTTTCTACTGCATCAAGAGCCTGTTTTTCAGAAGCTTTAACTGCTTCAAGTTCTTGTTTAACTACAGCAGTTTCTGCCTGGGAAGCTTCAAGCTGAGCTTTGAGATCACCGATCTGATTGTTAAGATCGTTTACTATATCAGCATCTTCCATGGCAGCGAGCTGTGCTTCAAGATCAGCAATTTTTGCATTAGCGGTTTCAAGATCAGTTTTAGCTTTAAGAACTTCAGTTTCAGCCTCAGCTACTTGTTTAGCCATGTCTTTAACTTTGTCGTACTGAGTATTCAGTTCGCTAGTAAGACTATCAACTTTTTCATTGGCTGCTTCGAGTTCTTTAAGATTGGTTTGATATTTCTTATCAAGATCTTCGTACTGATCTTCGTCTACCAAATCAAAAAGACTACAAATAATACGTTTAATAAAATTCATTGGTTAGTCTCCCTTCAAAATTGATTACTAATAAGTTATCCTATTCAATTACTATTTCACAGCTCTCCGGAGCTCCTAAGAGAGTAGCATCAAAATTCTCAGGAACGTTTTTAAGTACTACTCTTTCTAATTTAATACAACCCTTAAACATGTCTTTATAATTCTTAGCAGAGGAGAAATCAAAAGCTTCTGGGAATTCATCAATAGATGCACAACCCAAAAATGCCTCGCTAAAGTCCTCTACTTGGGCAGAATTAAAGAGGCCTTCAATGTATTTTAACGATTTACAGTTACGACACAGACCACTTATACTGGTAAGATTTTCTGCGTTGCGAAATTCGGGTAAATCTTCTAAATAATACATATTAGCATAGAAATTATTAATAGACTTAGTCTTAGCGCAGTCTATAATTTGAAAGGGTAATTCTTTCATTTGCTTATATTCATTGCAATAGATAAGTGTCATATAATTATTCTGTTTAGGTTCGGTAAGAGTTAAAATACATTTACTTCTTACCATTGGTCCTTTGCCTTGATCGCGTTTCAATTCATTAAACCTCCATTGTCAAATTCAGTAGTAAATGGTTCATTATCTTCTTTCTTCTTATATTTCTTACCATAATCCTTTTCATTATCCATATCATATACTGGTAGATCTTTAGCCATTTCATATACGGCATTCATAGTATTATGAAATTTGTCAATGAATTGGGATTTGCTAAGATTGATTACTCCACTAGCACTACATAACGGAAGAAGACTTCCTTTGAAATAGCCAATTTGAGCATCAATTAATTGTTTGGAATACAATAAAGAAACTTGAAGCTTTTGTAAGATATAGAAATCATCCAAATAGAATTGAGCCATATTACCATATGAATCAGTTATTACTAATTCAGTAGTTTTATTTCTAAGATATCCAGAATCGAATATTCTTAAGATTGGTTCTAAGTCTTGGAATTTATCGGGTTTAAAATACATAGGAATCTTCATCTTGCCATATTTAACGTTTTTCAGTTCAATACTAGTAAGAGAATATAATTTAGCTCTTACCGGGACTTCTAATACTTCTTCTACATAAGAAAAGTAGATACGTCCCTGGTCATCTGTTACCTGATCATAAGTCTCATCAATAATATTATTAAACCACTCTTTGAATGTATCCACTTCTACAAAACTCATTTCCTATTGTCCTCCATCTCTTTAATCAGTTGAGCAATTAATACTTCAGTGGCTACTTTGTCTTGAAAGTCTTCTTCATCTGGATCCATTTCTGGAAGATGCTCTCTAAGCCAATCATAATTAGACTTGATTAACTCCACACCATAAGTCTTCAGGAATAATACATAGCCAATAGGAATTCCAGTCTTAAAGTCTTGGAGTTCTATGTTTGTATAAGAAGCAATATTCTTATACGAACCGTTATCAAGAAATCTTATTGTATCGCTAGTAATCTCAAAATAGCCTTTAGATAGAAGAGCTTCTTCATGCTTAATAGCTACTTTAGATCTTACTAGATAAGAGTTTCTTTTATACTTAGATATTTGTATCTCATCAGTTCTTGATCGAAAAAATTTAGCAATTGCTTTAAACATCTTCTTCACTTCCAATTCAGATTATACTGTTTCTTTAAGGGAATATTAAGCATAAATGCTAAGAACCTCTTATAGTAGCAATACGTCTGGAGAGTACATGGTTTACATTTATCGCTATACTCACAGTTTAAACAATCATTACAGAACGATTTCTTTTCTGTGAGTTGATGTGGGCATATATTTAACAGCTTTCCATCTGGTAATAGAGTATATACATCCTTACAGTCATGATACTCCATAGGATAACTAAAATTCTCTACAAAACGATTCTTAAGATTCCATTTAATAGCTAATTTTATTAACCAATCAGACATGTAATCATAAGTCTCTTTTGGTAATTGTGGATCAATTACTGGTTCGAATTTCACTACTGTTCCTTGGGGCCAACGTTTAATAAGATCAATAACGTCAACTGGATCAGAAGCTAAAAGTCTTTTTGTAAGAGTAATAATTACATATGGATTTTTAATCAATACTAAATTATCAAGCCAAGTATTATATTGCACAAGATCAAATCTCTCAAGTCCCCATGAAGTAGAGATATGAATCTTATTCTGATTAATCTTTTCAATATATTCTGGAAACCGTGGTATTACTAGATTGCTAGTGATAGATAATTCTTTATCAGTAGAATTAATAATACTCATCAATCTATCTATATGAAAGAATGGCTCTCCCCCAAAGAGAATAATTTCTCCTTGGAATTCATTGATCGTATAGATAAATTTAGTAAGATTAAACTCTTCAGGAGAATTATCTTTAATATCACAAAAAGAACAATCAAGATTACAGTTTCTTGTTATTAAAGCATATAGTGTCATATTTTCCATCCCGAATCAATAATCTCATCTTTAATTTCAAGCATTTTCTCACAATATTTAGGATCTCTTATTGCATTTAATTGATTTATAGCACACCCATTACACAGTCGATATAATTCACAATAATAGCACTTAGAAGATATTATTGCTGTAGGCTGAGTGGGTTCTGGATTGGTAGCTTTAATAAATTTTTCATATTCTTCTGTAATAACACCATAGTCATCACATAGTTTTTTACCTATACCAAGATTGAGTAATTCTTCACAATGAGACCAGTAAATAGAACTATCTGCTCCACGATAAATAGCTCTAATGGACTGTCTACACATAAAATTGGTGTTAAATGGACAACTACCAAAAACTCTATCTCTACAATTTTGCTCTAAATCCTCTTTACCTTCTTTAATGATTCTTAAATATTCTTTCATTAAATCTGGTCTAGAGAAAGGTATCTTTTGATTTCCTATAGCATTTGCTGCATTAAGTTTACATGAAATGCCATGCTTAGCGCAAAGATCCAAATGTTTATCAAAATCTTTTACGTTATTCTGATCTATTACACCAATGAATGTTGGTTTATAACCATAATCTTCATTGAAAGCTTCTAATACCATTTCAAATTTCTCTACAGTAAATACTTCTTTTGAAGTGCCTCTAGTATCTCCATAGTTAAATGAAGTACCTACTTCGACTCTGGGGTTGTCTAAAACTCCAGATTTCTTCCAACGATCTCTTTCTTTATACCATTGCCAAAGATTAGATGTAATACTAATAGTAGCATCTATATCTTTAGCTACAGAAATAAGTTCTCTATAGAATGATGGAGGACACATAAATGGTTCTCCACCAGTAACGATAATTGTTGTAGGCTTTAAGTCATAAATAAGACTAGCCATCATAGCTGGAACTTGATGTAATGTAGGAATATTTAATTCACTAGCAGCACAGAATTTGCATTTAAAATTACATGCTGAAGTTGGTTTTATAATAAGCTCCATAATATCAGTCCTTTATAGAAAATTCTTCTTTAAAATAATCTATTGTAGGATGAATAGCATCTACATAATTTAAAATCTGTTCATGACCATTCATACAAAAGATTACTGCATTATAGATATCCTTAGCTTTAGAATAAGGAACGAAATATTTATCATCAAATAATAATTCCTTAGAGTCTAATGCTTCAAAGAAGTCTATATGGAAATACTTCTCCATTGCTGCAGCATATACTAATGCTACAAAATAACTTTTAGCTGGATAGATAAGGAGAGATCCATTCTTAAAGAATTCAAATATCTGTAGAATAAGATCTTCCTTATCCATGGGAATATATTTATACTCTAAATTTACGTCATCAAATTCAGTGTAAAGATATACTTCTTTACGACGTTTATATACATCACTCAGTTTCATGATCTTTCTTTATCGCTTCAAATAGATTCTTATAAAACGGACAGTCATTATTAGAATCTAACGATAATTGCCAACACCCTCCATTACAATTTTTATAGTATTCACAAACATAGCATTTATCGAATCTAATCTTTTCCGCAGAACAAGGTATCATTATATTCTTACGGAAAGTATCTATATCGTCTTCATAAGTGCAGATCTTTTGGAAACTATTGGGACAAGTATAAATATCGCCATTGGCTTCTATAGTAACTACGGTTGCAGAGCATTTTCTCTCTCTACAACCATAGAATGCGCCGTTTATAGCGAGCTCATATTCTGTAAATGTCTCAATTTTAGTTCCCTCATGTATAAGTGATCTGGACTCATATAATTTTGTTAAAAATTCATCTACTTCTTTCCACGTAGGGATAAGACTATGGTCTGGAGTAGTAGTTTCAGTAAGTGGTTCAAAGTGAATTTCGTCTACTTTAAACGTATTAATAGTTTCGATGAGTTTCTTTATACCCATTTCTAATAATGGTTTAGTAAGGCAAATATTTACTTTGACATATACTCCAGCATCTTTGCATTTTCTAATATTCTTTAACCAGTCTACATAGTCTCCATATACATTAAATCTTACTGGGATTGGATCCCAAGAAGTCTTAATGAATGGTTTGTCGTTAAACCGGAAATATTTTAAAATAGTCGGAAGTATTTCTTCATCGAATAATCTATAATCTGATGGAGCTAAATTACTTGTAGCATCAAAATATACTTCATGTTTAATCTTATGAGTGGATTTATTCCATTCAATAAAATTATCCATGAATTCTCTCATGGCTTCGATATGTTTCTTAGATAAGAACGGTTCTCCGCCATGGAAAGATATAATGTATACATAATAACCATAATAATCTGTATATCTCTTAACAAATTCTAATGCTTTAGAAGTGTCAAGATTAAACTTGTTCTTATTACTATCGGGATCTCCAATATCTAAACGGAAATTATGATAGCAATGAGCGCAATGAAAATTACAATAGTCAGTCAATTTTATATAGATTTTCCTCTCGTTTCCTCGCATACCATTTCACCAGTCCGTAATGTCCCGGACATGAGTCTCCTTTCTTTCTTGCTCTTAAGTGTTCTGCATAGCAATACCCATAATACTCACAAGTATCGTTATAATGACAATAAGGGCAAATTCCAAATATTATTTTTTCTTTTTTACATTTCTCATCATATTCATCTAAATCTTTTAAAATAGTAAATTTCTCCAGATTAGGATTTTCTACGGAATTAAAATATTCTACTACAGCATACTCATTCCTAGGGGTAATAAAGATAGCGTTATCCATCCATGGAGTATACTCGCCATTTACTACCTGTTCTAATTCTTCGACATTTTCTATCTTTACTCGATAGTTTTTAGACCAATATTCTTCTATAATGTCCCTAAGGAAGTTTGAGTAATCTCTATTAGGAGTTTTACTCATAGGAAAACAAAAATCATTAGTTTTACTAGGAAAATATTGTAAAAATTCAATATATTCTGTATTAAAAGATTCTGCTTGTTTAAGTATTTCTTTAGGAGATTTTTTAAGCAAAGAAGGCGTAACTACTTGAGTTATTGTAGTAGGTCTTTTTTCTACTAGCATTAGATTAAATAAAGTTTCATCATAGCAGTCACGTTCTTCATTAATCGATGTAGCATATTCACAATTTGTTTGTTTAATTATTTCTGATATTTTTATTGGATCAGAAAGATTGGTAATGATATTTGTAGTAGCGTATTGTTTACATAATTCTACTATTTTTATTATAAAATCTTTATCAAGAATGGTTATTTCTCCACCATATAAATTAATCTTTTCTATCTTGCCGTATTTTTCAGATATATCACAAAGTTGCTTTTGTAATAGCTCAAGATTAATAATACTAGGGTCTTTTCTCAAAGACCCTAGATAACAATAATCACATGCATAATTACAAAAGAAATTGGTCATTATGTGAACAATCACTTAGCCATTTCTCCTAATACTCTTTTTAAATGCACTAAATTAGTTCTAATACCAGGCAAGAAAGAATAATAGTAGAAATAAAAGATACAGTTAGGATTAGAATAATCAATATCCTTAATAGTAATATCTTGACTAAGATCAAGTTTATTAGGATCAAAAATACTTTGATCTTTTCCGGCAGAAAAGTTTTCGTATAATGCTTTGGTTAAACCCATACGACGGATATTATAATTAATGAGATCATTAATCTCATTAGTATATAAAGAGGTCGTATTATGCTTTAAGGCATATAAAGCATCTTCTATTTTCATAGATAATTCAGGTTCACACTGAGAATTAATAATGATAGGAGAAGCAACTTTCTTAGATACATCGATTTTTTCTAAAAGATTGATCTTTTCTTCATTATAAAGACCAACATCGCCTTCCCATTTTCCGTCGAATTGATAATCGGCATCTATTTTAGCAATCTGTTTAATTGTATTAATATATTCTATAAAGAATACCGCACCATCCCAATTATATAATTTATTGACAGTACAATGAGCTACCCAATCTTCAACAAATCCACGAAATTCTTCTGGAGTTAAAAGAAATTTATAGCCAGATTGTTCAGTAAGTGTAGCTTTGTCTATAGTATCAAATAAAGTTATATTAGGGAAAAGATTTTTAAGGTCTGATGCTTTACAGTACGGAAATGATTCCGTAGTAAGAAATTCATCTAATGTATTCATTTCTAAATAAAAATAAATCCTATGTTTATAAAAATACAACATCGACAAGACCTACCCTTCCAGAAGATTTTTTGTCAGATACAGCAACAGCAAATGCAAAATCTTTATTAATAATAGACATTGCTGTACCATAAAGTTCACTTGTAGTAAGATAGTCTCCTTCTTTTACAGCACCATAGCAATATATAGTATGTCTACCAGTATTAGCAAGAGTACCTTTCTCGGTACACACATAAACATTTTTAATGCATTTTTTATCTGTGAGCTGAGTATTACCGTAATACAAAAAACGCGGTTTTAAATCAACTCTAGCATTCATTGTAAACGGAGTATCATCAGTCACATACTTCGTTATTACATAATCCATCATCTAATTTGTCTCCTTTGTCTAATATCTGTTTACAGATATTATCTTCAGATGTGGCAAGCGCATTAAGTGCTGCCATCATTGGAGTATTTTCAATTACTTCCATTAATTGGTTGTTTTCAACTGTAAAGTATTTATCGTAAAATACTGGAGGTTTATCTCCAAGAGTTGCTTGATTGGAAATAATTAAATAAGCAAGATCCATATATTTCAAAACAGTATACAAATTAGAACCAAATCCATCAAAATCGGAATGTGTGATATCTTCTAAGGTATACATATTTTCATGGTTAAAACGATACATTGCATATACCGGAAGAGACATAATGAATTGACGTAAGTGATTGATTAAGTCTTTATGAGTTTTAACAAACTCTTCTGTTTCTTGTCTGCTAAGAATATTAAGATCATCTTTCTTATACTGATCAATAAAAATTGTTGCCCATGTATAAATCAATGGAGTACAATAATCAGAAATATCAATATTAGTAGAGATATATTCTTCAAGATATTTAAACTTATCTTCTTTAGACAATCTAGAGAAATTGGGTTTAAGATTATCAAAGCCAATATTTCTCATATAAATGAAGCTAGTCTTGATCGGATCAAGATTCTCCGGGAAATTCGGTTTGCTCATATCTACTTCAATAGATTCTAATTCTTTAAGGGATTCTAATTCGTTAATCTGAAACGGTAAAGTATACATAATTTCACCTCTTGAGTTCGCCTGCGTTAGACTTTTTAAATTCTTCTACAATTTCTGGATGTTCAGAAATATATTCAAATGCAACTTTAATTGGGCATTTACTAAGTTTAGATCCATGCCACATTACAGTTGAAAAACACATTCCTGGGCAACGATCTTCGTATTCACACAATAAGCAATTTCGTAAACGTCTACCTATAAGACGCTTATCTTCTTTAGCTTCTTTAAGCAGTTTATAATTTTCGCCATAGTATTCTTCTTCTCCTTTGAGATAGAAGTTTGTTATCATACCATGACAGCAATGACTAAAGAGCGATTTATCTCCTACTTTAGTAGCAATTCTAGCATCATGGCAATAACTATGAATCTCTCTGCTAGGATCTATATATTCAACAAAAAAGCCATTAATTTCGCCCACATTAAACAGCCTATTATCAATACACCATTTAAAAAATATTGCTAATTCATCATCAGATGGAGCAAGTACATCATTATCATTATTCATAGGCAAATAATACGATAAATCTAATACAATGTCTTTAGGTAACCAATCTATATATTTAGATGGATTAGCCATTAAAGTTTGTATAGTAGGTCTAGTTGGAGTTAAAACAATCAAATTTAATCTTTGAGCTTGACGGAAAAATTCTACATTTTCTTTAACTTGATCAAACTGATCTTGGCTTGTATATCTACCATGTGGGTCATATGAGATATTTATTTTAGCATCAAGATCTTCTAAAAGTTTTAATACTCGTTCTTTTTTCTTAAAGATCGCATTTGAAGAAATATTACAATAAATGGTACAATCTGGAAGAACCTCTTGAATCATATCTCCTACAGATTTTCTAAGTTCACGATAACTATCAAAAAATTCATCTGAAAGTTCATCCATGAGAATTTCTCCACCAAAGATATTAAATAATAAAGTATCTACTTTACGCTCTACAAATTCAGGAAGTAGTTCTCTTCGTATATCTTCAGGTAGAGTTTTAGCAATATAATCATAATTAATATCCAAATCTGGATTTTCTGTATTCTTAAAGCAGAATTTACAATGTAAATTGCATGCAGAGAATAATTCACAGATAAGAGTAAAATGATGTGGATCATATCTATTAATCATAATTTCTCCTATTCCTCCCATAACGGTAAATATGCATTATAATAAAACTCTAAATCTTTTCTATCAAACGTATCAAGATATCGATATAATCTTTTAAATGGGCATACTGAGATTTTATACCCATCAAATATTAAAGATACCCAACATGGCTTTTGACAGTTTGTATACCATTCACAATCTAAACACCCACGTTTAAGAATTCCTAACGAATTTTTATATTCGGCACAATTAGTTTCATCTACTTTAGAAGTAAATTCTTTATAAAATGCGGATTGAGGTATGGAAGAATCTGCACGTAAAGCGCAATTTTTAAATACTTTTCCGTCTTGATATTGAGCCGCTTTTGCACAGTTGCAATAATGCTTTACTGGATAGCCAAGGAAAGCTGCTAATATATCAAATGCTGGTCGAATAAAATAATATTGATGATCTATTGTCCATCTAAAGAAATTATACATATCTTCATCATCTGGAATATCTTCTTTCCAATTAGCCCCAGGAGTATAATAAGAAATATCGGTACGATATTTTAAGGAATCATTCCAAGAGCTATGAATGTATTTATTAATTGCCTTTCTAGCTAAAGTAATAGAAAATGATTTATCTATATCTTTACGAGAAAATTCTTTAAGATTCTTAGTAAACAACTGTTCTTCTTCAGGAGTAGAAAATCGATCTATCGGATCAAAGCTAACACAAAGATTGCCATTGGTAGCTTTGACCAATTCATATACTCTAGAAGTTTTCTTATAAGTAAGATTAGTTAGCCATGTAGGGTGCATTTCGGCTATGCCAGAATCTACGAGTCTCTTGTAGATTTGATAATACGAATCAAAAAAATCATCGGGAATTGCGTCATAAAACAATTCTCCGCCCCACATCTTAAAATGCACTTTGTTTATTGTATATTTTTTAGATTCGTCTTGTAAGAATTTAATCAAAATATCTGGAATAGTCTTCATCTCAGATCTAATTTGATCAAATCGTTTAAGAGAACTATGATCTTGAAAACAGAATTTGCAATGTAGATTACAATTATTAAAGACGGAGCATGCTAATTCGTATGCTCCGTCATCTAAATTGAAATCTATTTTAGGTAATCGTTTATCAAGATCAACATTGTCAATGTTGATATATTTCATATTATCTGCGACCTCTATTAGCATGATCAGAGTGGCAAGAGCTATGACAACTCATGTATTGATAAACTAACTGAGTATTAGCAATAGTTCTCCACGCATTAAGCATATTAGTAAAAAGCCGAGTAATATCACCAGCATCAGGAGATGTACCGCTAATGCTATTAGATACCGAAGGTTCAGCCATAAGGGAACCATTCAGATTTCTTATATAACCACCACCTATGGCGGGAAGTGTCGTTTTAAATACACCTTTACCAGCCATAGATCTTTCTAAATTGCCGTTATAATATAATTCAAACCTAAAATTTCTTACACGAGAGAAGTTTCTTAATATTCCAAGTAATACATTATATACGGTTTGACCAGAAATGTCTTCATCAGTACTACCAATATCAATAGTACCTACTTGAACTGCAGAAAGAGGATCCATATCTGCAGCAGGAACTATAAAAGTACCAGCAGTACCACTTAAAGAAGGCAGTATACCGGAATGATATAGATCAGAAGACACTACAATATTAACTACGTTTGTTTTAAACAAGTTAGTTACATCTGCAGGTCTAGTCAATTGATCTGTAGTAATAGCCATCTAAAAATCTCCTTTCAAGATATCTATATTAAGCCCATACAGCACGGGTAGATTTCCAAGATCCAGAATAATATGCGTTTAAGACCTGGCGGTGTGTATCAAACCACAGAGCAAAATCTGTAGTCAGAGTGGGCGGAGTCGGTTGTATGAATACACCGATATTATTTACAGTATCGGCATTTTTAGCATGATCTGCTTCTTTTGCATGATCTGCTTCTTTGGCGTGGTCAGCTTCTTTAGCATGATCTGCTTCCAAGGCTTTGTTTGCTTGGTCAGAGAAGGAAATAGAAGCTGGTTTATCTACCAAGTCATTATAAGAACCAGTATATGCGATTTGATGAAGAGTTGCTTTCCATTCTTCAAATACAGTATTATCAACTTTAGTATTTACGATTTCAATGATGGTTTGACCTTCATCAGGAATTAAACCAACAATGGTATCCATCGTAGAATCAGTATACTCTTTTGCTTCATCAAGCATTGCATTCCAGGTCTGACGTTCCTGAGCAGTGATATGAATATCATTATCGTTCTTATGTGCAAGGAAATCAGCCTGAGCAGCTTTAGAATCTATTAAAGCTTGAAGTTCAGGTGTAAGCTCTACATAAGAGACTTTATTTTTTAAATCAAAAGCCATATCTTATAAACCTCCTAGACGGAATATTTATAAGTATGTGGTTAAATAAACTATCTAACGGAATTCTGATAAATGATCTCTAATCTATCATTATCTTCTTTAATAGATTTAATAAGACCCATTACTTCATTAATATCTTTAGCATTTCTTACTTTATTGATATTAGATGCAGTCTTAGAATCTATAGTATTAGAGAATTTGGAAAGTTCTTCACCCATAAATATCAATTCAGAGATAGTCACTTCCGTAGGTATCATTGCCCCAGTAACAGGTGATACTGTAATAAGAGTAAGCATAGTAGTTTGATTAATTACTGCTTTCTGTAATTCAAAAGCTATTCTAGAAATGTCATTTACTGAGAGATAAGTAACTCTTCCTTTAGCTGTTTTTAAGACTTGTTTCTTATCTTTATCTCTATTAGCATTGTTTTGTATAATACGATAAGCTATATGTTTTAGCTTATCCATTGTATTTAATTCACTCATTTTTATCCTCCGTAAATTTAAGTAACTCTTTTACGCTTTCTCCTAAGATAATAGAGAAAGCTTCACATACTTCTTGCTTATTAGTAGCATCTTTAAATGCTTTCATAAAAGTTGTAAAAGCTAATCTGCTAGATAAACTAAGCATAGATAAAGCTAATACTATATATTCTAAGTCAGAACGAGTAGCGCTTGCTACTTTATTTTCAGCAAAGAAAGCTCCTTTAGAAGTATCTGTATCATAAACATTATTCATATCTTTTACCATTATAGATATTGTAGTATCAGGCTCACTCAATTGAAGCATGCTAGAATAATATGGTAATTGAGCTATTACAAAACCACAATCTTTAAATTTCTCTAAAGCAGCATTAAGCCTTTCTTTATCTGTAAAATTTATAGATTTGGTTTCAAACATAGTATCTATTGCTTCTTTAAAAGAAAAGATCCTGTTATTAAAAGTAAGATCGGTTACGTCTAATACTTGAAGTAAATAAGTCTTATAAATAGTATTTTTTCCTAAAAAAGTATCTTTTAATTCTTCTAAACTAATTATATCTAATATATAATTAGTAAGTACATCGGCAATCTTATCGACATAATCAAGAGTCTGTTGTTCGTCGTTCATTACAATACCCCTTTTCGTAATCATATTACTATTAAGGTTTTTATGACATTAAAAATTTAACCTCATACCATTGCTGGTATGAGGTAGTTTTATTATTGTTCGGTAAGATTGGATGTGGTAATATTTGTAATATCTGCATTGGTTGCACTAATATCACTTAATACCATTAAAGCACTAGATTCAATTGTAGTTGTACCAGCAGCAAAACTCATAATAGGAGTACTATTTTGATACAAATAAAGAATACCAGAGTTTACTGCAAATCTAAATTCCCCTATTTTAATTTCAGCCGTATCAGGAATAGTTACACCATTATTGATAGTAATATCTCCTTCTTCGGTGACATTAATAGATTCTAATTTAGATTTATCTTCAGAAGACATTAAACCGTTCTGAGAATCAGATGCTAAGGGTAAGTCATTAGTTAAATCAGATACCTTAGTAGGAATAGTCGGAGTATCAGATAAATCATTATAAGAACCAGAAGTAGCTACATTAGCTAAGCTTGCAATAGTAGCATAAACAGAGAGATCAGGTTTATTCTGTAAATCGTTATAATCAAGATTAATTGTAATTTCACCATCAGCTAAATCAGCAGAAGTTACGTAATTCTGTAAGGTAGTGGAAAGATTCTCAGAAGTTACGTAATCTTGTAAGGTAGTATTGATTTGCTGAGTAGTAGAATAGTCTGCAAGTGTATCAGTAAATGTATCTGCTAATACATAATCATTCAGAGTTGTAGAAAGACTATCAGAGGTTACATAGTCATTCAGTGTAGTACTCAGTTCACTATCAGTTACGTAATTCTCTAAAGTACTAGTCAAACTAGTATTAGTTACATAATTAGATAGATCAGGCGTTCCAGTAAGATCTGCATATGCACCAGTAGTTGCTACAGTAGCAAGATCTTCTGTTTTAGCATAGATAGATAAATCAGGTTTATTCTGTAATTCTTCGTAGTCTAAACTTACGGTAACACTACCATTAGCTAAGTCATCAGAAGTTACATAGTTATTTAATGTATCACCAAGACTAGTATTAGTAACGTAATTCTGTTCAATATTTTCTGTAAGATCCGTTACAGAAGTTTTTACTTCTTGAATAGAATTATTAAGATTACTAATACCTTCATTATATGTAGTAGTAGTTACATAATTAGCTAAAGTATCAGTAAGTTCTTGATCAGTTGTATAGTTCTGAAGAACTTGATTTAAGCTTGTAGTTGTAATATATTGAGAAAGATCCGGTTTGTTGGATAAATCAATATAAGAACCACTAGTAGCTACATTAGCTAATCCAGTAATCATAGACGCCGGATGATTTTCCGGATGAACGTAATAGTTAGCGTTAGTATCGATACCATCTAACTTGGTAATTTGTTCTGTAGTAAGAGTACCTTCTACATCGGTAATATTAATAGTAAGATTATCGCTACCATCAAACGGTGCTACGGATTGACCAGATGCTACACCGGTTACAAATACGTCTCTCGGTACAGTAAGTTTATTAGCACTTGCTACAGAGGTACCATCTCCATCGATAATCTTATCAAGCATATTATTTACGTATTGAGTGGTTGCGATGTGGGTAGAATTATCCGCCACACCAGGAGTAGGTGCAGACGGTGTACCAGTAAAGACTGGAGAATTAATCTTAGCGAATTGACTCGGATCCATATTACCTACGGTATTTGCATTTTGTGCAGTACCAGTAATACTAATATCATATTCACCAGTTAAATTAGTACGAGAAATAGTACCAGTTAAAGCAGTAGCATCTACTTGTGTTACATTAATAGCTACATCTTCAGAGAGGTCTGTTACTAAAGTTTCAGATCTCGCTTTTCCTACTAAAGAGATTGCGATAGGAGTTTTTAATTTTTCTGCAGTAGTAGAATTTTGAATATCTAAAGACTCAATGTATAAAGTAACAAACTTCGTAGTAGCAATCATATCACTATTGGAACCCTGTTCTGGTGTAGGTGCTTTAGGAGTACCTATGAAGTAAGGGCTATCAATAGGAGCTTTATTATTCCAGTACGTACGTTCTTCAGACGTAACGTGTGCTGTGGTATCTTGTATATGAGACTGCAAAGACAAAACTATATTATCATAGTTAGCGTCTGATTGCAGTATGATTTCTCTTAGTTCAGGTGTCAATTCATCCAAACTAATTCTATCAATTGGATTAAACATTATCGCGCGATTCTCCTTTCGCCAAATTTACATAGATGTTTCGAACATCGCTATAACCCTGATTGGGGTTATATTAAACACTGAAGGGAGATCTAACGTATGCCTAAAGTTTGTTTGAATGCTGGTCATAAAGTAGGGATGGATCCCGGTGTTGTAGGTAGTAAAGGAAACGAGGCTGAGCTCGTTCTTAAATACGCAAACATTGCCGCAGATTATCTTAGAAAAGTTGGGTATGATGTGCTGGTAGTTCAAGAAAACGAATTATATGATATCTGTGCTGCTTCGGATAATTATGGTGCAGATGTATTCGTATCTATTCATATTAATGGCGCAGTAAATAATGGTGCTTATGGTACTGAAGTATTCTATTATGCTGGTAGTGCTAATAGTGAAAAACTCGCTAACTGTGTATATTCTCAAGTAGAATCTTATATGGTAGGCTCTCGTTTAGCACAAAGACCCGATGTATCTGAAACATTAGTAAGAGATACTTCTAATAGAGGTATTAAAGATGGTGGCCCCAATGGAGCAAATCTCTATGTAGTTAAACATACAGCAGCTCCTGCATGCCTTTTGGAAGTTGGCTTTATTAGCAATGATTTAGATCAAGACATTCTTATTTATAACTACGATCAAATCGGTGCTGCTATTGCACGTGGCGTAAGTGATTATTTTGCATAAGGTGATATTATGAGAAGTATTCGTCAAGAACCTGTAGCAACACTAGCGGATCTTGAGAAACTTAAACCAGAAGACAGATGGGTTGTTTATGTAGAAGAAGAGGAAGCAGATTATCTTTACGATGGAGAAAAGTCTTGTTGGGTAGAGATTATTTCTTCTAATAAGAAAGATGAACCTCCTCCGGTAGTAAGATATGATGAGGACGATCGTATCGCTTCTAATAAGTTAATGTTTGACACTCTCAATCTTAATAGCTTAGCTGTTACTATAGGAATGGTAGTAGCTATTGTATTTGCTATTGTTTATGGTGCTAGTGATGTTGCATCTGTTCTTGGTGGTACTTTAGCTTCTCAAGGAGCTACTATAATATCGAATGGTATTAATAAAATGACTAAAAAATAATTGACATAGGCTCTTACGGGCCTATGTCTAACTTAATTAAAACTACATCCAAGTAAATTTGCAAATTATGAAAGTAGGTGTAGCTACATGTCTAAAATTGTAAGATTTGTCGATACAGATAAAGCAAATCTTTCTTCGGTTCCCGTAAGAGCCGGTAACTTAATTTACGTTAAAGATAGTTTAGAACAGTTCTTTGATGTAGATGGAAGTACTCGTATTCAGCTTACAGACGTAATCTTTTTAGACGATGACACTGACCGTACGCTTATTTTAGCGCCGGTTCCATATAAATTATATTTCGTTAAAGAAACTTATAAATTCTGGATGGCAAACCAAGACTTTGATTGGACTTGTATTAATCCGGATATTGCTAATGCTACTACTGGCATGGCCGGTTTGATGAGTGCTGCAGATAAAACTAAATTAGAAGGTATCGAAGAAGGTGCCAATAAGTATACTCATCCTGAAAACCATCCTGCTTCTATGATTACTGGTTTATCTACTGTAGCTACTAGCGGTTCTTATACAGATTTAACTAATACTCCTACTATTCCGGCATTGGAAGGTATCGTATATAATATTGAGTCTGTAGATTATACTGCTACTGAAGCAGTTCTTAACTTCTCTGAATTAACTGCTGAAAATACAGTAGAAGAATCTGAATTACCCATTAACAGTGCTAGCACAACTACTGCTGGTTTAATGAGTGCTGCAGATAAAGTTAAACTTAATGGTATTGCTGACAATGCAAATAACTATGTACATCCGGAATCGGGTGTAACTGGTGGTACATATAACTCTGTTACTGTAGATGCTAATGGTCATGTAACTGCAGCAACTAATGTGCCTTATTCTGATATCTCCGCAGTAAATGCTGATGGTAATTTCTCTAAAGACTTAGTTCCTACTAGCAATAATGCAGTAGATCTTGGTTCTGAATCTGCACGTTTAAGTGCTGTTTATGCTACTGATATCAATGTTGGTACTGGTACTTTTAGTAGCGATGTAACCATTCAAGGCAATCTTACTATAAATGGCGATTTTACAGTAAATGCTGAAACAGTTCTTGCTAAAGACAATATGATTGAATTGAATAATGGTGAAACTGGTGTTGGTGTAACTGCAGGTCAATCCGGTATTACTATTGACCGTGGTACACAAGCTGCGTATTATATCGTATTCGACGAGAGTGATGACCTCTTTAAAGTTGGTATGGAAGACAATTTAGAAATTCTTGCTACTCGTCCATACGTAGATGATGCACTGAACGATAAATTAGATACTAATGGTACTGCTGCTGCAGCAGAAAAAGTTGTAGATGGTGATTGGTCTATGGCTGTAGAAGGCGGTAACTTAGTATTTAAATACGGTGGAGCTACTGTAGCTACTTTGAACACCGTAGGTAAACTTAGTGTAGCCGAAATCGCTGAAGAATATTAATTCTAAGCAAAAAATAAACCCATGTACGAAAGTACATGGGTTTACTTATTTGACTTATTTAGTTACGTGTTTAGCAATGGCTGCATCTAATGCATTTAAAGTTTCTTTTAATTTCTTTAAGCGTAATGCAGTAAAGTCTTTGCCAAGCAATTTAGCCACAGTGTCTTTATCTGTTTTAGCTAAGCAGCTATTCAGATTAGATACGTGACGACGTACAATAGCTAATTCTGTTTTGGTAATAACTTCGTCTATTACCCGTTTAAGATAAGTCTTATCAATAACAAGGCATAATGCAGAAATGTATGCCATGTTTAAGATATAAATATCTGTTTCACTCATATCATTTTCAGTACCAGCAACAAGCTCTGCAATTTTATTCATGGATAATACATCATAGACGAGTTCATCATCGCCATTGTCTCTGTGTAATACAAAGCAGCTTTTGATAAGATGCCTACGAAGATCTTTCATACTATTATTTTCGAATTTCATTTTATCATAAATTGCTTTAGTATGGTGTAAAATGAGACTCTTAAGATCATCAACGTCGGCAACATTCACCTCAGGAGCAGTATGCTCTTTAATCATATAAAAATTAAGTTCTTCAAACGCTTCAATACTATCCAACAGTCTAACAATACCAACAAATACTTGCGGAGAGTATTTAGAAAACTGGGTTTTTACTGCTGTAGCATAATCGCTATTCTTTACAATATCACGATAAACGTCATGCCAAGCGCAATTCTCCGGAACCAGCAAGAACGAAACCGGACTCTTTTGGAAATATTCAGTATTAGTAATATCAATCATTTTCATTTTCCTCCTGTTTGGTGATAGTAATTGTAATTGGGTTTTTGTCGTAACTAACACGTGCTTTGAAGAACGGATCAGATGCAATTTCAGCAGGAACTGCAATTGATACCTTATTTCCAGTAGTCATAGATATATGCTCAAGTATACGATTTGCATACATCTGTGAAGTAAGATAATGATCCAAATCATTAATAAATCCATATGCTTTCTTTACAATAGAAGGGTTATTAATAAAGGTCATTGCAATGCATTCATAGAATACAAAGAGTTGATGAGATTCTTTATAAATAACAGGAACTTCCTTTTTAAATGCCTCCCACATTTTATTCAATGCAACCATTCCAGTTTCTTTATTAGCTGGTCCAGCCAATAATGCTTTCTCCATAACAGTAAAGTTAGGATTAAGCTCTACAATATTATATCTACGAGCTGGATTGGTAATAGCTTCGGTAATTTCTTTTATACCATCGCTTTTAATGAATTTATTAAAAGCAATTCTGAAGCTACGATTATTCGTAAGAATCAAATAAAAGAGTGCTTTAGCTGTATTGGTTCTACGCTTAGTAAGTTTAAAATCAAACCAAGATGGTTCAACAACTTCAAACACTTGTTTCTTTATGGTAGATCTTATGAAGATCTGATCAATTACAAAGCTAGCATTCATTTATATCTCTCCTTAATAAATGGAACTAGAGATTGCTCTCTAGTTCCGGATATTTTATTCTTCAGGGATTTCATAATCTACGATTTCATAGTAGATTCTAAGAACTACATGTGAAACAGTACCATACTTCTCTAAGGAAATATCAAATTCTTTATCTTCTACATTAGACAGATCTGTCGTATAGTAGGTTTGAAGAATGTCATTAAACTGTACACAATCCATTTTAATTGCTTTGCATTTAATATCTGGATTGAAGTCAGTAAATCTAACATGAATATTTCTCGGAGAAACAGTAGTAGAAGTTTCTACAGAGAATAATCCAAATACATTTGTTTTACTGGTCTTTCCTGGGAAGATAGATACAGTAGAACAACAATTATGAATCATTCCTTTAGCGGTGGTAGTTGTTGCACCGCCTTCACCAGATGGATCTTCAGGTTCTGTAGGATCATCTGGCTTAGTATTAGGATTTGTATAGTATTCATATGCGTCTAAAAGACGATTGAATAATTCTCCAGAAGTATATTTAGTAGACCCAAGTAATTTATACCAACGATCATCGTCTTCTGGATATACGTCATTTATACATATGAAGTTCCCTGTATATACAGTTTCATCCGTATTCAGGGTTGCATAATTCTTCGGGTATTCTTTCATTTACTCACCCCACAATAATATCTATTATTGTATAGTGTAGCAAATAAGTAGATCTAAATCTCGTTTTACTAAAGAGATTTTACCCGAGAACAAACCAACTTCATCTCTATTAAGACGGATTGGTTTTTCTGTTACTGGATCTCTAAAAGCAACATCCCTGACTTGAACATCCGGATTTCTGCTCATAGCAACAACTCTAATAGTTTTACCTCTATAAGAGTATGCTACACGGATATTATCAGGACCTAAGATCTTAGCATTCCCAGGATTGATTTTCATAAGAAAATGATTCTTAGAAATTCTGGGTTTCTTAATAATCCCAAAGAAAGCTAAAATAGATTTAATCCACTCAAGCATAGAATTCCTCCTTTCAAATAAACTAAAATAAATTTACATTCCCCCTTATGAATTTAATATGGAGATTTTTAACTACCCTCACTTTCCATCTCAGCTCTATAATATATAAATATAATTACCTATTTTTACATTAAGCGCAGAGAGCTCGTTGGTTTACATACTAATAATTCCATACTACTATTTTAAAGGAGGAGCTATAAATGGCTTTACTTAAAGGTGGTACCATCGTAAACGGTACGATTACCGGTACTTTAATTGGTAATGCTGATACTGCAACTGCTATTAAACAAAACGTAATTGCAGCTTCTACCGATTTAAATACATTAACTACCTCTGGTATTTATACTGCTACTGCTGAAGTAGCTGCTACTTGTACTAATTGCCCTGTAACTGATGCAGCATTTCTTTTAGAAGTAAGTGCTATTAGCAACGTTAGATTTGATACTTTATATGCAGTAGATACTGCTGCTCCTACAAGGGTTTATACTCGTTATAACTCCGGGACTTGGTCTGCAATTACTGGAGCCTAAAAATTATCAATAAGGAGGAAAGCAAATGGCTAATTTAAAGTCAACCGTTATCAGTGGTAACGGTCAATTCACTGCTTCCAGGCTTATTGGTAATGCTGATACTGCAAGTGCATTGCAAATCGTAACTCTAACAAGCGAAAATATCGCTGATTATTGTACTGCTGGTAGCGGTGGTACATATAGTTATTTCGACTTAGAGCCTGGTAAATATTTTGTATCTGAAGAAGTGCTTGAAACTATTCCTATGAATAGTGAACAAATCAAAGACGGTAGTGATACCGGAACTGGATTTGTTAATATGAGCCGTAGAGATTTGGTAGAGTCTATTATAGAAGTCTATAGTGTAAGCGATCAGAAGATCGTAATGATTGAAAATAAAACAAGTCTTGCTACTTTAGATGATATTGATTCTCCAAAACAAGTTTCTATTAAACATATTTCGTGTTCTAAAAATACATTTACTATTTTGGGTTGGTGTAGACTCCAAATTAGTCCTGATGTATTAACATCCAATCATGTTTCCAAAGTTACCGTAAATGGGGCTGAATTCTTAGCTACTGATACCGCTGGAGTTGTTTATATTCCTTATGGTACAGAATTATCTGTAACTGTTACACCAGACACTAATTATAAGGTAAACTCCTTTACTATGTTTGGTCAAACCGTTAATAGTGCTTCTGGTACTATTACTGTAACTAAGAGTGCTGAATATATCAGCAATAATGATATTAATACTGAACTTGACCAAGTATCGTTGACTGTAACTAAACCTACGGGTGCTTCTATTACTATCAATGATACTGCTGTAACTCAGGATTCTCAGGTATTTACTTTCACACCTGGAGACTCGGTACATGTAGTTGTAGCTGCAGAAGAAGGTTACAATGTAACTAATATCACTCTTAATGGTGAAACTATTGCTGCTGATCATACATTCAATATTAGTGGTGCTACAACTCTTGTTGTTGCCGCTAGCATTAAGATGTATAACGTTAAGGTATTCCATCCGGAACACGGTACTATTACCGTCAACGGAGATACTCAGAACGAATATACATTCCCACATGGAAGTTCCTTACTTATCGACGTTATCCCCGAAGAGGGTTGGTATGTTGATCGCGTAGATATTTCTCAGCCGGGTGATATCTTCCATATCACAACTGAAGGATCTGATGCATCCACCTATACAATTACTGTAAACGGTGAACCTATTAATCCTGATGGCTATGCTGCTGGTACAGAATGTGCAGTAGTTGTAACTCCTGCAGAAGGCTATGATATAACAGCAGTAACAAGAAGCGGTTATGAATTTGCTGCAAATGATTCGTTCTTCATTAACTATGATAACGTAATCAATGTAACAACTTCGCCTAAGATCTTTAATATTAGAGTATTCCAGCCAGAAACTGGTGGTCATATCGAAGTAAACGGTCAGACCGGTACAACGTTTGATTATCCGTATGGCACACAGATCAAGATTGAATCTGTTCCGGATAGCGGTTATGAAGTAGCTCGTCTGGACGTATCTAAAGATACTGATCTGTACTCTGTAACTATTGATGCAGATAATGCTAATGTAGCATTGTCGCCTGATAAACCTGGTAGTGAAGGTAAGTACTATGCTGGTACTACTATTAGCTACACAGTAACTCCGAACAGTGGTTATGATATTACCTCTGTAGCTGTAAACGAAAACGCTGAAGCTGCTGCTAGTGGTTCTTGGGTAATTAACTATGACTCCACTATTACAGTAGAAGCTTCTATGCAAATGGTAAATATTGCGGTTGAACAGCCCGCAAATGGTAGAATCGAAGTAAATGGTGAAGTAGGTACTTCGTTTGACTTCCCGAAAGGAACAAGCGGTATTACTATCCAAGCATTTGCTAACGAGGGTTACCAAGTAGAGGGTCTGTATGTAACCAACTTAGATGAACAAACTCAATCTTTAGATGAGACTTCTACACAAGCAATTGACAATGTAATTGATACAACTGCTGAAGTAGAAGATGCTGATGAAACTCCTACTATTGAATAATTAAAATCATTCTCCCATATCATTTAGATATGGGAGATCTTTTAAATGAGGTGAAAATATGCCTAGTTCTTATAATGATCAATTAGATAAGATAACTCAGCGAGAGTTAAATATAAACTTAAACGAAAAAATAAACTTGTCTTATGACCATCTTTCTAATAATGAAATCCATGTAACAGCAGAAGAAAAGGAAAGCTGGAATAACATGGCAGAAGGTTCATTAGTAACCTCTATTTCTAATGGCTTAATGTCTAAAGAAGATAAAATCAAATTAGATGGTATTGAAGAAGCAGCTAATAACTACGTTCATCCTAAATCTGGTGTTACTTATGGTACTTATATCCAAATAACCACAGACGTAAATGGACATGTAATAGCTGGTGCTAATCCAGATAGATTAGAAATCACTGTAGCTAATGCTGATACGGTTAATGGTATTTCTTCTGATCGTATTGCATTATTACAATCTCCTGTTTTCATTGGTAATCCTACTGCTCCGACTCCTGATGGAACGGATATCTATAGTATTACCAATGTAAACTTTGTAGTTAATAAAATCAAAGAATTAGAAGAATTAATTATGGCTAAGATTGAAGAATATCATCCCGGTGCTACTAATGATGGTGGTCAATGATTAATTGTTCCCAGTAGAGAGTGATCTCTACTGGGAATATTTTATAAGTCGGTTTTAGTAAATGATTTTAATTTATATCCAGAGTTCGGTGTAGCCGCTACGGTTATCTGTGTACCATGAGTAAATGTAAACGATGTGCCAACTGTACCATTAACCGTAATCTTACCATTAGCCGGTTGTACTACTTGGATCTGATATCGTTTTAGTGCTGTGGTAAATGTGATTGTTGCCTCAGCAGTAATTGTATGAGTTGATCCCTCGGCTACTTGGACACCGTCTAATGTAACACTTGTTAGATTATAAGCAATATTAAGATCTACATGGATAGTGATCTGATGACCCCAAATAATATCAAAATCGCTTTTATAATCTTTACCGTCCATGGTTACTCTAAGAGTACCACCAGTTACATTGTTTAAATGGACTCTATACACTTTAAGTTGGGTTTGACAACTAACAATTTTATTCTCATTTGCAGTGAATACGTAACGATCATATTCAGGAAGATTTTGTACACCACTATTAGAACCACTAAGAGTAAATCCAGTAATATTATACATTTCTAATGGTTCTACCCAGATAGTGACCGGATAATCTTTATTAGCTACAAATGTATCAGAATAAATATTATTATTGTATGAAGCATATATAGTTGCACCAGTTGTTTGATTTATGCGAATGGTAACGTCTCCACAACTTCAACTTCGGCCACGTCAGCATAGGCAATGCTGTTTCTGGTGATGGCATATTTTACGTTTTGCGTAATTTCTTCACCATTCAGATACAGTGCTCTGAGGTAGTAAGATTCTTCGTCATCTACTAAACAAACAAAAGATGCCGAGTCTCCATGATTGATATTAAAGCTATTATCATAGTTATATCCATTAGTACTAGCAGACAATCTACCGTTGGCTGGATGCTGCATAGTTACATGATATACGTTAATACTAATCACTGCAGAGATATCTTGATCTTCAAATACTTCATAAGTATAACCATCAGAGATAATTTCTTTATTAGCTACGAGTTCTGTTAAGTGATAACCTTCATCACATGTAGTCTTAACAGTTATTTCATCGCCATATTCTACAATGAAATGATCTCTATAATTATTACCGTTATGGGTAACTACAATTTCACCATTATCTGGCTGAGTAATATTGATATCTATTCTAGATATATCGGTGAATACTTCTAAAACAGTATCTTGAGTTACACGATATTCATATGGTAATTGAGTATGGATATCTTCACCATTAAGATTTAAACCCGTTACATCATAACCCTCAATGCTCGTAGCATCAATAATAATCAAATCATTATATGTAGCATAAAAGCTACCAGTATTAGCTTTACCATTCAGTGTAGCAGTAATAGTAGCATAAGCATTATTCTTAATCTGTACAGAGAATGATTGAATTCTTGTAGTTGCTTCAAAGGTTAAGTTTTCTTCTACAGTATATTCTTTATCAGTTACTACTGGTTGACCATTAATCGTAAACGTATCTACAAGATAACCAGGACTTGTAGATATTCTAGGACGAATTACTTGTCCTTTTTGAACTATAAAGCTTTCAGTATATGAAATACCATTAAAGAGAACACTAATTACGCCGTTATCGGGCTGAATAATTTCTACAGTATATGTCAACGGAGCATACATGCCTTTGACTTTAGCATCGTAATGTGCTTTATATTTAAATGGATTTGGTCTGTCCTGATAAGCCATTTAGCCCGTTACTCCCTTCTTTTACTAAGTATAAATTAAATGGATGTAACGATGAAGTAATTCAATTTATCCAAGGAGACCTTTATAATGTTTGATAAGCTATTACAGCCACTCGCCAATAAATTAATGGAAGGCGAACCTAAATGCATGTGGACGGAGGAGATTGCTTTGGAAACTTTAAAATTTGCGATTCAATGGATTTTTAAATATGCTATGGTATTTATTGTTGGCGTTATTGTTGGTGCTTTTGGAATGTGGTATCACGACAAAGGTGAAATAGATGCTTTACAAAAAGAATTAGTTAATGTACAAGCGATGTATTCAGATGAACAATTAGCAAAAGAACAAGCCTTAGCAGATTTAGCATTAGAAAAACAGAAAGAACCAGAGAAAGTATATATTCAGGGAGAAACTAAAACAGAGACTGTTTATATAGAAAAAGAAAGCCCTGATGATGCGGACGTAGAGATTAGTAACCCACCACCGACTATTAAATTAGCTTATAATGGTAAAGAAGAAGTATTAGAAATGCAGACGACTAAAGAGAATATGACTAAAGAAGACGGTAAACTTGTAGTAAATCAAGCAAGTGAAATTAAGATAGATGTAACTGATATTGCAAATAGAGAAATAGCTAATATTATCCTACAGAAAGATTCGGAAATTGAAAAATTAAATCATGAATTAAAAGTAAAAGAACGTGAAAAATGGCAACACACGGCATGGTCAGCCGTCGGAGGTATTATAATTGGTAGTATAGCTTCGTGAGTATATCCCTCTAGAGAGCAATCTCTAGAGGGGTTTACTACGGACAACATACAATTAATTCTATTTATAGGAGGATTTTGCAATACCATGACAGGTTTAGAGACCTCGGTAAATGCTGTACATGACACGACTAGTATTATCAGTCAAGTAGGACCGACTATTACTATCATTGCAGTATTTATTCTTATATTTTTAGCAGTTCAAGCATACATGGTAGCGCAAAATAGAGAGTATCAGAAAACACAGAATGATTTATTACAGACTCTTGTAGAGTTGGTAGTGAAGCAATCTACTCAAGCTCAACAAGAGCACGAACGTAATGAAGAAGTTTTTGATGAGAAAAATTTAATGGATCTTTATATGAAATTAAATACTAAACTAAAAGAAGATTGCCGTGATGCAATGGAGATCTTAGAAGCAGATAGAACGTCTATCTATGCTTTTCATAACGGTTCTCAAAGCACTCATGGTTTACCATTCTTTAAGTTTAGTTGTATTTGCGAATATATTGCAAAGGGATCTGGATCTCGCAGCAAAATGAAAATGCATAACTCGATCCCGTTGAATTTACTTGATGATGTTATGAATCGTCTTTGGGCTGAGGGTCACTATGAGTACTATCCTAATAGTGATGATGCTAATGATGATAATAATTTCATTAGTAAATTGCTTTTACAAGACAAAAATAAAACTTGTATTTTCTATACCATCTATGATATGGAAAATAAAATCATTGGTTTTATTCTCTCTGAGTTCTCCAAGGATCATTTTACTCCCGAGGAACTTAAAGAGAAAAAGAAATTTTTAAAACTCTTGGCTGAGAAAATAAGTCCGATATTGGAATTCTCCAATTATCACAAGAATATGAAGAAAGATGCAGGTGCTTATTAATGGAACCAATTATTTTTCGTAAAATGGTTCAGCATTATGATCTTTCCCAACCCGTAGTGGCAAAAAATGTACCTATGTATGTAGACACACTGGGAAACCGCATTCAAGATAGCGGTCTCTCAGTTGAGTCTTTGGGGTTTGTTGCTAATATGGGTCAAGAGATTCATGATCATATAGCTGATTCAGACATTCATCTTACTGCAGAAGATAAAGCTGATATCATGTCAGCTACTCATGATTTTGAATCTCATATGACAGATTCAGTAGTACATATTACAGAAACTGAAAGACAGACTTGGAATGATAAAGAAACCACTGAAGGTTCCCAGACTAAAGCAAATATTGTACAGAGTAACTTGAACGCTCATATTAATAACACGGACGTTCATGTAACTCTTACTGATAAGCAGAAATGGAATAATAGTTATACTAAGGAAGAAATAGATAATAAATTCTCCATGATAGAATTCAATAACGACTGGAAAGAAGCAGTTCAGACGTTTGATGACTTGTTTATAGTTTATCCAGATCCTTATGAGGGATGGACTGTAAACGTACTTGATACCGGTATCACTTATCGTTTTAATGGCACCGAATGGGTAGGTATCTCTGCTAACGTAATTCCCTTAGCAACTCCAGAATTAGATGGTTTAATGAGCAAGACTGATAAAGCAAAACTTGATAATATCGAAGAGTTTGCTAATAATTATATTCATCCAGACGATGATAATACTAAACATGTAAGTGTTGAGCAAATCGCTTATTGGAATGATAAAGCAGATAAAACTCTGGTAAATAATAACGATAATGGCTTAATGTCTAAAGAGGATAAATATAAACTTGATGGTATTGAAGAAGGTGCTACTAACTATGTAGAACCTGAGACATTTCCTGCTACTAAGATTGAAGAAGATGCTAACCATCGTTTCTGTACAGACGATGAAAAGACTTATTGGTCTAATAAAGCTAATAATAATCTTGTATCTGCAAACTTAGATGGTTTAATGTCTAAAGAAGATAAATATAAACTTGATAGTATTGAGTTTAATGCTAACTATTACGTTCATCCTGAGTTCCACTATCCTAATATTATTCAAGAGGACGAAACTCATCGTTTCGTAACTGATGAACAGATAGAGAGTTGGAACTCTAAAGCTGGTGCTGGAGCTGCTACAGGAGAAACTGATGGTTTAATGACTGCAGCAGATAAAGCTAAGCTTGATGGTATTGAAGAAAGAGCTAATAATTATACCCATCCAAAGCATCATACACCTGATATTATTACACAAGATACTAATAATAGATTTGTAACTGATGCTCAAATCGAACGTTGGGATGGTAAGAAAGATGCAGATGACTTCTTCTGTGGTCAATCTATCTTTAACTCTACGGATGGTGTTACTATCAATCATAACATGACTGGTATTAACTTTGCGTTCTTCTATACCATTACGGGTGATCCAACTAATGTTGGCACTGTAACTATTCAAAAGACTCCTACTAGCGTTATTGTATACAATAGCGGTACTGCTAAAGATGTAACTTTTGACTTCACGCTTATTAAGTATTATCAATAATACAAAAAAAAATAAAGGTAGGGAGTAATCCCTACCTTTACTTTTTAACGATACAGCCAGAAGAACTTTTTATAAGAGCATCCGCCATTTCTAAGAGCGGTTTCAAATTCTTCAAAGAATTGATATAATTCTTTTACTGTAGTTTTAGGATCAAACCAAAGATATACCGGATTGCCACCTTCAGCTAAATCAAAAGTCGCAATAATTTTAATTTTCTTATTGCAATATTTAACCTTGCAGCATTCGTCAAAGTCATTAATGACTTTCCAGCCTGCTCCGAGATCTTCCGAGCTATTCAAATAATTATTTGAATCTTCGAAAGCGCAAACATCTGGCTTCTCAGAATAATCTGGGAAGAATCCATATTCCCAAGCTATTTTTTCTTTGATTCCGCTGGGAGCTTGGAGACGTTTTAATTCTCCAGTATAAATGTTAAATTGGTACCAAATACCCGGTATAACGTTTTTAGTAAAACGATATTCATTATTTTCCCAAAACGATACTTCATTTGTGTGATGATTGAATCTCCATTTCCAATCATCGCCTGCGTACCCAACAAGCTGCCATTTGTTAAAATTAACAAACTCATAGTTTTCATACTGTGCTTCAAATAAAGTTTTCATAATGCTTCTCCTTCTGCCTATGATTTCCCCTAGGATCATAGGACTTTTCATTTATTTTTATTTGTGGGGACATAAATAAAGAAAATATCATTATTCTTTATTCATATATATAATATATAATTGAAATAGAAAACTATTACAATCATGAGATTCTCTATATAAGTAAAAAATAAAGGTAGGGATTACTCCCTACCTTGTTATTTATTCCATAAAGCGACTATACCAATAACCGCTTTTCTTGGAATATCCCTCGAAGAATTCTTCGAGGTTTTCAACCGTTGTTCTTTCTGGATCAAACCAGAACCAACGGTTCTTAATATGCTGCTCGTACTCGTATACGGCAGCAGTAATCAGGAGTTTACCGTCACGGTAAACATCCTTAAACTCTGCACACGGCAGAATCGTGGTACCGTAAATGGTATCATGGCACCACTTTTTATCGCTAACTTTCTTAGTCTTAGACTCAAGATACTTTAATCTCGAATCTTTGAATTCACGATAATCATCATAGTCCTCATTATCGGTGGTGAGGAACATAGCTTCAAGCATATACCTTGAAGAAACCGGTTTATGCTGCAGCTTATCTGCAGCGAAAAAGCCATACTCCCAGAACACTTTCATTCTGGGATCTTTCGGTGCAGAAAATTTGGTAAGACTTTCTGCACCTTTTTGGGCGTTGAATACATAGAGAACGCCCGGCTCCACCTTACGCTCTAAGCGTAAAGTACCATTATGGAAGAATCTAGCAATAGATTCTTCCTTATAAAAAGATACGGTCCAGTTAATGCTGGTACCAATGGTAACACCCTCTGCGGTGTTATTGAATTTCACAAAATGTTTTGCCATGATTATTTCTCCTTCCGCCTATGACTTCCCAGGATCATAGGACTTTTGTATTTTATTTTTTAGGGAACATTTGATTAAAGCGATAGAGTACAATGCCTACTGTAGGATCAAATATAACTTTGAGAAGTCTAACTACGACATAGCTTATCAAAGCGCTAAGTGGAAACGTTAATCCTAAAGTATAGCATAATGCTAGTAACTTTAAAAACAACATTTTGATCCTCTCCTTTTAAGACTATTATACCCCAAGGAGACTCTATTGCTTATTCATATATATAATATATAATCCAAAAAATAAACTATGACAAAACAAGCAGGATAGGACTGTGAAGTCCTATCCTGATATTTTTAGCTTGCTTGTAGTTGTTTATTAATACCAGAGATTAAAATATCTTCTAAGCTTATTGCATCTATTCCAGTAGATTTAATAAGCTGATTTGTTACTGGGGATACACGAACTTTGTTCTGAAACCTCTTAGGATCATAGCGTTCGTACAATAATTCGTGTATTAATGTAGAGATATTCTTAGGCTGAGCATATCTCATAGAGCCTCTGATTTGATTTCCATATAGATCCATGAATAAGTTTACTATTTCGCTATGAAGCTTGGTTGGATCTTTTATGGTGAATTTAGTATCTTTTACTCTTTTTGTACCGTATCTGTAGAAGTCTTGCTCTTCTTTTCTGCAGTACAGTTCTGTTCTTTTAATTCCTTTTCTTGTTGGCATTTTTCATCTTCTCCTTCTTCTCTCTTTTTGAATTTTTCAAAAAATTCAAATAAGCTTACCCCTATAGGAAAGTCACTATCGCTAATATAGCCTTGTACATAGCTAAATACGTCCACATAAAGAAATGCAGATAATAGATTGTATATAGCCATAATATGATCAGGTCGTCTCTGATCGTCACTCAATACGAAAAGTTGAGCTTCTATATATTTCATGATAAGATCTTTATTACGAAGCTCATCTTTATACTCAAGCATATTCAGTCTAGCATTAAATGCTATAACGGTTTGTAGTTTATAGCTATCTTTAAGAGAATAACTTTTATCGTTAAAGATAAGCTCATAAGTATTCTTATTGTTATCATAAAAATCTTGAATATTTCTTTCTATATTATTAATAATCCTAAGAAGCTTATTCCTCTCAATACGATCAAGACTGGACTTAATAAGATCCCACATTCCCTTAGGAATATCGGCATTGCATGGTAATTGAAAAACCAATCGATTGTCATTAATAAAGCTCGTATAAATCTCTATATAATTGAATCGCATTATATCTAATGCATTGCTACTAATCTTCTGTAACATCATAGCATACTTTGCCCACGTAAACAGTTTTTCATTATCAAACATAATTTCTCCTCCTTAAATAGTTGAATTGAGTTAATCTATTATATTACTCATGTGTATAATATATAATCAAATCTTACTAAAGATACAAAAAATAAAATCGGGAGATTGCTCTCCCGATTTATTTTTGTTATGCAGCTTCGTACATCATGCTATAGTAAGCAAGCATGGTATATGGTAAAGTATTATCAAAAGTATTTAATAATACCTTATCATTTTTACTGTCGACTGCATCTTTTAATGCTAATGCAATTTCTTTGCATTTGTCGATAGAAAAATCGTTAAGTGCTCTTGCTGTAGCACTCTTGATTTCGTTTGAAAGTGCATCTACTGCATCTTTCATCGAATACATTGAGTATACGTCGAATCGTTTTAAGCAACGCTCTTTTTCGTGTGCGTTCAACACCTTTTTAACTGCAATGGTATATTTCTTATCTACGTTATCGATAAGACCATCAATATACACATCATCTTTCTGCGTATATTTTATTTTTTTCGCATTGCTGCGAATGAAGTCCTCAGCTTCTATTAAGGACTTCGTTAAAATCATTTTAGCAATGATAATTTTTTCATCATCGCTATAACTAATACGATTGAGAGGTACGTTGTTTATAATAAAAGTTTCATTCATCATAACTTTAAGTTTAGATAACATTATAATTCATCCTTTCTTTAAGCTGCTTTTTGAGTATCTTTATTATAAAGATATTCAGCAATAAGTATGTAGCCCCAAGAGTCATCTATGGTCTTTAACAACCAATCAACATCATTTGTTTTTATTGCCATCGCAAAATCATTTGTAATGATTTCTACCTTTTCTATTGAAAAGTCTTTCATAGCTTTTCTAGCTAAGTATGTATATGCTCTAGCAAGAATGTTTACAACCTGTTTTGCTGATAAATGTGCATATGATTTAATAAAATCAAGTGCACGTTTGTCCTCGTCTATTGCAAGGAGCTCATGCATTTTAGCGGTAACTTCATCGTTAATGCCACAAAGTTTATTAACAGCATCGCTATCTGCTGTTGTGAAGCTAAGTTTACTTGCAAGAATTTCTTGTGCAACGTTTTGCATGGCACGAGTACGTGCTTCAGTTACAATTTCGCCTACTACTGCTACACGGTCAACATTATTTAATTTTTCAAAACTTTTAATTTTTCTTACTTTCTTAAACATAATAAATTCTCCTTCTGCCTGGGAGTTCCCACACTCCCAGGACTTTTAATTTTATTTTTTTGGGATAACCTTTTTTAATATTCTGCTGCATAAGCTGCATAAGCTGCAACATAATTTCGAGAAATTTTGTTGCAGTACAGCGCCAACAAGATAATCATGTCGAATGCACTTTCCGGATCATCGGAAGTGCAATAATAGCTGACAATATCTTCATATTTAGCTTTATTATCAGCTATATATTTGAGGCGTTTTGTTATTCCTACAAACGTCTCGTCGGCCAGTGCCATGAGGCTTTTAGGGAATTTATATTCCCCACAATTAGTGCATCTGTAGATATGCAGATCATAGCAATCTACAATATCCCTTACAATGCTTCTTATTAAAGCATCAAAATTCTGGCGTCCGGAGAATCCGGAGAATGCATAATTTAATGCATCAGCATCTGCCTTAATACCTTCTTCTTTGATATATTGAAGAAGTTGTTTGAATTTTTCATTCAGCAGATTAATGGCCATTCTTTTTACTAACATTTTGTTTCTCATGATATTTCTCCTTCTACCTATGATTTCCCAGGATCATAGGATTTTTCCTAATATATTTTATTTGGGGACACTATGAATAAAGGAAATATCATTATCCTTTATTCATATATATAATATATAATTGAAATAACGAACTATTACAAAATGAAAATTCCCCTAGTAGCCGTGAGACTACTAGGGATATATTTTAGCTATTTCTATTACTATAGTATTCTTTATATAGCATTATCTGATTATTTAGATATTCTCTATCTACGTATATTACTATACGAGAGGCTTGTTTTCTGACTATACCAAGAGTACTTAATTCATAAGTATCCCAATTAACCCTACAAAGTTCGTCATGATCATCATTATAGAGCTGAACGTCTATAAATCTCTCTGGGGCTAATTGCTGTTTCTTGGTAAATTCTATTACATTATAAAGATCACTTGGTTTGAGAAGATCTTCTAAGTTGATCTTTAATGGAGCTAATAACTTATCTTCATCTTCTAAGTAATCTGTAGTAAGATAGATAGGCCATTTATTTTTATTCAAATCAGGTATCTTGGAATAAGTAATATAATAAGCCTTCATAGTACCGTCTTCCTCGAAACGAGTATATTTATCGTGTTCTTGTTGTGAGAAGTATCTATAATAACGTGGACAAGGGAATCTAACTTGTACTGGATATTCCAGTATATAGTTAGAAGAGATTTGTCCTTGGCGTTCACCATCATCCAAATCTATATTATCAGGGAATCTAAAGTGGATATACTGATTCATACGGATAAAGAACTCATTCTTACCATTAATAAACCTAAGTTTATATGTAAATGGTACTACGGAATGGCTATTCAAATACCCTAAGAAACCGATAATATTTTCAATCTTATTATCTGCATCTAATTTAAACCCTACATCAGATGCAATCATGCTCATAAGGTCATATGGTACATGGAAATCCATTTCTACATATTCGCCATAAGTGTAAGCCGTAGTTAATACGTTCTGCATATATCTATTAAGATCGACTTGTTTTGCTCTGGTGTTAACCCTAATCTTATAATTAAACGTAATAGACATAAGATCATCTACTACGCCAAGATAGAGTTGACGCTCTGGATCTCTAAAGAATACGTCTCTATTATGAGTTCTTCTAATAGTTGTATTAGCATCGCCATAAGGATAGTTTAAACTATCATTAGAGAAAGTCCAGTCTGGCTGAGGGGTAATGGATAATGATGGTTTAGGTCTTTTAACCATTTCACCTGGAGTATACTTTCTAAACTCATCTAATGCATGTTTACCTTCCATATAGATGGTTTTAAAGTAGTCTTTGGGGAATTTGCTTACGAACCAATTCTCCATATAGCTACAGCATAAAGAGTAAGAATGAATATATGAGGGAATACATAACGAGCTATTAAGTTTCTTTCTAACGGCACGTTGTATCTTTACAGGTCTAAATCTATGAGTATCTTCTAACTCATTAGAATGAAGCCTATCGTCAAGAGATATTCTCATTAAGATAACCTCCTATACAAAAAATAAAGCAGAGCGTAAAAGCTCTGCTTAATAAAAACGATCTGATTTGTATAATGGTTTACCAGCTTTAATAGCTAAGATAAGACCAATCAGATCATGCTTTCTTACAGCGATATGCGGTTTCTTATCGAATGGGGCTTTCGGGTTTCTAACCATTGGAACACACCATTCTCTAAGAATCCTTCTAGTTATAGTAGGACCACAAGCACTAAAGAGAGTTACTATATCATTAAACTCGATATAATCTCCATACTTCTGGTCAAATTCTTTCATGTTGATCTCTTTAATACATTTTATATATGCACTATCTTCACCAGTGTTATATGCCGCAGTAAGAATCAAGCGACTCACCTCACTATATGTATTATAGTTTAGTCAGTCAGATCTTGAAGCAATATCGTCATATATGGTAAGTTAGTATATTCATCTATCTCTGTATTATATTCCGGATCATCTGCTTTAAAGAAGATTTGGTTTATCCCCATATCTCCCATATAATTCTCCACTACACGAAGAACTGTACCGGTGATGTAATTCACACCACCGATATCTACGATGGTAACTACGTCTCCAGATACTAATCTATCTGGAATATTGCTAGCGAATTCCCACATCTTACAGATACTCCTTCTCGGATAATTCTTTTGCTACAAGATAACTCATAGCAGTAAAATTATCTTTTATATTTTTAAGGCGTGCTCTAAGACGTTTGTTTTCAGCAACAAGTTCATCGTTTTCTGCTTCAAGATCAGCTATTTCTTTTTTAAGCCGATCATTCTTTATTAATTCTTCTTCATACAAATCTTTGCAGCAATCGTATTTAAATAATGCATCTTTCGTAGTTTCTACCATTTCTTCATATTCGTCCATTTTAGGGTAGCGGAACTCCACTACCAATTTACCTTTGTTTTTACCCATTGTAAATACCTCCCTTAAAATATAAATAGGGTAAGGAAGATTGCTCTCCCTTACCAGATTAGCTGTTCATTAATTCTTTGATATGTTGTTTCTCTTCTTTAGTATAAGTATCTCTAGAAAGATAGATAAAGCTATTAGAAGTAATCAGCATATCTTTAGAGTGATTCAGATCGTTATTGAATAGACCATCGTTTTTCGAAATAAACATAGTATTTCTCGGATTGAATGTTCTTTCACAACGTCTAATATATTCCTTATTAATGAGATACCAGATATTAAGACAATCGCCGTCAAACGGGTCTTCACATGAGTCGTTACTTCATGCAGTTCTCTTATGAACTTCTATAGGTGTTACCTATACGACGAGACTATATCACAACCAGCATAGCTGGAGCCGTACATTTCGAACACACTTGTGCCCTACATAATAGTCGTTGAACTCCATTAAATCTTATATTTATCTGAAATATGTTTCCAGAGTTTCTTATGTCGGATTTTATAGATGAGATTTATAAATCGTTTATTATATTCTCTTCCAATAGCATTAGCTATTTGTTTGCTATTATAAGTTCCTTCTTCTAATAGTTTACAAATAGTTTCTATTTCTTGATTAGAATATATTGAATTTGGATGGTCTTCGCCTAACTTAGATAGCCCATTATCAAATGCATGTTGTATATTCATTGATCTTGTGGTCCATTCTAAATTTAAAACGTAGTTATTTTGCTTATTCCCATCCTTATGATTTACATCTAAAACTTCATAATTTTCCACAGGTATAAAAGTAATTGCTACTAATCTGTGGATTAATTCATTATGCTCATCTAGTTTACATTCAACATACCCATTTCGATTAATGAATTTAGATACTAAATATCCGCGTTTACAATATACTTCACCATAATTACTAATCAAATACATTGAATTTAACGGATATTCTCTAAAAACTTCATCTAATGGTCTTAGTATAAATCTATTATTTGATCTATAGAAAGGTTTGAATCCATAATTCATATGATCACTTCCTTTCTTATTAGATTTATAAGATTTAACAAAGCTGCTGATCTTACATTTTCTCATTTAACCCTTAGGACCTAACACAACTTTCTAAATGAGAAGAAGTAACGGTTTGTTAGGCTTGTATTGCACCATAGGTCATCTTACGATTTGTTTCTACTTTCGTCACCATTAAGGTATCGTAAGCTTTAGCACTTCCCAGCAATTAATACGGTTTCCTACACATGTTACCATATATAGGGACTTAAAGTTAATCTGCGGCGAGAGGCGGTAATATCTGTAAAGGAATAGCCATTGTATAGTCAAAGCTCATACCCACACAATACATTTGAAGTATTGATCCATAGTTAATCGATGGGTTTCGATTAATAATGAATGGTATGCCTTCGGGCTGGCTGTTTATAAGATTATTTATAATATCAACTATTCGATCATTGATTGTAAGTCTGGATTTATACCAAATATCATATGCATTAGAATAGCTAATATTATAAGATTTCTTTAAGATATTGATAATCGTCTGTTGTAAGACATTTACCAATATATGATAGGACAAAATAATCTGATCAGTTCTAAGTTTTGCTTCGGAAACAATGATTGCTCTAGAAGTAAAGTTATAACGACCACCAAAGAGATTACGAATAATACCTTTCTTCTTAGCAAGGATATCTTCTATCTCTTTATAGAGTTCCATAAGTTTTACTTGAAGCTGATAGAGTAATGTTTTCTTCAGCTTAGCCTTACGGAACATTTTAAGGTTATCTCTATTGATAGCATAAACAAGTTTAGCTATCATATTATACGTGGCATTCGTTCCTTCAAAGACCAGATTATCGCCTTCGATACGTACTGGTCTAAGATGGATAGTATATACTGGAATACTATGAGTGAATACCTTGGATTTGTTTGCCATGATATGATCATAATAATCTTTCTTAGTAGGGTTCTTGGCAAGATAATATTTCATTACCTCGTCAAACCGTTTATAGAATTCGATCATACCTATTTGATAAAACGGTTCATTAGCTGGAGGATCTACTTTCTTAGTAAAACCATCTTCATCTTTCTCTTCTTCGCCTTTGATAATATTGGTAAACTTATCAGCACCAATAAAATATGCTATGGCTTTATAAAGATTCGGATGAATAATACGATAGTCTTCTTTAAGAACACACCAACCAAAATACTCGAAGTTATCATCGACATACTTTACCATTGTATGACATACAGGACAGATCGTATTATGATTAATACGACCACGCTTGTTGCCACAATCACAACTATATCTATCCATAAATGCATCTGGTTCACCGGCAATACTACCAAATTTACCAGAGAAGATAGATCTATCGCTCTTAACGTCTTTCTTTATAGACTGAGGTTCTTCTACAAAGAAGCCATTACCAGAGCGAATGTCTTTAGTACATTCTTCGTCAAGATCAAGTATCTCTAATCGAGTATGATATTCGAACCTAGGATCGAATATCTTCATATTAGGAGTAACCTTGACGTTTAATTCCGTTGCCATTGTTTCTTATTCCACCCCTTTCTAAGTTTCCTTATATTATTACGTGCTGTATTAGCACGTACATTAATAAGCGGTGCTGCTGGTCCAACCCAAGGAGTCTCTAAAAAGACTACTGGGCCGTTCCCTTGGACAGTATCAACACTTTCCTCTTTAGCTTGTACTCCGACAAAATATTCGTGTGTAGGAATATGCTTTTTAAGAGAATTGATTGTAGCTTCCCAATTACATTCGTAAGTTTCAGCTACTTCTTCTAAGGTATATAAGAATACCGCTCCACTACTAAGATCTTTTCTAAAGAATATTTCTCTTGCAATCTTACGTCTATTAAGTACTACGATAAGAGAAATAAGTCCATTCTCTACTATAGGAGGTATACTACAATTATGGAACAGATCTGTATCGTCTTTGATTATACCATATGCTGCAATATCGTATGGTAAAGACGTAAAGAGATATTTTACATATTTGCTAAGCCTAAGCCCACAAGCTATCAAGTCAACAGCTAATTGCTTTCTATTGATAAGAAGCATATGATCTGTTAAGAGAGATTTAATTGCAAGTTCGTTTCCGAACTCATCATACGCTAATATAGCACCAAGCATAGTATCATTAGTGCTAATAAAACCAATATCAGTATCGGTCCTCGGTAAAGGAATTGCAGTATAAAGCATATCTAATAAAGCATCCAAAGTAGGAGTGCCAAAAGAATTAGATTCCCTACACTCTTTAATAGCATCACAAAATCTATTTTTTACACTAACTACAGAGGGATTCAAAGACGGATTAGACTCCACGTCTTTAGCTCTCTGCATTACCATTTTTGCAAATAATTTTCCGCGTTTGTTCATATTAATGTCCTCCTTAATGTTTACGATGATGTAAATCTAACGATAAATTTTTACCATTAGATCCACATCTCATAAGTATAATATATCATTAAAAAAGTAATTTATACCATCTACACATTCTTATAATTAAGGAGGTTGAATTATGAAACGAAAATCAAAAGTTATCTCCAACCCAGATGAAATAAAACGCTTCTTAGAATTAGATGAGAAGACCGTATTTAATACTACATTCTTCATGGAAAACTTTGGAGAGTTTGAAGGCAAAGCAAAATATCATCCGTACGATATAATCCAAATACCTCCTAATAGTTATGGACCTGAAGGTCATAAGAATAAGAATAGTTTTACTACTACTATTGGTATTTGGATTTTTAATAAAGGTTTCATAGAGAAAGAATTATTCTCTGTATTTGGATATATTAATAAGACTCTTAACAAGAAAGCCATTGGGGGCATTATGGATAAAATCTCTGAAGCTATTATGGAAGACAGAATTCCCTTAGCGACTTTAAAGAATTTTATTCGTAAATCCCTTAAGTATTCTCCTTATGTAACGGTATTATCTCCGTCGTTTACAATGGATATGCTTACTGTAACTAAGAAAATAGAAGCTAGAAAGAAAGAACTTGTTAAGAAATATCGTAAAGAATTAGATGCTGGTGATGACCGTGTAGCTACTAAGATTCAAGATGAACTCTTGGATTTAGCTAAAGAAATTCTTAAAGACGATCCTGGTATGGATATTTATAATTCTGGTGCTATTGGTTCTATTCCGAATAACTTCAAGAACATGTTTATTATGAAAGGCGTTATTAAAGACCCTGATCCTAATAAGGGCTATAATATCGTAATGTCTAGCTATATGGATGGCATTAAACAAGAAGACTATTCTAATATGGCTAACTCCTTGGCTGCTGGTCCGTATAAACGTGCTAAGAAAACCCAAGACGGTGGTTATTGGGAGAAACTTCTTCTTGTAGCATATCAGCACTTAAAGATTGTTTCTGAAGACTGTGGTACTAAACGTACTTTAGATATAACTCTTACTAAGGATAATCTACCAGCTAATCTATATAACTACATATATGATGGAAACAAGCTTGTAGAACTTACTTCAGAGAATGCAGATAAATTTTTAGGTCGTAAAGTAAAGATGAGATTCTCTACCTTATGTGAACAAAAAGACGGTTTTTGCAGACATTGCGTAGGCAATATGTTTAACCGTTTAGGCATCAAGAACGTTGGTGTAACGATGCCGCAGTTAGCTTCTAAACTTAAGAATATTTCTATGAAGGGTTTCCATGACTCACAAGTACAAACTTCTAAGATTGATTATATGGATGCATTTGGTATGAAAGATTAAATTTAGACGTTAGTTGCCCCTATAGCAGTGATGCTATAGGGGACTAACATTTGAAAGGATTGTGTAAAATTGCCAGAACTTGAATAAGAAAATTTCCAAAAAGGTGTTTGATAAACCAAAAAACGAAGAGTCAACAACAACAAATCAGCATAACACGATGAAAAATTAAAACCCTAAAACTAACCGAATCCATTATTGCTAATGGATTACTATATAGTTATATTTTGTTAAAAATTTACCGGGGATTTAGCGGACGCCATTGCACTAGCGCCCGCTCCGTTAGGTTGAAAAAAGCAAATCAAAAAAAAAGACAGAATTGAATTATTGTACAAAATACGTTAGGAATAAAAATATTCAGGATATTAATAGTAGCATATTGATGCTTTTGGGGCATGTATCATTACTATAAACCGTCGCTACAATATAACTATTGATTTATTATTCTTTTTTCTTCTTAGGTAGTGGACTCACACCACGCAACATCCAACTACAGCTCTGAAAATATTTCATGAATATAGTAATAAACTCAATAATCATATATTCGCGTTCTGCTGAAAAGACCAGTCAGCATTACTTATATGTATGAATCTAATAAAAATTTACACCCAGGAAATCACTTTCCTGGGTGAATTTTATTAATAATAAATATGATAAATAATGTCCATACCTTTGGTAAGGTCGATCAATGCTTCATTAGGAATATTCAGTTTAGTAAGAGGACGAATGTCCTGATAGTAAACTACTTGTTCACCGCTAGAAATCTCAAAGTATTTTGCCCATGCAGTACACAAAGAGATAGTATTAATACGAGCATCATTAATAGAAGAACCTTGAATAAACCAATCACGACAATCTTCTTTGGTAACTGCAAGACGAATATCTACATAGGATTCTACTTCTTCAGTCTTATCGCTTTCGTAGATATCTGCGGAAATCGGAGTACCATCAACGTATTGCTGTACAAATTCCGGAGTATTTTCAAATGCTTTAAAGTAATAAGCAACACGATTACCTACAAGAACACGACCAAAATATTTTTCTCTAAGAGTAATATCTAAGTCTTCGTTCCGTGGTACATATCTAAACGGAATTAATGCATCCGGAGTAATCCATTTAGCATAGTTTACATCAAATACGTCGGAGTTTTCACGTCCACAACCATCAGTACCTACACAGAATAAGAATACTTTTTCAAGACTATCAGGAGTTTCAATTACTGTATTCTCAAGCCCTAATGCAGTATTATAAGACGGAGTAATTTCGTTACGAGGAAGATCAAAATGAGATCTTGCAGTAAATCCAGCACCAGGAAGAATGATCTTATTATGACCACGCCAAATAAGTTCACCTGTCTCAGGATTTACAATATCAATTTGAGTATCACCATATCTATGACGAGAAAGACTTGCATGGTCTTTCGTTTCATTAAAATCATTAGCTACTATGATTTTATTTCTATTAAGCACTGAATTAGTACTCATTTTTCTACCTCCAAATCTTTAGGTTCTAGATAGATTATTAATATGTTTTTAGGATGAAGTTCTAGTGATATAGACCTTATCAATAGGAGATCCGTTATCTGATAATAAGAGTTTGGTTGTCGATCCAAAAGTATCTCGCATACTAATATAATCTGTAACTTCGAAGTTTACTTGCATGGATGCAATCGTCTCATATATATCTTCGGTAACGTGATCTTTAAGAATCAAGTGAATGAGAAGATCTACAATCTTATCACGAATTTCTACACGATCATCGTATGCTCTATTAAGCATCCAATAAGTATCAATGTAGATCTTTTCTTTTATCTTAGCATAATCTTTAAGAGTCATATATCCACGATTGATGATGCTGTCTTTGATAATGATATATTCATCTTTGATATACTGAGAGTAGTTAGAGATCTCATCTATCGGACGAATCATATTTTCAAACTTATCATCAAAAGTATAGATAGTATTGATACCGGTCAATTCTACTTTATATGATTTAAAGAAGTTGATCATCAATTCTACGTATCTCTTGATAGCATCTGTATTGCTTCCAGGATACTTAGCAAAGATGAATCTATATTCATCAGTATCAATATAATCGTCAATGGAACGAATTACATTATCCATTATTTCAAGAATTCTTGCTTTCTTAGTGCTTTCATCTGTAATAGCTCTAACTTCCATGATTAAGTTATAGAGATCTCTATCTCTATACTTAAGATAATCAGAATAAGTATCAGCTATTACACCAGTACCATCAGCGATCTGATAGAATTCTTTACTATATTCTCTACGCATACAACAGTCATAAATCTTCTTGAAGATATCGTAAATATGTTTATTGTCTGCCATATACATAGAATGAGTTACGAATTCATATATTTCCATATCTGTATTAAAGAGATTTAAGAGTTGATTGTAATTCAATAATGACGTACGTGGTACAATGAATTCTCTTAAACGAGTATCTTCTATTGGATAAGCCATCTTATTTACAATCCAACTCTGCAATGCAGTAATATCAGCTCGGAAGTTGAATCCTTTTACATAAAGCATTTGAGTAACGGTCTTAAGAATATTATCATCTAAACCATTATACTCAAAGGTCATTGTATTTAAGAATACAAAAGTATCATTAAGTTTAAAGTTCTTGTTTGCTTTGACTGATGGAAGCTTAAGAGTTAAACGTTCTTCTAAGCGTACATCATCAAACAAAATACCAAAGAAGTATGGCATGTCAAGCATAATATTAGCCATACGTTCAATATTATCTATAGAAATAAACTTAGTTCTTGTATAAGAAAAGTCCAAATCAAGAATTTGATTTTTGATATCTTGATGTGGATATTCGCCATCCCATAATGGATCGCCATAAGTCAATGTATCATAATCAATATAGTTTGTACTACTCTTGATATAAGTATCAATATCCTCGGTAAGAGGAACTTTTACAAACATCAAATCGTAGTTCTTTTGATTATCATCAACTAATATAGTCTCTTCTGTAATACGAGAATAATGGAACTCAAATCTTACTGTAGTACCATAATTCTCTATTACGTAATCGAGATCTGCAAAATATAATCTATCTTCAAAGATATCATAATCCGTTGGTTCTATTACATGATTACCTACTACGACGATCATAGAATTACCTTCATCGTCTAAGAAGTTCTCATAAGGCCACGGAATAGCTACAGAAGCATCTTCACCAGATGGAGAAAGTTCTGATTTAGATGTGTCACTGTTTACGTATTTATCATAATCTTCATAAATGGTATGATATACGAATGTAAATGTAACGTCTCGTCCTTGCTCTATAGTGGTACCATCAGTAAATGTAATAGCGCCTTGATCTATAGTATAACGAGACTGATCTACAAATGTACTACCAATCGATACAAAGAATCCATTACCAGATTCTAAGTAATCAAAGAATGGGAATTCTATCTGGAATGAATTCTGTGATTCTAAGATAGCTGTAGAGGTTACTTGTTTAACCGTTACAGCATTCTTATTAATCTTTCTATAGTAGAAGCAAAATGCTAATTCATCTGTATCAGCTACTGCATCTGCTATTCTAAAGATTCTTAAGATATCACCATCTAATTCATACTTAGACTCGTCTAATATACGACCGTTGTATTGTACGATCATGATATTACCACGCTCTAAGTAGTGGTCATATGGCCATGGAATAGTAAATTCCCTTTGTTTATCTGTTTCAGCACGAACGAATGTCGGAGTATAAATATCTACCGACTTATCTTTCGGATAGATAAATGTAAAGTGTACTGACTGTCCTAATGCTACGTAGAGAGATGCATCTGCAAACTGAAACTGATCATCGAATACCTCGTATTGGTAATCGTAAAGATCTGTCAAACCAACTCTAACGTACATTTGATAACCATCATCCAAATAGTTTTCAAATGGGAATGGTACAGTGAAGACTCTCTGATTCTGCTCTGTAGCTTGTACTGCTACTTCTTCACGAACTATTTCAGGTGTTTCATAATCACCATATACATAGTATACTGTAGCGGTACGATTTCTACCGAGTCTATCTTCTGAGTCTAAGAATACAATAGCATTATCGGTATTGCTATAGCGTTGCTGAGAGATATAAGTACTACCAATAGTCAGATAGTATGAATCACCAGTTCTAAAGTAGTCTTCTCTCGGTAAGTCTACGTAGAGATCTGTAGTAGACGTATCACCGTTTTGCAATATAGTATAGCCGGTATGTAAATCATATACGGTAGAATAGATGAATAAGAAACTTATTAACTTACCAGCTACGATATTCTCTTCTGGTGTTAAGAAAGTAAGTTTACCTGTTTCATCTATGGTATATCTATTAGGATCTATCCATACTGAGCCAATGATGACATTCATCATGCCATGCTCAAAAGTAAATCCTTCAGGTAAAGTAACTTGGAATTCAGTCTGACCATTTGTATCTATAGTAAGACTATTAGACTCAGTCTTAATACAATACGGAAAAGTATCAACTGGATCTTGTACTTGACCGTCTTCATTATAATAGAAGATAAATTCAATGCTGCTAGCGTTATGCAACATATCTGGATCTTTAAAGGTTAATTGGTCACCTGCTAATACATAGTCGTCAGAAGATAATAAGTAATTATCTACTTTAACCATGAAAGCATTACCCTTTTCCATAAACTGATCAAATGGAAATGGTACGGTAACAGTATCTGTTTCATCAGTAATAATGATAGAGGTACGAATCTCAGTAATCGGTTCGCCCTTATGGATAATGGTTTCTTGTCTATAGTTGAAGACATATTCACCATTCTCGTCTAAGTGTCTATCTCTAAGCAAGAAGTACTTATATATTCTTACGTCATCAAACCCAAAGATTTTGCATATCTCTAGCATACATCTCGGAGTAGATTTATACTTAAGAAGAGTATTTAAATTCTTCATTATTCTGATTTGATACTTAATAGGAATTTCATTATAGTAAGGAATACCATATGATGCAAAGATATATCTAATACATCTTTCATCAAATACGTCTTTTCTTGCTATGTGTTCTTGTACTTCACCAATGATATCGATCATTGTTTGAAGAATAATTATAATAGCAATAATATTGTCATAGTAATCAGACTCATATTTGAAAGCTTCAGAGTAAATAGTCTTTAATACATAATCTCTATTAAGATCATACTTCTCCTTAAACTTAGCATTTACTACGTCTGATTCAGTAGTTGGCATATATAAGAGCTGAAAATTATATGCTAAACGAGCATCATAAACTTCGATATCTTTGTCAAGATATCTAAGATAATCCTTTGTGGGATTATCTTGTATAATTTGATTCAAAGTTCCATTATTAGCTAATAAAAGAATTAAGTTAGGATCTTGTTCATGAATAGGTAAAGTTAGATCAGCCGAGATTCCTTCAGGGATTTGATCTTGCGTTAGGTAAATATAATCAGTATCATTCAATGGAGGTAAGCCTAAGAGAGTTCTATAGTAGGCGTTCTTCTCTACATAGTGCTCCATATAGTAAGGCATCATTTGTTTAACAACCGCAGAACGATACGATTCTGGAATATTGTATTTATCGTTAGCACAAGCATCAAGAATAGCTTCAGGAACTCGTGCCATTCGAATAACTTCTCGTGGGAATTCGCTGAATAGCTCAAAAGTTGCTCTGCCTTCATAACAAGCAATATATAAATCAGCATCTCTCAATGAATCAACTGTTTCAGCATTATCAGCTTCTGTTTCATTTTTAATGATGCATCCAGGAGCTATAAGCTTTACATAATAGATTAACTCATCGACAAATGGATTTTCACTATATACCTTATCGTACAGACTTTTAGCCATCAGTATCCCCCTTTCTAAGCAATTTTGATTATCAGTATGTAAAATACTTACCCTTTAACATCACCGTAAATTATATCATTGAATTGGGGAGGTTTAGACATGTCTATAGACGTAGTCCTCTTAGATTTAAATGACTTCAAGAATGAAAATGAGGTAGTTTTTGTTGGTAATGAATACGGTAGATTTGTTGCTAGCTTATTCAATCTCAAAGTAAAATTATCTAAAGATAAGATGCTTATCATTTTTGTACCAGATGACGTACTAGCTATGTCACCGTCTTTCTTCCGAGGATTATTTGAATCCTTGCCATATGAAACTTATAAAGAAGCTTCTGAGAAATTGATTGTTTCTTGTGAAGATATAAGCAAGAAAAAGTTATTTAGCGATGCAATAAATTCTGTTCTTAAATCAAAGTATGGAGTGATTTCAAATGATAATAGAACTGGATCATTATATTACAAAGAATGGTAATATGGGTGCTTTAGATGCTATAAGAAAGGATTATGACTTAAGTGATCCTGAAACTGAATTTGTGTTTAAAACAGATATGAATCATACCATATCAATAGCATTCTTTAGATATCTAATAGAAAATAGAATTAAGTATGCTTACTCTGTAGAGCATTTCGTTAGTACTACTAAAATAGAAACTTCTAATGAATTTAATAAAAGAAATTTCGATAAAGCTATTGATATTACTATTCGTAAATGGATGATGTTAGAGAGAGGTTTTAAAAGGGTGAATGCAGATGAATGAAGTAGTGTCATATCAAGGCATACAAGAAAACCCTACATTAAAATCACCTAATTCTCCTTTTGAATTACCGTTCTATCAAACCAAAGATACTCTAGCAGACGTAGAACTCTATACTAGGTTTCTAAAGAATGCTATAAGAAGATTTAGACAATCTAAATTCTATACTAATTATAAAGGATTTCTTCTTTCGCTTGGTCTTGATAGATCTCAAGTACATGGTAATATTACTGCAGATATGTCTGATATAGAGATGCATCATAATATCTTAACGATATTTGATATCGCTTTCATTATTTGTGAGCATATCTTACAGACTCGTGGTTTTATATGTACGAATGAGTTAGTATATCTTATGGAAATAGAGCATAAAGAACATCACGTTCAAGTTATTATGCTAGATAAGACTACTCATCAGATGTATCATTCTACGAAATCAATGTTCTTCCCTCCAGAGATGTGCTTTGGAGATTGGATAAGCTTTATTAATCGTTATCCGTATGGTCTTACCCCAGAGATATGTGATAAGATTATTAGATATCTCGATAGATCCAAAGACTTTAGTGAAGATAAGAATATTTATTTCAGACTAAGATCACAGATAGCTGATTGGAGCTATAAAATGGGAGGATTATAATGATTATAAATCTTTTATGTATTACACTTATCGTCTTTATTATTGCTGCTATTATATTTGGATTTACTTTTCTTCTCATTCTTAGAGAAAAAAATAATATTAAATCTTTTGAAGTGAATGTAACCACGCCATTAGATGACGAAGCTATTAAATCATTAGATAAGATGATTGAAGATGCTATGGTAGATTACTTAGTAATTAACTATGGATGGAAACAAGGAAACTTCATTAATAGCGAAGATGAGAAAAAATTAATTAGTGAGATAGCACAAGTAATTGAAAATAGGATTTCTCCTATATTATTAGATAAGCTTTCTTTCTACTACAGTGCTGATGGTATCTCCGAAGTAATAGCTAATAAAGTATATATCAAAGTCCTTAGTTATACTATAGACAATAATAAAGTCAAAAACAGTTAAAAAAAAATAAAGGTCCAGTGGTATTGCTACCACTGGACTCATTTTCCGGTAAAATACATGCTAGCATATATTTTATGAAGATGTCTCAGAATGCTTTCGTTATAATAGATATCTAGATAGTTTAGATAAGCTGGATCAAAGAAGTCTACTTTAAATACCCTACTAGAATTAGGTGGTGGCTTAATAGAATAAGTACTACCAGCATTGAATTCTCTATAATAAGGCATCTCTAATTTCAAGTTTATATAGTCAGACTGAAACTCTCTAAGTAGAGATATAGTTTCTGTAAGTGGGTCTAATTGTGCACTATTAAACAAACACTTCAGAAAATCTATAAAGTAGTGCTCATGTAGAGCTTGCTTCTCTTCACTCATGCCTTTGATATCCATATACTCTTTCTGAGAAAAGTATTCATAAAAGTAATAACACTCTATTCTTCCTAAGCGATAATAGGAAGTATAGGTTTTCTTCTCTGCAAAGACGACATTATCAAATTTGGTTACTTTAGGAATCTTGTTAATTAAAAAGATTGCATCGCTCTTTACAGATAAGACTTCATAGTCCTCTATGGCATTAGCTTCAAAGAACTTCTTCTTAAACTCCACAAGTCCTTGCTTAAGAGCTAATGCCATATTAGGATCTTTCTGAAGCATCCCAACAGCTATCTCTCTTTTACCCTTAGGGAGATTATAGTAATAATCGTACTGCTGTTGAGATATTTTTCCCAGATATAACAGAATATTGATATTTGCTTTACTTATATCATATTCTGTTATACTGGTATTGATGATATAATCTATCGGAGCTAGATAGATCGACTTGGTATATAGAGTACTAGCCAAGTTTATAGATCTTTCTAATGGGTTGTTGCGGCACATTGCTCCATCTGAAAGCTCCACTCATCTGAAGAGCAACTAATCTGTCTTTATCAAGATCAAGATTATACAACCCCTTTACGGAGAATTCACAATCTACCGCAGTCTCATAATCTATCGGAGATTGGATTCTGTTTCCAAGGAGATCATATCTCAAAGTAAGGAACTTCAAGAGAGATTCCATATAGTCATTGTATATACCAGCTACTGGGTCATAATACACAGCTACTGATTTGCCTTCATACAATGGATAAACTATCTTCATCAGATTTACAAACGGGAAATCATATCTAAGAAGATAGTCCCAATACCAGTTATCAAAATCCAGTACTGTATTATCTACGAATGCAGGAAACAGATTTTCTACTTGACCTATTCTATCATCGTCTCGATAAAATCCGGTAGCATCAAGAATAGTATCAACTTCTGCCGGTATCGGAAGTCCTACATCTACGATATAGAGTTTCATAGTCTCACCTCATTTCTTTATATAGATTGAACGGTAAATCCCGTGTGCAGCATTGATCATGTCTGAGAAATACTTAGCCAGTGATACTGGGTTCTGTTCTACTGGCGGACATACATCGAATGCTAATTTGTTTACAGTCATGGGATCTAACTCTACTCCCGGAGGATATAAAGCAACGAATTCTTCTACTCCAATAAAGTCATATACATAGAATTTGTTTATCAAAACTGCATCATATGCTTGATTATACATAGCAGTTTCTCTATTGAATTCTACACCTACTTTATATCCGAAGAATGATTCAATATAGTTAAAGAGAGTAAACGGATAAGGCAACTCCATTTCATCTTTAGCTATATACAGAAGGATATTCTTTCTCTTGAAGAGTGCATACATGATCAAGGAAATGAATTCATCACATTCTCTACCGCAAAGCTGTGCTTGATATAGACCATTGAAAGTCATGATATCATTATCAAGAGCAGCACTTATAGCATCATACGACGGTAATAGTACGGATGCTAGTTGGATATTATTCCTAAACGGAAGTTCAAGATCTTCTACTGATTCGACGAGAGCTATTGGAGTGAATCCATAGCTACTCGCCATTGCCAGTGTCTCTTTACTATTCGTATAGGAGAGAGTTCCGAGCATCATTTTTAGAACGCTCCCATGTCACGATAATTTTTGGAACGATGAATCTTTTCTACTTTGATAGATTCTTCATCTTCTTCATAGAAGTATTTGGAGAATTGGTTGTCTCTGAGATAACGATCCATCCATTTATGTCCTTCTGCTATCGACATTTCTTCGGGGAACGGATAATCAGGCCAATCATTATCAACTAATCCATGCATATCGTCACGGAATGCTTTGAAAGTCGGATTCGGATCTCTTTCAAGATAATCTTTAAGATAATCATCGATTACAGATTTGATATTAGCAAAGAATTCCTCTACTAATTCGTCATGAGATTTTTCTACTACTACATTTTCTGCCATTGCGTCTTCTTCCTCCTTTTTAATATCCAGCAGAGAATCTACTGCATCTAACGAATCTACGTATTCTTTTTCTTCTTCCACATCAGTAGCACTGATAGGTTCTTCGGAATACGTATTTTCAGTTTTCTGTTCTTCTAATTCCATTGCTTTAGGTGCTTTTACGAACGTAATTCCATCTTCTTCATAGGAATCATTTGAAACAACTTTCTGTTCTTCTACATGTTCATGATGGTGCTCTTCTTCAATTTTAGCAACTTCAGAAAGAACGCTGTCTTTAGATTTCTCAAAAGCCGGTTTGAGTGCATCTAATAAGTTAAACATCATCTGTTCTTCAGGTAAGCTCATTTCAACTCTTACAGATAAGAATCTAATAATATCGCTTTTAACCTTTTCAAAAGAACCAGCTTCTTTGATAACGTTCATGAAGATCCTATTTATATCATCAGGAGATAACAACGTAGTCATAGAAGTTAATTTCTCCTTAGATAAATATTCATTCTGAACGGGTTGTTCTTCTTCTATATTCGGATTGAGATCCATACGTTCATTCGGAATAGTATGAATTTCTTCTTCCTTTACTTCAGGAACCGGAGGAGCTACAGGTGGTTTGACAACTCTGTTAGGAATATACGGTTTAACTGTAACTTTCTCTACAGTCGGATCAGGAGGGGCAGCAGGTGGTAAGATGTCCTTCTGAATCGGTCTCGGAACATTGAGCTGCTCTCTAGTAACTCCATGGAAATATGGATTTACTTGAATACCATCTTTGTTCTTAGGATAAGTAGTATGGTTGATATCAAATTTAGATCTTGCATATACTTTCTTAACCTTAGGAGCAGACGGTGGTAAGATTACATCGCTAGTAGAACCATTGTCTACTACGACTTTATCGCCACGCATAACTCTTACATTGAAATTACTTACATTAGTGCGAACCATTGTTATTCTCCTTTCTTGAATAGAACGAGCTAGTTCTTTGGCGGGATATTCTCTTCCACATTTCTTACATACAAGACGATTAAAGCCAATATCATAATCTATTTCTCCACCACAAATCGTCCCAGGATAACGTCTGTCGCGTTCATTGCAATATAGCCTTGCATCATCAAGTTCATATAGATATGGATAATCCAAAAGAACCAACCCAAAGTTGTCTCTTAAACCCCAATTCATAAAATATTCTTCACCGATATCTTCCATGACGAATCTACCAATGAAGAACTTAGTCATGATATCATAATAATCAGACATGACTAATGCAAACGTCTTATGAGACGTAATCGGAGTAACTCTTTCAACCACTGCTGCAATACCTGTTGGATGAACGTCAAAGATCTTGCATACAAATGGTTTAAGCTTTTCTTGATTCTGATATTCTCTAAGAGAATCAGATAAACCAGTTTTATCTACTGCTACTTTAAGAATGATATTGTTATTATATGCATAACGATACGCTATTCTATTAGTACCAGATGCGAACTTATAGAATCCTCTAGCTTTGAGATATTCATTCATAGCTTTATGCTTAGAAGGAAGATTAGCACTCAGCTTTGGATCCATAATGATAGTATATAATTGAGCTATATCTTGCTCAGTCAGCATAGACCTTAAAGGTGGTCCTTGTATACTATCGAATTGTGCTCTCATGATAGTCAGACTATCAGGTTTCTTTGTAGCATAGAGCACTTTCTTAATATCAGTATTACCAATCGTCACTAAACTCAATCCCCTCTAGAATATGCGCCATTTCTGGATGCTTCGATAGGACGTGTTTATAGAAGGCTTTTCTTCTATTATATATCTTAGGAGCATCCTTACGAGCAAATTCTTCAAAGTCGTCTGGGGTTTCGATGGTAATCATTTTCTTCTCTGGGTCATAATGGAATCCTTCTGGTCTTGTTCTTTCAACCTCCAATCTATATGCCACAAGGTCATTATATAACCCATCGTTATACTTAGCGTCTTTCACCTCCATAGATTTGATTAACTCTTTATATCTATCATGATCATAAGAGTTAGCTAAGCGATACCTACGTTCTTCCATCTTCTGGAATTTAGCTGTATCTCTAAGAACATTTGCACCTTCTTTATTGAAGAAATCAAGAAGACTCATATTAGCATATTTCTCTTGATTACGTCTAAAGAACTCTCCATAAGGAGAACACCATACATACTGTACAGGCGGTTGAGCTGCAAGTCTATTAAGACGTACAAAGTCTAATGCTTGCGGTGGAATTCTAGTTATACTAGTTTTAGTTTTCTTTACTACTACTTCATCACCTCTAACAATTGCTACTTCGAATACCGGTATACGTTCATTTTCTTTCTGCTGACGCTTCATGATATTCTCTGGTTTATTATAGTCCAGAATTTCATTGATCTTCTCGTCAGACATATCTGGATATTGTACTTTAAGTGCACTTATCGACAGATTTCTATACATCTTGGCTTGATTTGCAAGATAGCGCTCTCTTGCAGATATCTGATTAGAATAGCCAAATCCAAATGCATAGGGATTATTATTCGTAGAGCCATAAGTGAATTGCTGTGCTGGCTGATACGAATAACCGGTTTGTTGTTGTGGTTGGTTAGGTAAGATTCCCCTTTCTGCTGGATAGATTACGTTCATATAATATTTGAACGTTTCTTCTTCCTCTTCTGGTGTACGAGGTCTTGTTCCGCTTCTAAGTTTCCATCCATAATAATCTGGACGTGGATTATATGGATCATTATTCTGAACGAACGGAACTTGTTGTTGTAGCTGTTGTTGCCTGAAATAATTCTCTCTAGCGTATTGTTGCATGTTGTTCACAAACTGCGATTGAGACATAGCGATATTCGCTGGATTAATATAGAGATTATTCGGATTCTTAGCAACAGGAACTTGATTTACGTTACAATACGGATTTGCATATTGTACTTGTGGATTAGCCTGTGGAGGTGGATAAGAAGGAGCCATGGGTTGACTTCCCATGGCTCCATAATTATAACCACCATAGGCATAAAAGTTGTTCAATTTTATAACTCCTTTCGCCTAAGATCATGATTATAATATATCATTGATTATGATAATCTTTACTCTTCACTACGGTAAAGATCGGAGTCCTTATTGATTACATAAATCTTACGAATTACTTCGTACTCAGTATTATCGCTTTGATATCTAATCGGTCTATCAAAATCGAATTTATATCCCGGAAGAATACCAATATTTTCAGGATTTCTTGACGGAATAGCACCAAGAGTAATATACAACTGTGCAGAATCAGCAACTGCCATAAGAACTGCACTGAGTTTCATTACTGCTTCGCAATAATATTCTTTTGCATTTTCTTCTGTAATAGCACACCTATCACAAGACAAAATTTCAGATAAAATTGCGTCTGCATAGATGCTATACATATTACCATTTAAAGAACCAAAACCATTATTGCAATAAGTTTCTAACCTAATGATCCAATCAAATCTATAAGGAATAAAACCTTTTGTTCTAGGATAGCATACCTTAGTTAAATCTTTACCAGTCATTTCTTCATAGATAGCAGAAAGATAGATTTCAAATACCATTGCTGCTCTGGTATTGAAGAGATCTATTAAAGCATTGCGATAATAGAATGCATGAGCCGGATCCATGTATGCATCAATAGCAGAAGTTGCTGTAATAGGAGCCATAATAGCTGCTACTTTTCTAGTATATTTAGAGTCTTTAAGAAATTCAATCATTCTATTAGGACCAGTTGTTTTATCATAAACTTCACCAAGATCCATTATAGTACCAATAGTTTCTTTAGGAGTATATTCTGCATCTTCAGAAATATTCTGAGTCCAATTATCCCTAGGATCTAACCCAAGTTGGCTAGTAACGGTTTTATCCACGGTTATTTCCTCACCAGTAGAATCTTGTATTACTTGTGGTTGATTAGCAGATTCCATTTCTTGTAATACTTTCATAAAGGCTTCTGCTTGTTCAGGGGTAAGTTTAATCGGTTGTGTTTTCTTCATTTTCATTCGACTCCTTTGTGTTTAAAGTTGATGTATAAGAAAAGGATTTAAAGTTAGATTTCTCTATTCTTAAAATCCTCGACTTATCGATATGATGGTTGTTGCATAAGAGTTTACCTTCAGGGGTAATCTCTACTTTAGATTTTACAATATACTTATCGTCTTTGATAGAGTCTTGTAAAACCTCTTTAATGGAACAAGAACTAATCTTGTCATTTATAGCATCATAGATATCTACTACGATATCATATGTAAAACGAGATTCTCCTTCTTTGAAGTCAATATCTTCAGGAGTTGCATAAGAAATAATGTCGCTTTGAGCTATATATGTAGCTTTAATATCTCCATTATCTTCTCTACATTTAATGATTAAGAAGCCACTTTCTTCTTGAATTTTAATTGCATTTTTCACAATAAAAGATCCAAGCTTATTAGCTGTAACTGCTACGTCAAATATATTGATTTTTACCATTTTCTTTTCAGTTTCCATTGTTCTCATTCTCCTCTTAAGTTAATATGTCTTCTGAATTGCCTCATGTACTCCCTTCGGTTTTCTTCGGGGAATCCATAAGAATAGAATGTTGGTAATGCTTCATAATTAGCTAGATTTGCTTCTTTAAGTGTATTCCTACTGTAGTTGTCTACTAACGTATTCATCTTACAAATAGATCTGATTACGTCTATAGAAATTTGGAATCCATTAGAAGCTCTAAAACCTTTCATAGCCTTATTATAACCGACTCGTTCAACATGTCCTCTTATATGATAGAAGTTGATATCTAAGTCGTAATAATTTATAAGATGAATGATCTTCTTAAATACTTCTTGGTTAGCCACAGGCTTTCCTTCGGAAGTATAGAAGTAACCATCTTTCATTCTTCTTGCCCACATGAATAACCACTCTTTCAAACCATAGATTGATATCTGTGAGTCTGAGAAGAGATTAATTCTTGTATGTGGAAATGTATTTCTAAGTTTAAGTGCTAATAGAATGCCTAAGAGAATGGCATCTATTTCACCATAGTTATTTGTTGCTTTAAAGATACGAGAGCTATATTTAAGAGGGCAATCAGTATTTCCTCCTAAGATTGCTATAGCTGCTCCACATGTATAATACTCGCTTCCTTTCTGTACAACGGAAGCATCAGTAAAAATATTTATTGTGTTTCCATAATATGAAAATTCGGCCATTTCATTAATTCCTTTCATATTCCTATTACTATAATATACAATCATAAATAAATTTTCACAGGATACTCCCCCGTGGTATTTCTACCACGGGGGCATATCTGGAGTCATTAATGAAACAAACTTTCTCTCCAAGAACTGCTTTTGGACAAATGCTTGAAGAACACAACGGATTACCATATATGTTTTACGTTTTGTTTTATTTTATTTCGTTTGAGTTCATTTAATGTCATTTAGTTTTATTTATTTTTTAAGTTTACGTTTTACTACTTTGATACCTTTGTTCTTAGCAAGTTTAGCTAAGTCAGAGATAGATTTCAAAGCATTCAAAGGTCCCTTAGTTACTTTACGAGATTTCTTTGCTTCTTGAATAAGGTGAGCACAAGATTCAGTCGATTCTACTACAAGAGCAATATCGTTTACTTCTACACCGTTAGCTGCTGCTACGGCTTTGATAGCATCTTCTAATTCACCAATTTCAAGATCTGAACCTTCCATGAATTTAACTAAGTTCTCTGCTTCTACACAAAGAATACGAGAACCATCAGCTTCATGGCAAGCAATTACAGGTACCATTTCTGCAGTATAAACAATAGCTTGATCCATTTCTTTAATGGAAGCTAAGTCTTCTTCAATCATAGCAAGTTCATTAGCAAAAGCCAAATCTGTAGTGGAAAAAGGCTCTGCTTTAGCTGATTCATAAATAATTCCACTAATTTTATTCATTAGAAGCTCTTCCTTTCTAATATTATAAGATTTAATTGGATGTTGTCCCGTTGAGGTAAATTACCTCTAAATTAGGATCTGGTTTAGTCTTGTAATAAATGGTTCTTAATGGTTGACTTTGTAGTAGACGTTCTTCTTTCTTCTGTTCTAATAAATGCTGTACTTGTTCATATGACGGTAATTGATACCCATAGTCAGCATTTACGTAAACGTACTTAGTAGAAAGAAGATCTTCCATTACTTTATCATTGAATTCTCCGGTTGCTTCTTCAATAGCTTCAATATATTCTTTTTGCTCTGGGAGAATAAATTTATCATATATTTTAAGAAACTCTCTATAGTTACCATAGACTTTGTCTGATGGTATAAAGAGATATCTATTATGGACTAATTCATGCACTGTTTCCGATAAAGGTATTAATCCTACTAAGAGTTTGTAATGAAGCATCATTACTTCCATAGCAGTCATTTCTTCATTAAGATCTTCTGCATAGAAGATACGTTTTCTAGTGACAATATCTACTATATCATCAAGAGTAAGTGGTTCATGATGGATTTCTATTCTTACGTGACTATAGTCTACATTGTTTACGTTCTCAAAGAAACTACATGCAGTCATTCCTACGTTTTCTTTAAGAAAGTCTATCATCTGTTTATACTCAAAAGAACCTCTAACGATTTTCTTTACTTCACGTACATATTTACGATATTCTTTCTGATCGTTAAGATCCCAGTCCTCTATATCATATACAGGAGGATTTTTAAGATTTATGGAATTTGGTTGATTTGAATATACCGGATTCAACTTGTTTGGATCTCTCATTTTATATCAAACCTCCTATATTGAATTGTTGAGAAAAAATAAACCCGGTAAATATTTACCGGGTTTATTATGAATTATTTCCCATTAATATAAGCGATAACACCAAAAGCTAATTTTCTAAGATTTTCATCTAATTCGCAATTGGTGAATGCCATCATTAACGGCATCATTCTATAATCATTGCCGTAAGTATGAATCTTTCTTTTGATTAATACTTTTAAATCTTCGTTGTTGTTGATATCAACAACGATATCTGTCTTATCTTTAATGCTTGATTTGATAAGATTTACTAATTCATCATAGTATTCATCGCAAATATCAATATCAAAAGATCCAGCTGGTTTGAAGACCATATTCTTCATGTAGATCGGAAAATCAAATACTGCTACTTGATAGAGATTATTTTCTAATTTTGTTGCCGGTGTAGATGCTATTGCATTAGCTTGTTTAAGTGTAGCATTCTCTTTGGTAAGCTCTTCGATGCGCTTATCGAGATCTCTGCGAATATTTGCTTTCTGATCAAGAAGGCGTCTCTTATACAGCTCTTCTTCCTGTTCGAACTGTTTTTCAGCCTTTTCAATATCAACCATAGCAATAGCATACTTGCTCTCAAGATCTTTGACTTGATCTTTAAGAGTAGTATTTTCTTCTACAAGAGAATTATACTTATCTTGAAGTTCCATAATGCTTTCACTGTCACTACCATTGAGCTTCTTGATAAGCTCTGCTTGCTTCTTATTGATTACAACAAGATTAGCATACTGCTTATTAGCATTAACAAGCTTATCATTAAAGATCTCTAATTTAGTAGAAAGATCTTTAATAGTAATAATAGAGTCGTTGTATTTCTTTTCGTAATCCACAGGATTATTGATCCCATTGAAATAAACATTCGGAACTTCTTTAGCTTTTACTTCTTCATGAGTTCTTGTAACAATTATTTTTTCTGCTATCGGCTCTACAGGAATTCCTTCTGGAACTTCTTCTGGGATTTCTTCTGGTTTACGTTGTACAAACAACGCATAGCAAATTTCTGTCGGTTTAGCTTCGTATTCGCTATTGCTATTAATGCCATATATAACTTTGTTTTCTACTACCGGTGCTTCTACTACCGGAGTTGCTTTAGCTTCTGCCATTTCTTTCAACTTCCTTTCTTTGTAGTTAAGATAGGATACTTTATCTGCATTAAAGAATCCTTTTGCAAAATAGGAATCAAAGAACCATTTTACAGAAGACAAAGATCTGTAAGACGGTTTAAGGATATTTGCTCTGATATTCATTTCATATTCATTACCAGAATATTTCAAAGTAAATATCTTATCGAAATAGCCTGTACAGAATATCGGTGATTTACGATATACCATATTAATGAATAATGGTAAATATGTTACACAGACCAAATCAGAAGGTTTAAGGATTATAAATTTAATTGGATCTATATCTTTATCATAAATATAGATCTTTACAATCTTTCCAATAAGCTTATTCTTATTAGAATTAACAGCGAGATCATATGAGTTAATGTAAAAGTAGATACCATAATCATTATAGGTATCTATCTTTAAACAGCATTCGCTGCTATTATCATTCATCGTGTTTGAACTAAATTTGTAGGATTCTTTGACCTTTTCAGGATTTGAAAGCTTTAAAGATTCTGCTATAGAATCTGCAATAAATCTTAGGAAAGTTTCATTGTGGCTATAAGTATACCTTCTAAAATAAAACTCCCCTGTTGTACCCATGGTTGGTTTGAATACTTGTGGTTGCTTCTCTTGAACTTGAACTAAAGTTTCCATTTTGTTCCTCCTTTATGAAATTTTAAAAATACCTTGAATTCACCTCCATTCTTCACTTCTATAATATACAATCAAAATTTAGGAATATACCATCACTGGTATATTCCTATTGAGTTTAGATATCTTCAGAAGAGTTATTAGCTTCTAAGGGAGATACTTGTTTAGGTAAGGATTTCTCAGGATCATAGATTTCTTTCAAATCTAATCCTAATTCTGTATTCATTTGGTTTACTAATTCTTTAGTTTCTTCTTCATCTAAAGATTCTTCATATTCATTGATCTCATTAGTAGGTTCTTCTATATAAAGAATAGATGAAGAGTCTCCGTTGATTTGAGATCTATAATGATTCTCTTTAGTAGTACAAATATACTCATACATATCTTCTTTCTTTTCGAAATAAAGAATGTAGTTAGTAAGAATATCATAGATATCATTAAAGAGATTTCTAATCTCTGATTGAGCTGCTGGATCTGTACGGAGTTCTATAGCTTTAAAGAGATTAGAATAAGTGAAAGTCATAATCAAAGTAGTCTCAATATTATTAGGTAAGATTGCTCTAGCATTTTCTTTCTTCATACCACGAGACACTAATGATTCATATTTAGATACTAAGTCTTTAGCTATAGAGTTAAGCTCAATCATGAATTTATCAGAAGCATCTCCAGTACATGCAAGATTACCTCTAATATCTAATTTGTCTCTATGCTTAGCTTTCATATCTTCATATTCTGGATTGATGAATGTTGCTCCAGAATAGTTTACGTATCTTTGGGATTCTTGAGAGATAGCATTTCTATGACGTACTAATTGATGAGATGCTGTACGAGAAATATGATTAAATCTAATTTGAATAGTACAGAAATCTAAGAGATCTTCAAATGGTACCAGTATATGTGTACTGACAAGTATGTCTTCTTGAATATTTCTGATATTATCGTAGTCTAAAACCTCTATTTGCCTAAGTTTAAGAGGGCATTTTATTTCTATAGCATCTGCTTCATTGTTATCATAGAAGATTCTTGCTCTTGGATATATAGCTACAGGAAACTTATTAGGATCCATGATATTATCTTTAATGAAGTCTTGATAATAATCTGCTAAGGTTTCTGTATAAAGGCAAGATTTAATCCTTTCTAAGATAGGATTATTCATATCCTTAATAGTTCTGAAGATATGTTTATATCCTCTAATAGATCCTGCGAAGATAAATACTACATGATTATCTTCTCTAGTATATCTACGATAGTTAATATACTTACAACACTCAAGAATATCTAAAAGAGCATTTATTACTCTAGGATCTTTCATTTCTTTTTCGTTAAATGTAAAACACATGATTACGTTAGAGTGTTCTAAGACTGATTCATGACCTCTTCCTACGGAGTTTTTAATAGTCTTAAGTCTTAATTCAATTTCTTCTTTGATTTCTCCTCTAACACATGTTTTAGTTGCTACATAGATTCTAGAAAGATTATCATTAGTATAGATAGTATTGAAAATCATTTTGCTTCCTCCATTGATTTATTATCAGAAATTTTATCACCAGACATAAAGTTTCTAATCTGTTTAGCTATTTCTTCAGGAGTTTTAATATCTGTATAAATAGTAATTCTTTTAGTCTTATCCGTATCAATAGTAGTATTCTTTACTCCATTAATGATCTTAAAATTAGAAGAGTGTTTAGAGATAATATAAGAAATTTCTTTCTGATTATCTTCAAATCTATTGTATACTTGAGATAAGAAATCATTATCTTCTTCATAAGTATCCATATCTTTTCCTCTTTGAGTTTCTAAAAGATATTTAGTAATCTCTAGAGGATATTTAAGATAGAATGTATACTTTACCTTAGGAAGATGATAAGTTGTTTTAAGATCTATTAGTCTTTCATAATCTTCTTTACTTGTACATTGATACCAAAGATTAGAGAACCAGTATCTATCAAAGATTAATAAGAATCTTTGAGATTCTTTTCCGTCTCTAAGTAATGCTTTGTATTCTCTATTAATGTAGGAATTAATCTTAGAGAGTTTATTCATAATATTGATTACAAAGAATCTACAAGTTTCTGTAGTAGTATTACAAGTATGATAATTAACCTCGGTTAATAAGGTAGTATCTTTGTCATGTAAGATAGTAGATAATACATCATTAGCTTCATAATCAGGAAAACTAACAATCATTACTTTAGCATAAGTATTAGACTTCTCGTAATACTCTTTAAGTAATTTAGATATCGTTTCTTTTCCTGCACAATCCAATCCTTCAAGACAAATAATATCAGTATTAGGGAAATATAAATCTTGTGTTTTAACTGTCATTGTTGTTTACCTCCTGGAATTGATTATTAAGAAGTTTTCGATTTATTAAAATATCATAATATAGGGAGAGAAGAAATTTCTTTCTTCTCTCCTTGTATATTAATGAAGACTTTCTGATGATGAGTAAGATTTCTCAACTTAAATTTCCAAAGTACAGAGAAAACGTTTATATTTTAACAGAAGGCATTTTATATGAACAAGAAAAATCATTTGGGTCTGACCGAAATTTTGTAAGAATATCTTCTCCATAGATAAGTCTTCTAATACATAGATGTTGGTAAAAATTCTTGAAAACTGTAATACTTCAAAAATTTCGTTAATGTCAACAACCAGTTTCCTATTTGAAGTTTAGTTATTTTTCTTATTTAGATTTCTATTTTAGAGATATTAGTTTTTCCTTTACGAGTTTTTCGATTCCCTTATCTACTCCCTTATCTACCACATCTGTGTTTTCTCTTTTTGAATTTGAATTCTTTGAATTTTATACTTTTGAATTTTATTTTTTTTTGATTTTATTTTTTTTAATTTTATTCTCTTTAGTATTTATTCTTTTTGATTTTATTTTCTTTTGTATTTATTATTCTTTGAATTCTTTAGTATTATAATACTTCTGTTTTTTGTTTTTTTTTATTGCTCCCTTTAGAAGTATATACTCATTAGACTACTATTCTTTAGTATTAGAAATTTCTTTTTTTATATTATTCTTCTTCTTATGTATCTTATTTAGGTCATTCCATTATACCCATAGGCCCACCCACCACCCTGATTACTCTTTAAGTTTGTAACTTTTTATTTTTTTACATTTTGGCATAATTAAAAATTATGATTATATACTATAAAGGTGAATTGAAGGTCCTATACGTATTGAATTCAATGCGTTTAGAACATTTTCAAGATTACAATTTCAAAGGAGGAAACAAAAATGGCTTTAGAAAATTTAATTTCTCAGCTCAGAGCTGTACCAGAAAAGCCGAAAAAATCAAGAAAAATGAGGGGTAAACTTCCAAAAATTGACCCCCCCGGTGTCGTATACGGGACTTCGACATTTCAGAAACCCGTAAAAAATACGGTGAAAAACCGTAAAATCTTCGGACAAATTGATGGTACTGTAGTACCAAAAACATGCAATGAAGTATTTGCTTATGTGAAAAAAGAAGCAAATTGCATGAGGGTAGATTACAAGAAACCAGACGAAGGAATCTGGAAAGAAGCACCTGGCATTAGGTCTGTAACTTGTGTTGATCAGCAATACTCAACTGAGTTAGGTAACTCATATCAGAAATGCTTTGAGAAAGCGTTCTTTGAATTGCTGATTTATGAGATCACTAGTAGATTCAATTACAATATTGATGATATTACGATTATGAAAGATCCTTCTAGCGATACTGCAAGACAAGTATGGCTTAAGGAAACTTTTATCTTTGTAATAGATATCAAGAAAGAATGGATCTATTCGAAGAAAACAAACTTCAAGATCTATGGTATTACCAATCTTGGTCCTGAAGCAGGTGATTTACAGTACAAACGTACTTTGCTTTATTGTGGTTCTTTGTATCCGAAGAAAACTTACTTCTTAGAAGAGATCAATCCCTTTAAGAGAGAAGTAGTATTTGGATATTTCCAAGATAGGGAGAATCTTCCTCCGATGTTCAAGAAATTTGAAAGGAGGAACTAATCTATGAAGATTAGAAAGAAACGTAATGTCTATGGGTGTATGAGCAAATCACCCAATGGATATTACCTGTTATTGTCTACTAAGAAAGACAGATGTAGAGATTATGGGTTTGAAGAGATCGATGAGATAAATCCTTATCCATTATTCTCTAGGACTCTTGCTACAATGCTTCACAAGATCTTTTATGGATCTAAAGGGCTTGATTTTGATCTTGGTAATACCATTTTCTATGGTAAGATTACTATCAAAATCATTGCCACAAAAGATACAAGAGATTTATTCTTGAAAGTATCTGATAATGATTCAGTCATGGGGTTTGTTAGAGACTTAGAGTTCATTATATCTCCTAATGAGTTATATGAAATCCAAGTCAATCCCGAGTTTACCAGGGCTACTTTCTTCAAGGTTCTCTATGATCCTGAGGGAGAAACTAGCATGGATGACGCAAGACGTGTAGCAGCATATAAGAGTAAAAACTATGGTTTACGTAGTAGACCGTTAAACTATAGCTTCGATAGGAGGAAATGACAATGGCCATAAATACAGTTAAAGACTTAAAAAGGTATTACAATTTCATAGAAACTGACAAAGAGAATATTTACAAATTAGAACGTAGCAATTTTACGAGAACAAGCACGTTCTTTGAGGAAATAACAAAAAGATTTCCAACAAATATTAAAATAAACTCTGCTGTTAGCAATTATGGAAACGTAGCTAATATAGCTGCATATGCAACAGCACAAATCGCTGCAACGCTTATTGGCGATATCGTTTCCAAGCGTCTTGAAGAGCTTGGATATTCTGACGTGAAGTATGTAAAAGTTACTTCCCGTCTTAAAGGCACCAATCTGATTTTCTCCGGCGTTAAAGATGGTACATTAGATAGATTGGTCGTAAATGCTGCAATATCTATCTATTCAGCAACCATAGATATGTTTACTAAATACGAAAAAGACAAAAAGTCTGCCAAGACCACAGCTGCTGCTAGTTCTGGCAATTTTGGTATTGCAATTACACTGAGAGATAAATATTTTAATCTTATTAGTGTTTCCAATGCCGAATTTTTGCATATTAATGAAAACTTAGAAGCAGTTCCAATTCAGGATTTAACGATTGATCTGAATCCGTTCAGAACTTTCACTATTCCTAATCCCAAAGTATCTGAGCAGTTTGAAATCGAACTTACAGATCTTTATCGTAAGTATGGAGCTCAGGGAGGGTTCTTCTATAATACCAATAAGATTATAGAAGAAAAAAAGGACTATATTACAAACACATTTAAAGTGGTGCTGAAAAAAGATAGAATGGCTCAGGCCGGATTATTCTCATATGCATTAGATTTTGCTGCTGGAAAGGCCATTAAGCATAACATTCTTCCGACGATGTTTAGTGACTTTAACTTAAAAGAATCTGATTTTACCGTATTAAGGATTGAATCTTCTGCCACCTTTACTTTACAAGCTTATGCTGTATTTTACAAAGATGACAGATACCCGTTATTTATTGCAGAGCTTAAAGGTACTGGTTCAACCCACAAATGTATTTTAACTAATACAGAAGGTATCATCGCCGATGATATTCGTGTAAAATCGATAAGCTCTGCATTGTCGGGTAAGCATAAGAAATATGTGGTAGTAACTGGACTTGCGAAAAACTCTGCTCCTAAATTCAAAAAGGATATTGAGTCCTATTTGAAAACAGGTAGAGTAACTAAAGAGCTTCCTGGTATTATTACTACTCAAGCATCTAGAATATTCCCTGGCACTAAAGAAGAGTTAGAAGAACTCTTTAAAGCTTATCGTAATCAGTAAAAAATAAAAGGACGGATGGGATTACTCCCATCCGTTTATTTTTTATACAATATTATCTGGATACTTAATACCATAGATATCTTTAACTGCTCTATCTAATTCTACTATTACTTTCTGAATAGCACCTGCTTTAATGATACTACCAACCATACGTTTAGATATAGAAGAAGCAGTCAAGAATGTTCTAATCTTCTCTTTAGGACGCCTATCAGTATAGGGTTCTTGTCCTTTAGGGAAGATACCTTTTACTACGCCTTTAAGTGCTGCATAATAAACAAGTTTATCACCAACACCCATTTTGTCATGATACTTCAAGTAGAATTCAATTAAGACTTTACCTTCAGCTTTCTTAAGCTTACCAGTAGCATCTAACTTACTAGAAGAATCATATGTAGCAGTATTGATATGATATTTATTCATAACAGATTTAGTCTTATTAATATTACTTTCATACTCTTTAAAGATCTTCTTCAAAGACGGAGAAAGCTCATTGAGTTCAACGGTACGATACATTTTAATGTCTTGAACAATACCGGTTACTTTAGACTTAAGAGTTACTCTACCAATCTCATTGATTTCGTCTTGATCAGCAGAAAGATTCTTAATCAAAGCATTAGCATCTTCAGCATCAAAAGCGTTCTGGAAGATAATAAGAGGATCGCCTTCTTGTACGGGTTGACCTTTCTTTACCATGCTATAGACATTAGATCCTTTTTCTAAGAAGAGATCTTTAAGAATAACAATATCAGATGCCATCATCTCAGAGAGATCGTCATCTATAATTGCAGAATCTTCAAAGCCTTCATCTGTTACAAGGATCGCAAGTTTAGCCAAAGGTCCTACATTATAGGCTAAATTATCACCAGTAGAGAATTCATTAGAATAAGCTAATTTATCATATGCTAAGATCTGACCAGCTTTAATCTTCTGACCCTTCTTAACACATGGAGAAAGTTTAAGTACCTCGAAATAACCACCATCAGAATTCTTCTTTATTTTTTCTCTAAGATCAATAAAGTCATATGGTTTTTCTGCAGGTACTGCACCACTCTTACTCTTATATTCGATGATGATATAATCATCGGTTGCTTCTTTAACTACACCATCAAAAGATGCCTTAAAGGAGAACGTATTACTAGAAAGATATGGTAATGCTTCATCGGCACCATTCGTTATTAATAACGGTCTACCTTTATTTACACGCATACTATGTTTAGAAGTCTGAATGAATGTCATAGCTACACGCATACTATCATCACTCGTAGTACCAAACGGAGTAAGAGCTTCAGTCATAGACAGAGTATCTACGTCATTCATCTTAGATGGATCAGTCTTCTTAATATAACCACGTTTACCAGCAATAGCAGAGTTAATAGTTGCCCATCTCGTAAGACCTACGTTAGCTGCAAAGCCAGTAGACATAGCTAAGACATTGAGCATAGAATCATCATAAGTACGTTTATCAAGACCATAAGATCTATCACTATTCATACCAGATAATCCTTTGAAGGAACAAGCCGATGCTGCTTCAACATCTAAGATCGGATTAATAACAGAAGCATCTGATTCAGTCGGATCTAAGAATACTAAATCTACTACAGCAGATCTCTTCATAGAGAAAGTAGCTTCTTTACGATTGCGTTTAATCTGTCTCTGATAATCACCATATGCTTTAGAAATTGCTTTATAGAAGTAACCAGCAATTATCTCATTGGAACGCATACGATTACCGGTGATATCGATATGACGATTATACTTATTATCAGCCAACAAGTTATTTGCGTAAGCTAATACGGAAACATAATCTGTCGGAAGATTACAATCTTTAAGAATATTCAATGTGATCGGATCTATCATTAAATCATAGAAGTTATCCAAGCCATCAGCTAAGATTCTTCCACCAAATAAATCTAAGAAGTCCAACCACATACGCTTATTATTGATTTCTGAAATCGAATAATCCTCAGTATTACATTCCTTGAGACCATTCATAAGCAAGCTAGAATTGTAATCTAATTTGTAATACAAATAGCCATCTTTGAATTTAATTACGTCTTCATAATTATTGTCATACTTCTGACGTTTATCTACGATCGCATATCCAATATTAGCTTTCTTCAGAGAGGTCTGTAAGCCTTCTGAGTAAGCCATTACTACGATAAGAGGAATCTCTGTAGAAAGAATACTTGCTTTAGAGTAAGTATACTTAGCAGCTTCAGAAGTATTTTCATAGATTTGTCTAAATGCTGGATCTTCATTCTCTAAATATGGTGCTATTGCAAGAGTACAGAAATGATCTCCTATTGTCCATATAATAGGTTCTTTCTCATTACCTCTTTTTTGCCAACCAAGAATCAAAGGATGATTTTTGCCTTTAAAGAACTCAGGACATTCTCTCATAAGTTCTTCTTGATCAAAATAGAATTTAAAGGAAGATCCTTCGATAGAAGTATAAGCACAAGATAAGTCTACATAGTCAATCGGTAATTCATATTTAGAAGAAATCCTACTATTATCACCAGTACGAATCTTAATCTTAGTATTACCTGCTTCTATGTATTTCTTAAGTGCTTTATGAAGTCTATCAGATGCTATACAAGATTTACCCGTAGTAGTACCATATCTTCTAATAAAGATCTTATTGTAGTTAGATACTACTTGAGCTGTATCTTCGTCGGTCTTTATAATAGGAAGTAAAATTAACTGGTTAGATATGATCTTATCATTACCTCTAAGACGCATATACTTACCATCTCTAAATTTAGGAACTTCTACTTCCATTTTAAAACGTTTACCGAAACCATCTTCAAACTCTATCTTATATAACCAGAGTAAGTCTTCAGATGTAGAGATATCTTCACGCTCAACGTTTCTTACCGCCATAGGAAGAGACTTATCCGCAAAACAAGCCAAGATAGCCATAATATCTTCATTAATATTATAAGCTTTCTCAAAGTTATTGAAGGTTAACCCCTTCCATTGATCATCCAAGCTCTCTATAGGAATATCACTCTTAGGAATTTCATTATTGATTCTAGAAGCAGCAAGTAATTCTTCTACCGATTTACCATTAATGCTTTTATGCAAGAATTTGTCGTTAAGATCATTAAGTCTTGCTCTTCTAGTAGCAGAGAAATTAATACCAGTTTCACTATCGTAAGTCAAAGAACTAATTAATTCTTTAGCAAATGCGTCTTGTTCTAAATTTTTAATAGCTTCAGAAGCATCTTTAGAATCATCAGCTCTATTCTTAATAATAGCTACTAAAGCGTCTTTACGTTCTTCATCACTACCGGAATGAATAGCGTTTTGAGCTTTATCCATTAATTCGTCTCTAGAGAGTTTCTTATTGGTACCAGTAAAATTATGAATCTTAATACCAGACATAGTCTCTAAGTTATCAATAACGTCAGTAGCAATATCTGTAGAGCTATCTTTAGTATCATCTATAATACGTTCATTATTTACGAGCTTCTTGATACAACTAATGAACTTAGTAAGAGTTTTACTAGTGAGATGCTCCATACGAACTTTAAAGAAACCATTCTTACCAATGAATACAAAATCCATTGAATTCCAGTTTCTAGCAAGTTCTAATCTTCCTTGACGAGTATATCTATAGATAAGACTGATCGGATTAATATTCTTAGTATAATCCCAAATATCAGAATTCTCTTCTACTTTCCAACCATCAACTGGTATAAAGACAGTTCTCTTTGTATAGCCAGCTAATAAGTATCTACTATCAGAGATGAATCTATCTACAAAGTCAAAATAAAATTCTAATCCCTTATCCTTTTTCATAAGAGGAGAATCTACTTTTAAGAATAATTCACTATAGTAGGAGAAGTCTACAAAGATATTGTATTGCTTATACAAATCAAGATTAGCATAAGTCCTACTAATATAAGGAACTTTCTCTTGTACAGTTTCGTACCACTGCATCAGTTCCTGATTAGTCTTGATTCTCTGTTTAAAGAGAATATTCTTCAGTTTAGGATTAAACTTCGGATTAGCTTCATTAAATACTATGAGGTTTCCTTTAGTCATGGCATAGTCTTCATTAAAGATATATCCATCCTCAGGAACATAGATATTTACTTCAGCTTTAACCTCATCATTGAGTTTGATTGTATACCAATAAAACTCATGATCCTTATCTAATAAATCTCCATTAAAGCTTTTAGCTAATTGAATAGATTTGAAATTGTCTGTCTCTACTTTATAGAGAAGATTATTCAATTTATTCTGTTTAGCCCAATCAATAGCATTATTCATGAGCTTCTTAGCTATACCTTTTTTACGGAATTCTTTCTTAACCGCTAAGGCAATAGAAGCGTCATCTCTTTCTCTATAGAGTTCGATAAAGCCAATTGGCTTCTTATTATAATACTCTACTTTTCTATATGCTAAATACGGAGAATCATCAAAAGTACCATCAGGAGCAATATACTTTTTCTCTATAGAAGATAAAGAGTTATAAACTTCTACTGTATCTTCAAAAGATGCTTTTTCTAATAAAGCTGATTCTTTAAAGTATTTAGAGAAACGATTCTTTTCTCCGACGTTTACTTCATCACGCATATTATATTCTTTAATCTTTTTATTGATATTCCGAGCTAAAGTCTTTTCTTTAGACGGATCTACATAATTAAAGAACTTAATAGCAGATAATACATGGGCCTTATCTGGCATTGGATATTTCTTATCCTCAGGCAAACCAAAGTCAGTACGTTCACTTGCTTTAAGCTTATCTTCGTGTAATACAGATTCTCTAATAGGAACTTTACCTTTAGGGCGAATTAAACAACATGGATGAATTTTACCGGAAGTATCTTTTTTCCAGGTTTTACTAAAATCCTTTTTATTAATAATCCCTTCTACAAGTTCTACTGTAGATTTTACACTATTTTTAGAAGCTGTAAATGGAATATATTCATAATCTTCGAATCCCTCTAAAGGAACAGATACTGCAAGATTATGTTTAGCTAAAATATCTGGAGCATATTTAAGATATTCAAAATGTAAATGTGGCTGAGTGCTATTACCAGTATTACCAACTTTAGCAATAACTTGTCCAGCTTTTACTTTTTGCCCTTCTTTAACCTTAATACTTCCTCCAGCTAAATGTGCATATAATGAAAAACTACCGTCATCGTGGGCGATAACAATAAAGTTACCTTCAACATCGTTATATGTTCCAAAATATGCAAGTTGAGCAAATTTTAAAGTCTGATCAAGAACGTTTAAATCAAACGCATCTTTTACAGACTCTTTTGTTCTAATTACTACACCATCAGCAATAGCGCTTACATCTACTCCATTAATATAATAATCCTTAGCTTTTTTAGGATCATCTTTAAAATGACTTCTATCTGTTTTAGTGTCTATTGCCATAATATCTATAGCATTAATCTGAGGTATAGCAGATAAAGCTACAATAGGAGCCATTATTTTAGCAAATCTAGCAATATTTCTTAATGTAAGAGTATTATGGAGTATCATTAAAGAAACTCCAAGACCCGCTGTAATACCAGCCATTGCAGATAAATTTAAAACATGTGTATTTATACAAAAAAGTTCTGTTCCTTGAGGAGCTTTTCTTATAGGAAATAAAAGCTTATTTTTATTAGAAGCTTCGTTTAAAACTTCTACATTTTCGGTTACTTGACCTTTTTGATTGATAATGAGATCTATATCTCTTTCCATATAATAGCCTCTAAACCAATTGGGATTGGTCATTTTAGGACTATTCATAAGTGAAATTGAGCCCTCTTTATTAGGGGTCAGTAGGAATACACAGCTTCCTTTATTTTTATTCGATTTTTCAATGGGAGCATAAAAGTCTCTATTATATAGCTGAAGCTCTTTGAGCTCTTCTATATACATAGCCATAGATAAAGTTCCCCCTTTCAATGATTATATAGCTGTTAATGAGAAAAAATTAAACCGGTATGTGAATACCGGTTATTGATTCTTCTTTAATATATTAATAAGTCCTTTACCTATTAATACATTTATAAACTCAGTACAGCATATAGCTGAAGACTGAATTAGTAGTGCTGAGTTTATATCTATATTTACAAATAAAGCAGTAATAACACCTATGAATTTACCAATACAACTAAAGGAAGATAGCCTCATTCTATATGTGGTTCTATCATTACCACTTAAGACGTTATCATAAATATTAGCTATAATGGTAAATACAAAATAAGTGCTAATAGGACTCGTCAAACTTATCAATATAAATCTCATATTTGGATCAGTACCATATACAAGATTTATGATCAGCATAGTCAGTGCATCTATGAAGCAAAACAATGCTAGATATGGTCTTAATCTGGATATTAGCTCACCAGACATGAATAGACCAAATCCACCTCCAGCAATAGTATCTATGGCTAGACTAATTTTAAAATACATTGGATCTACGTTACTAGCCATATAGAGTTTGACTGTTGGGACACTGAAAGCTACTGCACATGAGTTGAAAAATGCTGATGCAAAATCAATATTGATTATCGTCTTTAGGTTCATATACATCACTTCCTTTTATAGATTATTTTTAGCCATAAATGCTCATGATATTGTCTTTGGAAACGTCTACGAATTCTAGTCTAGCTGCAGACCATGCCCACTGCTTATCTAATCTAAACCAGAATACATATAGTTTGTTTCTAAGATAATCAGCTTTAGTCCAGTGTTCAATGTTACGCTGAATGCTCATATCTAAATAAACACTTATGAATTTGCCAATATGGCTTTCAATGAAGTCTTTCCATTCTTTTTTGAAGACTTTATTGAGTAGCACTTTAGCATCTTCATTATCGCTATTCAATACTCGTAATGCAATATTAGTCCATGGGTAAGTTAGAGTAAAGCCAGTCATGTGTTCTTCTTCATAATATCTAAAAATATCCAAAGGACTTTTATAGGTTGGCTCGGCTGGATCTACATACTTGATCTCCTCTTCGATTTTCTTTAACTCTTTCTCTTTCTTCTTTTTTGCCATATGAAATTCCTCCTTCAATTATATATTATAAAATTGATATACGCATTACTTATATCAATTCTATAGTATATAATTATTTACAATTGCTTTTACATTTTCGTAATTATACCTTATTAGGTGGGTTTAGAAAAATGAAAAATAAATCTGAAGATAAAGTTGTTAAAGAAAACTTTATAAAACAACTCAAAGAAATGACTGGTCAAGAAATACATGACTTAATACGTTCTAAAGGTAAAGAACCTAAACTGGTTAGATTCTATTACTTTAGTAAATAAATAAATCTTAAACGATTTATTAAATCCATTACCAAAAAATTTGAAAGGGGTATTTAAGAATGGATAATGTAACAAAACAACTCATCAAAGAAATTCGAGATAATCTCTCTCAGACTTCTGCATCCCAGAAAGATGAATATCGTGTAATGCGTTCTATGCTTAACGATAAAGATTATGTAGTAGATGTATATGGGAATAGTGGTAAAATTGGTACTTATTCTCCGTTTGAAGATTCTCGTGATATGGTAAGTAATATCATCGTTGGTGTTACCCATATGACTAAACCTGAAGCAGATCAACTCGCAGAACAATATGAATTCAAGAATTCTGATGCTGTAACTCTTGTAAATCTTTCTAAAGAATTCGTTCATACATATCTGCAGACCGGTCGTAAATTACCGTTCGGCGGTCGTGAAAAATCTAATATCGCTCTTAGCGTAAAAGACGTAGAAGAATCTACTCGTTTATATCCTAAGAAAGTTGGTATTAATTCCGACGGTAGCGATCGCTATGAAAAAGTAGAAACTAAAGTCCCTGCATATCAGGCAATTAAATCTTATGCACCTTGCCCGCGTTGGGTAAGCAATAAATAATTAACTTTACTCCAAGAGTAGCAATACTCTTGGAGCTTTATTTCAAAGGAGGAATCATTATGAAAGAAACTGACATCACTATTCAAAAGTATATTATGACTTATTATAGTTCTAATGCAGACTATAATTTCTTTACTCAAATTAATCTTTTATCTTCTGAAGCTATTTTATCTTCTGAAGCTTCACGCTCTTTGTTAGAAAATTTAGAACCACCTATTACTCCGAGTATTGAATTCGACAGATATAGAAAGCTTACTAGAGAAATCTTAGCTGCAGCTATTGATGAAGAAAACCTCTTCTTTGAAACTGAATATATGAAATGCTATAAGATCTCTGTAAAAGTAGAAACTATCCATTATGAATTCTTAGGTAGAACAGAACTTCTTATTTATACCAATAAGAACAATAAGCCTATTATGATTAGCGAAGGTGGTAAAGATTTTGCAGAGCACTTCTGTTATCTTAAAGATCAAGAGATAGAAATGTATGATCCTGAAGATGAAGAAGCTAACCCGTTCTGCTGCAAAGGCTTTAATCATAAGGAGAATGAAGAAGAGATTATAATATTCTAATATTAGTATAACTAAAAAATAAAGGGAGGCATGTATACCACTATGTATTTAAAATACACGGAGGACCAAGACCACCCTTTATTTTTTATAGGTACGCTATTTTTTAATAGCGGCATACCTTGCCTTTATCCTATTGATTATCTCTTTAGGAATAAAAGGCTTTAACGCTACTTTTGGATGTGGTGGCTGGATCTGTTCTGGAAATAAACGTCCAGCCACCAAATCGTCCAAGCTTATAGCTTGAGCTTTTTGTATCATTTTATCACCACCTTTCTTTTTTGAGAGGAATTGTTTAAAATTCCTCTCTATACCAATATAATATATAACTAAAAATTTTAACAATAGCCCTCTAGGAATCACTTCCTAGAGGGTAAATTCTCGCTATAAGGCTATTTGGGAACATCTTTGTAATATTTTTAAGAAAGGAGGCTACTACAGAAATGGCTCTAGGCAAAGTTGCTAATTATATCAAGAATGTAGCTAAATCAGTCGTTTATGCTACTGACGATACAGTCAAAAATCTAGCTCCTGCTATATTTGACTATAAAGAATCTAACGCAGAATTAGCTAAGGGTGTATACGGTGCTATTAAAGATTACCGTGGTACATATCAGCGAGCAGTAGAATATCTTCAGAGTACAAAAGTATATGAAGCTGGTACTGCAGCAGCTAAAAATGCATTTGATGACCTTTTAACTGGTAATTTCTATAACAGAGAACGCTCCAATAAGATGGATGCTGCCGCATTTGGTATGGATCTTGATTTTGGTGATGATGCGTTTGCTGAATTAGATAAAGCCTTATCCGATGAAAACATAAGCGATGGCGATAAAGCTACAATTAGTACGATAGAGTCTACAGCTAAAGCCTCTAGTTCTACTATATCTAAATCAGTTATAGAAGCTTCTAAATACAATGCAGAAGTTTCTAAGATGAATACTAGTATTCTTTTTTCTCAGAACGAACGGCTTTTTGGCCGTTTACAAGCAGGAATTGGAACTGTAAATGATAGCATTAATAATATCTTTAAGTTCCAGACTTCTAGTCTTCAAACTCATATTGATAACTCTACCAAATTCTATGATGTAATCACTAAGAATACTCAAGAACAAACTGCTATCTTAAAAGAAATGCTTGAGATGCAGCGTCAAGAGTATCAAGCAAAACAGAAGTTTGAACAAGAGCGCAATAAGAGAAAGAAAAGACAAACTTTCTCCGATATTGTCAATGCTTCTGGTGCTGTTAATTTCTCTGATTATTTCGGTAATATTGGTACTAACTTTAAGAACTGGTTTGATGAGCAAGGCGGTGCTCTATTAAATATGAACTTTGGTGATGGTGATACTAACCCATTTATGGCTTTAGCATCAGCACCGCTTCAGTTTATTCCAATGGCACTTATAGATGCGGCAATGGGACCGAAGCTTAAGACTTATCTAAAGAAATTAGATAAGTCAGTATCTGGCATGTTTGGTACATTCATTGCTCGTATGAATGCCATGGCAGAAAATTCAGATAATAACGCCGTAGAAAGATTCTTCGGAAGAATTCTCGGTGTTAGAGAGAATAAGAAATCTGAAATAGATCCTGGTAATTATAATAAGGGAGCCGTAGCATTCGATGGTATTACTCGTAAAGCCATCGTTGATGTTATCCCGACGTATTTAGCTAAGATCGAATCTGCTATTACTGGTGCAAACGAAAGATATTTTAACTACAACACTGGTAAATTTGCAGATATTGAGCAGATCAAAAGAGAATATGATGATCTAAAAAGAAACGCTGTACGTGGTAGTTTCTCTGAAGTCATCGACGCTTTTGGCTCTGCTAGAGAAAGCGCTAAAATTAGATTTAGAAAATATGCCGAACACGCGGGTTTCAACAGAGATATGCAAAGCTTCTTTGAGGCTATCTATAATCGTGGCGGCTATTTTAATCCTAATAGACCTGGTAATGCTAGTGACTATGGAGTTAGCGATCCGGATAACTTTAAAACTCTTGTAGCAATGTACAAAGAACTTCCTAGAGAAGTTCAAATGAAAGTTGCTTCTGAAGTAATGGAAGCTAGAAATAGATATGCCACTACAATCCAAGGATTGGAAGATAGTGGTACTTCTATTTATAATGCATTATTCGCTGGTCGTGGTGCTGATGAGTATATTAAACGTACTACAGCTCAGGATGGATCTATCATTCTTAATGGTAGAAAAATCGATCCTATAAGAGATTCGCACGGATATACTCAGCTTGAATATCTTAGGGCTATTGCCGAGAATACTGGCAATATAATGATGAGCTCGTCTTATACTGCCAACAGAATTGCTGTCAATAATGCTGGTAAGTATAAGTCTAAATCCTCTGTTCAAAAGGGTATTCCTGCATATACTCTTCCTGATAATGGGTATAAGAGTAATATTGCTAAAGCTAATGAGCGTATGGCTACTCTTGCAGCTTCTCATGAAAAAGAAAATGAGAAGCTTAAAGATAAAGCTACTATTGTAGATGCAGAAAATGCTGCAGGTACGATGCAAGGTGCGGTTGCTCGACAAACTGCAAAAGACGAAGAATCTGCACTTAAAGCCGCAAAAGCTGAATATTATTTGTCTGAAGCTTTTCAGAATGCTTGGAAAGCTCCACATGAAGCAGCTAAAAAGAAAATGAATGAAGAGATCAGTGGTGAAGATCTTCGTAAGGATTTCTTAGGAAGATATAAAGCTGCTGAGACCATTAGTGGCAAAATCTCCGTCATTGTAGATAAGATTTATTCTTATACCGAAGCTCCTAGTAGGTATCTTTCTAATATGCTTATTGGAGCTAACAATGCAATTTATGATTTCTTCTTTGAAAAAGAATCCGAAGCTGGTGCTGGCAAACGAGTTAAAGGTTTCTTCAATCTTATGATTGATAAAACAGTAAACTTGTTTGACCGTATTGGTAATGGATTAAATGAAAAGATTATTGAACCTCTTAGAAAGAAACTTGGTTTGGATGAAAAATATAAGAAAGTTAAAGACTGGTTTAAAGGATCTAAACTTTATCAAGATTATTTGCATCCAGCATATGAACGTTTCTTCTCTATGGGATCTAATTTACTCTCTGAAGCTGATAAAATCGGTGGAGGTATATTAGATGATCTTGGTCTTAGAAAATCTGCTGCTCCTGCAGTACCAAGAGGAATGGATGAAAGTTATAGGGATGCTGAATTAGAATTAGCCCTCATGAGAAGAATGGCTAATATGATTAACCCCGAAAACTTATCCAGAGTATTATCTAGTTTTACAGCTAAATCTTCTCCTGTAGGAACTAGAAGTGCAAGAAGAGCTGCTAAAGCTGCAGCTAGACAGTTTGGTCTTGCTAATACAGCAAATGTAGCTCGTAATATTAAAGTTAAACAATTTACTGGCGGTACTATACCAGGCATTAATAATGCTGATGCTAAAGATGCAATTATTGAATCTTTAAAAGCATCTGTTTATAATGCAGAAAATACTAAAGCAGATTTTAACTTTGGTTTTGCTAATGGTGCTCGTCAAATTACTAGAGGTGGCATTACAGCTATTTCTCCGGGTGAAATGATCATCCCTGCAGAGATGAATCCTTTCAATCAGAATAGACGTAATGTAGATAAGTCTCAAGAGATTAAAAACGAGCAAGGCTATATTAATAACTTCTCTAATGCATTCACTAGAGCAATCTTTGGATCTATTCCTAAGAATGCTACTGGTAATATTTCTTATGGCGAAGCTATTAAGGGAACAGCTAATGAAGCTTTAAAACGTACCGATAGAGCTCTCAGAGATGTATTCTATGTCAATGCTGGCGATGTTGGTTCTAAAGCTTATGATGATATTGTAAAGAATCCTACCAAATACGTACCTGAAGGAATAGCCGGTGGTGCTATTGGTGGTATTTTAGGTTTAATTACTGGTTTAGGACCAATGGCAGGTTTGCTCATTGGTGCTGGTGCATCTGTAGCGAACAGCTCAGAAGCAGTCAAAAACTGGTTATTTGGCGAAAAAGTCGATGAAGAAGGAGCAGGTCGTAAAGGTGGCGCATTGATGTCTCGTGACACACAAGAAACCCTTACGAGAATGATTCCTGACTTAAAGAAATTCGGCTTAATTGGTGCTGGTGCTGGGTTAATAGGTTTAGCTCCATTCGGCATTGTCGGTGGTCTTACTCTTGGTGCAGCCGCAGCATATGCTAAGAATAATAAAAATATTATGAATGCTTTGTTTGGTGATACAGATGGAGCATTTCTTAATAAAGAACGTAAAGCATATCTTAAAGAGAAATTCCCTGCAATGGCTCTTGGTACTGCAGCAACTTTTGCTTTTGGTCCATTTGGTCTTGTAGGTTCTGCATTGATTGGTAGTGCTGCAGGTATAGCAGCATCTAGCGATGAATTTAAAGAAACTCTCTTAGGTAAAGAGATGTATGACGGTAAGCGTCATGGAGGTCTCTTAGGTACACTTAGAGAGAACTTTGCTGATCCATTAGTTAATTTTGGTAAAACTCTTGTTAAAGATATGAAAGATTATCTTAAGAACGACATCATGAAACCTCTTGCTGAGGGTATTGGTCCTCTTACGAGAAATCTTGCATTCATGGTAGGAGATATGGGTAAAGCACTTGCTGGCACATTAGGATCTGTCGTTGGTGGCATTTTCTCTGCTGGTGGTGTTTTAGGTAGATACTTAAATCTTGTTGTAGGCAAACCATTAGCTAAGCTTCTTAAACCAGTAGTGGGAATTCCATTATTAGGTGCTAAGAAACTTGCTGGTGCTGCAATATCTGCTCCATTTAAAGCTATAGGTAAACTCGGTGAATGGTCTCAGAAACGTTTAATCAAGACTGGTAGAGCTTATAATATGGATGCTGCATCTAGATTAGCTTATGCTTCTGATAAGGGATTCGATTATGCCGGTAAGGATATCGATACCTTCTTAAATAATGCAGATTATAATAAGCTTACTAGAGTAGAAGCTCTTACAAATCAACTCTTAAGTGGCGGATCTAAACGTGCTAAGAAAGCAGTAGAAAAAGATACTGAACTTCTTATGGCAAATCTTAAACTTAAGATTAACAATGATTGGACTCTTAGACAGATTAAACTGAAACTCTTATCTGGCGATAAAGCTATGCTCGAAGATGCTTTGAAAGATATTGACAAAGCTGCTGGAGATAAGTTTGAAAACGCTGAAGATAAGAGAAAATTCTTCAACTATGTAGTTTCTGTAGCAATGGGTATTCAAGAATCCGCTAGCATTGCTAAGAACAGCAAACTATCTGAAGATAAAGCATATAAAGAACTTTCTAAAGTACTCGGTACTAAGATTGATAGATCTAATATTAGAACTCTTTCGAACAATGTTACTGCAGAAAGATCTAAACGCTATAATGAATTGCATACTGCAACTGGACAAGCCGATGAAGCAACCAGAATTTCTGATAGTGTAAAAACCGGTACAGATAATATCGTTGAAAAGCTTGATGAAATTAAGAGAGCTCTTATTGGCGGTTCCACTTCTACAGCAAATAATCAACCGTATATGGATACTAAACAAGCCATCACGGCTGTTGGTATCTTGGAGAGACGTAAAGAGAAATCTTATATCTCCGAAATCGAAGATTATTATGGCGAGAAATTTAGTCAAGACGATAAGATTAAATTTATCAATAATGATTATTCTTGCTCTACTGTACATGCTTTACTTGCAGGAAAGAATATTAAGTTAGAACACTACAAAGACATCTTTAAGCTTGGTATTAAAGGTGCTCAGCGTATTATTCTCTTAATGGATGCTGCACGTAAACGCAATCCTAATATTCAAATTAGTAATCTTGCTATGGTTAGTGAAATGAGTAACGAGACCTTTGCTAAGTGTCTTGAACTCATTGAATACGGGATTACTATTAAAGATCTTAGAGAAATTGGTGATAAACGTATTGTCAACATGTGGTATCAGATGCGAGCTCAGCAAGCAACTGGTAAATCATATGAAGGCGTAAGCACCAAGATGATTAAAGCTACTCTCGGTGGTACTGATGCTTTTGATGATCGAATGAATTATTCTTATTCTTATGATAAGAAGAAACGTCGTGGTAAGACATTAGTAACCGAGAATGGTATTGTCCGTACTATTATATCTACTGATGGCGAAGAAACATACGACCTCTCTGACAGTGATACTAAGGAAACATTAGCTTATACAAGTGAAAGACTTAAAGCTATGCAAGACTTAGCAGCTTCTCAGCAGGGCTTGGTAGATATCTTCTCTAATAAACGTAGAGGCAAAGATGCTGAAGCTGATAAAGCTGATAAGAAGCAAGGCTTCTTTGGTAAGCTTTTAGGCAAAGCAGGAGCTATCTTTGGTACCTTAGGAAGCGGTGTAGCTTCTTTAGGTAAATTCGCGCTTGGTCTTGGTAAATATGGCGTTATCGGATATCTTCTTGGATCTGGTATTAGTTATATTATAAATCATCAAGACGAAGTAAAACAATTCGTAACTACTATGATTAGTGGTCTTAGTACATTCGTAACTAAAGCTATTACTGCTGGTATTAATTTGCTTAAAGAAACTCCTTCTATGGCAATGGGTATTGCTAGCAGTGTATATACTGGAGTGAAGAATGCCTTCTTTGGTAAAGACTATACTGAAGAAGATCTTATTAAACAAGGCTATACTATTAAGAAAGATGCAGACGGTATTAATCATTACTTTAAAGATGGCGTAGAAGTTACCCCTCCGACATCTTCTCAGGGATTGATGGATACCGATCCATTAGCTGCTAGTGGTGCATTAGCTGGTGCTGGTTTATACCTTGGTAAGAAAGTATTTAGCTATGGTGCTAGAACTATTGGTAGTGCAAGAAACTACTATGGTCGTATTAAGAAGCAATACGGTAAATTCAGTGTTGGTAATATGATCAGAGATAAATTCTTTGGAAACAGTGATTTATCTCCCGATGCTATTGCTATTACTGATAAAGCTGATGAGACTAATAATATTTTAACTCAAATTCTCTATGCAGTATCTGGCGGTAAAGCTGGGCGTATGCTTGATAATGCACAAGATATGCTTAACACCGGTAAAACTACTAAAGGCAAAAAACCTGGTAAGATAGGCGGTAAAGCAACTGGTGTTGGTAGAAAAGTAAAAGCTCCTTCTACTATGAAAACAGGTACTGCTGGAAAAGCTTCTGCGGTTGCTAATTTCATTAAAGGGCTTGCTGATAAAGTTCCTGGTGCGTGGAAGAAGACTGCAGTTCCTTTCCTTAAAACCGTAGTAACTAAAATTGGTCCTTATGTAGCTGCTGGTGCAGCATTCTCTGTTAGTGGTTTAGCTATAAAAGCAGCATTTAGCTTGCCATCACTTATATCTGGCTATGCTAATGCTAGTGATATTTATGGCATGCCCGAAGAAAATCTTACATTCGTAGATAAAGTAGTAGCAGCTTGCGCTAATTATATTAGTGAATCATTATTCGGGTTAATTTCAACTGAAACTTTGATTTCTTGGTATACTCCTGGCACAGCTGAGACCACTGATACTACAACTACTAAAACCACACAAGTAGCATCTGCTACTAGTACTTCTCCTACAAGCTATCAAAACACTATAGCTAAAGCAACTCCTCCTTCTGGTGGTAAAGTAAATCAAGAAGGATCTATTGCAGCAAGTCTTTTTGGTGTTGGTAAATATGGTAGGGGTAATTACTTTAAACAAACAGATCCTAGATATGCTGGAATGAGATTCAACGTATCTGGTGATACTCAATATCAAAATATGGCTGATTCTGGATGTGGTCCAGTTGCTGCCGTAAATGCTATTTATGGCCGTGGCTTGGCTTCTCCTGTAGAAGCAGCTCAGTTTGCATTGAAAGGTGGATATAAGGAGAAAGATGGCGGTACTCGTCCTGAATTCTTTAGCTCTTATTTCAATGCACATGGTAAACAAGCTCAATATACTAATGGTGCCGGTATTATTCGGAACCTTAAAGCTGGTTATCCCGTAGTAATGATGGGTCAATCTAATGGTATCGATAGAGATACTCCATATGGAACCGGTCCTCATTACGTAACTGCAACAGGTATTGATGGTCGTGGTAATATGATTATCCAAGATCCTCAAGATCCTAGAAATGATATTCGTTATAAAGCCGAACGTGTATTAGCTAAGACCAAATTTGGTGTAGCAGCTAGAGGCAAATTCGGTCGTGGTTTCTTTGGACGTGGTCCTGCAAACGATAACGAAAAAGATATCGGTGTTAAGATTTGGAATCTCTTTGTCGCTACAGGTGAACTTACTGAAGTAGCTATTGCTGGTATTATGGGCAATATGTATGCTGAATCTAATTTACAACCTCGTATTGTACAAGGCGGTTCTTATAATGATGAAATTATTGTAGACGGTAAAACTGGTTATGGCTTGTGTCAGTGGACCTCTGAGGGTCGTCAGAAAGCATTGAAAGATTTTGCTAAGCAAATGAATAAATCTTCTGGTGATGCTGAAGTCCAAGTACAGTTCTGCTTACATGAGATGAGATCGTATGCTACAGATGACGGTACTCCTCTTATTACAGCTTTGAACAATTGTACAAAACCATATGATGCAGCAATTATATTCCATAGAGTATTTGAACGTTCTGCAGATAATCCTCAGCAAGAAGCTCGTCGTGGTGGTTTTGCAGATCAACTCTACGAAAGCAAAGGTAAAGTTGGTCAAGGCTTAGTTACTAAGACAACTTATACTGGAAGCATGCAGAAAACTCAGAACAGCTTCTTCTCGTTCCTTGCGAAACAAGCTGCTCCGTTGACTAAGATTTATAATTCTATTTTTGGTGGATCTATGGATGAAGGCTCTTCTGGTAGTAGTGCTGATTTCAGTGCTTTGAAATATAATAGTAAGAGTACTAATCCTAATATCCAAGCAGCAACCAATTGGGCTAACTCTAAGCTTGGTCAAAAAGGCTATGGTCCTACTGGTTGTACTTCTTTCGTAGCTGATTATCTCGCTAAAGCTGGAGTTAATACTAACTTCTTAGCTGGCAGTAGAGGTAATCCGTCTCTTTGGGTTCCTGAATTAGAAGAACTTGCTAAGAAAGCTGGCAAGTGGAAAGAAGGTTCTAAAGCAGGTTCTGAAGGCGACGTTGCTATTATTGAAACTAATAATAACCCTGGTGACGGTCCTGACCATGCAGTAATTGCAGATGGTTCTGGCTGGTACTTTGGTAACTCTTCTAGCAGAGATATGGTAGTACGTGGTAATTTGGGTAGTGACTTTGGATCTAATAATGTCCTTGGTTATATTGCTACAGGTGATCCGTCTACTGGTACTGTTGCTAGTGGTAATCTTACAAGATCTCAAGCCGATGTTATTGGAGATGCTGGACCGACTAGTGCTAATGGTAAGTTTGGCCGTGGTAAATTCGGTAGAGGCTTCAAAGGAGTTCCTATTAAGAATTTATTTGGTAGAGCAAACGAACTTGGTACTGCTCAAGCTATTACTCCGACTCAGTCTAGATCTGAAGCAGATTATACTGCATACTTAATGGATATTGCTAAGACTTTGCATTCTATTGATCAGAATATTGGAACTCTTGTTGCCAATGGTGGTATTGCTGCTACTGCAGAAAGCAATGATATGGGTAATGCTCCTAGAGTTGTTGCAGAGCAGAGACAGAATGCTATTGATAATATTAAAGAGAAACTTAGTCTGCTTAAGAGTGCTAATGGTCTTGGTCAATTACCATTCTCCAAAGACTTTAATAATATTTCTTCTATTATGGCTGCTCTGGCTAAAGAGTGACGTAATGATTGGGATGGTAGGTGACTACTATCCCAACTATTTATTAATGAGGTGATAAGTAGTGAAAGAACAGTATAGAGTAGTCTCTTCATCTCCTCTTTGGGTAAGAAAAGCAGCTTCTAGTACCGCTAAACCAGTAGCTCTTGTCTACCCCAATGAAATGATTGAAGTTGTAAATAAACAAGACGGTTTCTTAAGAATAGCTAAAGGATGGGTGTCTGAATATTCTACAGACAAATCTACTCGTTTAGTAGCTAAAATGGATGCCGATGAAATAGCTACTTTTGCGGTTCCTCAACCACGTGAGGATGCAAGAGATACGCAATATTCTACAGATAAAACCGAAGTTGGTACCAAGAGTGGTGTCGACGTATATGATGAAGTTAACCGTGGCGGTTTCTCTGAAGTATATACAGGTGGAACTCTTAAATTTAATACCACTGCAAGTAATATTGATACTTTAGGAAATCAGTATCGTCAAGCTTTATCTAATATTAATATTCAAGACTTAAATGGTATTATGGGTATGCCATATCAGTTTATGCCCCATGTAGATCCACGTCTTAGAAATAATAAGGGATCTACAGAAGGTGCTGAATTTGGACGTGTATATGGTGAACGTATCGTTGCTCGTATGCCATTACTCATTATAGCTCCAGGTGAACCAGAATTCCTGGCTGGTTATACCGAAACAGAAAAACGTAATGTAGCTCAAGCAATTATTGGTGAGACTGGTGACTTCTTAAAAGATATATCTGGTGGTCAATCAGCTCTTGATAAACTCTTGGGTGATGAGGGTAAGTATTATTCATTCAGATATGCTGGTAATAGGTATTTCCAATTCTTAAATCCAATGCTCAATACAGCAGCAATTCTTTTAGATATTGGTGATGTAGCATATGGTGGAACTACATTGGATCAATACAACTGGCAGAGAAATTATAATGCTTCTATTTATAACTATTGGACAGGTAAAAGAGCATTAGCATTTTATATTGACTCTGATAACCAGATTTCAGATAGCTTTACTAACGAAGATACTACATCTGCATTAGCTTCTAAAGTAAATGACTTTTCTGATATGGCTAGAGAAGTAGGCTTCTTGCTAGGCGGTGCATCTGCAGCTACGAGTCTTGGATTAGATGCATTATCTGGTACCAATGCTATTAATGATTCATATGAATTAGGTAACTTTGTAAGTGATGCCGTTAGTGCTCAAGGCGCTATGAGACAATTCCTTAACCAAGTAGTAGGTGGATTTAAAACAGTATTAGCTGGTGGTAAATTAATCTTTCCGAATATTTGGTCTGACTCTAGTTTCTCTAGATCATATGATATTCAATTTAAATTTGTATCTCCTGATTATGATAGGGTATCCTGGTATTTAAATATCTTAGTTCCTATCTGTCATTTGCTTTGTTTAACTATACCGAGATCTACTGGTCCTAATGGATTTGTATCTCCGTTCTTAGTTAGAGCATATTATAAAGGCCTCTTTAATTGTGATATGGGTCTTGTAACTAACCTTTCAATCTCTAAGGGTTCTGAGGGTGGTTGGACTCGTGATGGTCTTCCCACAACAGTAAACGTAAATATGAGTATTAAGGATCTTTATGGTGCTATATCTATTACTGAAACGAATGGTGTAACACAGAATATTCTTAAGAACTCTTTATTTATGGATTACTTAGCAAATCTTTGTGGTATTAATATTAATGAGCCTGATTTAGGTCGTACGATAGAATTGTATTATAAAATCGGATTTAGAAACCGTATTACTCAGTGGTCTTATAACGTGTATGGTGCAGCTACTGATACAGTTATGAGATGGATTACTGATACATTCGGTGGTTTATTCCGTCATTTATAAAAATACCCTTGCTCAAACAATCATCTAAAGGGGTGATTGTAATGAATGAACTTAAAACAATAGCAATTTGTATGGTAATCGGATTTGCTATAGTATTTGTAACTCCGACTTCTATTGTGAAATCTTTTCTTAATCTTATTGGTGGTCCAATTGGCTTTATCATTGGTTGTATTGTAATTGGATTTATTCTTGGAATTATATTTGCTTTTAATAAAAAAGAGTAGGTGTGCTATGAGTAACGATTTCTATATCATCTTAGCATTGCTTACTGTAGCAACAATATCGGCTCTTGCTGTATTCATAGACATCTATAAAATTGCTATAGGTATTTTATTAATCACTAATCTTGCATATCTTTTAGCAAGTCTTTCAGATATGGCTAAAAAATAAATTTATAGTAACACCTAAACATATAGCTAAAGTACGTGAGTACTTTAGCTATTCAAATGGGTGGTTTTATGAAAACAAGAAAAGAAAAATTTATCGAATATCAAGACCGGTATAGAGATATACCGAAAAACTTTACTGAGCGCTTATTTTTTATGTGTGACAAGTATAATCTAAGCCAATCCAAGATGTCTGAGATTATATCTAAACGAAATCAACTCATTCATAGTGTTGTTTATAAAACCCTTAGAATTATTCTTTATGAATCTCCTGAGGGTTCACCTAGACCTAGAGCTCGATTAATTAACCGCTATAATGCATTAGATTTATCTAAAACTAATTCCGCATTTATTCAGATCTATTCTATTACTGGAGCAGCAGATAATGCTTATATGAAACGACTAATGGAAGAAAATGATTATTTAGAAGCTAATCAACTTATATATACTCCGTGTAATGTAACTATGAACTGTTACTTTGAGACTCCTAGGAATTTTAATGTAACAGACATATTTCTTGCAGAGATCGGAGCTATTCCGCCAATAAGAAAACCAGACTGGGATAATATCGGAAAGAAATATTCCGATATGTATAACAGCAATGTATGGTTAGACGATGATCTTGTTATAAACGGAACAGTTAGAAAGTGGTATTCTATTCTTCCGAGAGTAGAAATTGATTTAGAATATTCCAATATCTTGTTTAATAAATATCAGTATAAACAGATGATTAGACGACTCCCAGAAACTGCCGAAATCAAATATTTCGGAGGGGACTAATAGATGTGTTCGACTTACAGTGTTGATCCACTCGTAATGGGTGGTAGTATTCGTGTTAAACTTAAGACTATTTATACTCAAGACGTAGTAATTTCTTTATCAGAATATATTTTGCATAATATAGATCCGTTGGGATCTATATTTGAAGGAATAGAAAGCATCTCTTCTACTTGGGATAATATATCAATAGTATTTAGAACTCAGCATGACTTTGCTTCACAGATGAATATACAAGCTTTTGCTGATGTGATATATCAATTCTTAGTAGATCATAATTATCTTACAAGTCTTTCAGAAGACGAAAAAGCATTCCTTATGTTTAGCTTACATAAGATTTATCTTTTTGATGTATTTAGATTCAAAAACTCTATTAAAATTGTATTATGATATCCGCACAAGAAGCCCTCATACCATCACTGGTATGAGGGTCTTGCTTTTCAGATATAAAAAATATTTTGAGTTAAATGGAGGTTTGAAAATGCTGTACCAATTGAATCTTTTTGTGGAGAAAGATTGCCCAATACAATTAGCACTACATAGATGTTATCTTATTTAAACATGTTTTGCAAAACATCTTTAACCGTAGATTCGTTCATATCAACCATCTTGGTTGTATTAAGCATTTCTAAGAACGTATAAATTACTTTAGAAGATTCTACAATAGCATCCATTTTAAGATGACCATCAGAATCTAAGTAAGCTTCTTTAAGTTCTGGTTTAGTCATAGCGGCTTTAGAGAGTTTATAAACAACCGCTTCAAATACAGATTTAGGCTTGTTATTAATATTAGAGATTTTACGTTTAGCAATAGCACTATAAGATTCTTTTACAGCGTCATTCTTAGTGCTATCGATTTTCTCTTGGGTCTGCTGAAGAATGCTTTTAATCTCCATACGATTTTCAGCATTCTTAGTAATGAAATCTTCAAATGCATCTCCAACTCTAGCTCTGATTTTATCAGTAACAGCTTCAGGAGAAGCATTCATCATCTTATCATAGAAGTTATCTCTATCACAAGTATCCAAAGAGAAAGAGCATTTAGAGTCAGCACATTTCTCCAGAATAGTTTTAGTAGATTCTTCAATAAGAAGAGCTGCTTCAGCAAGCATTTCGGACTGATATTTGAATCTATTCAGGAGTTTGTTTACGCCTTCAGATTTAATGAAGCCCATTACAAGATTGCCTTTGATATTCTCATAATTAGAGTCTTCAGAATAAATCTTATTGAAGCATCCTTCATAGATATAATTGATATAATCAGCCATCAAGGATTCTTTAACTGTGGTAGCAAATTCAGAGAATGCTTTTTGCTTAGCGATACCATCAAGCTTATTGGTAATAACTTCTTCATGAATAGCGCTCTGTTCACGAAGAATTCTCTTTTTCTCAAAGTCACTAGCAGCTTTAGATTCTAAATAGTTTTCATAGTTTCTAATAGCAGCTTCGGTGGTTTTCTTTACAATATTCATATCTCATTTACCCCCAATTAGAATAATGAGGCATTAGCGCTATCAGGAACTTCATCCATCAATTCGCTAGTCTTAAATTTCTTATCGTCATTAACGATTTCTTTAGTAGCTTTAACTTCTGCATTCTTAGCAGTAACTTGGAAGAAGTTAGCAATACGTCTAAATACTTCAACAAGTTTGTTCTGTCTACGAATGATTCTATCGCGTTCTTCAGCAGATTGAATATTCTTAGACATCTCTAAGTTATGAGCATTCATCTGTAACAGATTAGCTTGCATTTCGAAGTAATCTGCTACTCTGGTACGAGAATAATAATAGAAGAAAATCAATTCTCTCAAAATAGGAATGATATTGAGAATCAAACCAATAGCAGCAACACCGGCTGCCCACATACCCATTTCTACACCAGTGAAATTCTTCATATGGTTTCTGAGCATCACATCAGCAACGGTATCAATTTTACCAGATTTGCATGCTACGTTAAACTTATCAAGATTATCAAAGATCAGATGATCTTTAGATCTATTATAAGCTACGGTATCGAATGTAACTTGGTATTCAGTTTTACCGGGTGCTTTAATGAATTCAATGCATGTAGCAATCAATAAAGACAAACCAGAAACAATACCAAGAGCAATGCTAGAATAAAGAATCTGTAAAAGCTCAGAGTTATATCTATAAGCTTTCATGAAAGTCTCTTTACGAGAGATTAAGTTATTAAGAGCTTCTTTAATGGTTTTAATACATACCGGGTCTTGACGATATTTCTTAACGATTTGATCGATCAGATCAATACAGTTAGTGATCTTTTCGAAGTTTGGTAATTTAGTAATATCGCCTTTAGTTTCCGGAATATCACCAAAGTCAATATCATCTACTTTATCAATGATATTATCGTATAATTTAGAAGTCAATGCAGTTAATAAACGGTTCTGATCGTCTTCATTAACTGCAAAGATTACACGACGAGTTTCTTTATCGGTAATATCGAAGTAGTGAAGATTTTCTGCATATTCTTTGCAAAGATAATCACCGGTATTAGTAAACAAAGGTTCATTCTTTACCAATGCAGAAGTATGTTTCTTAGCATCTTTGTCATCAGAACGTTTTGCAAATTTATCATTGGGAGATACTAATTTGCTGGGAACCATATTTTTCGTAGTATGAGCTTGAAGAGTTTCCACCATATCAGTTTCATCCCAATCATCATCTACAAACATAGATACAAGATCGGAATATTCTTTTAAAATTTCATCTTGCATTTCTCGGTCCCCCTTAGCGAGTCATTTTAGAGATCAAATTAACTACTTTTCTATAGGAACCATCAGCCGCTTCACGTTCTAAGTGAGTGAAGGAAATGGTTTCATAGTTATCATCGCCACTATCAAAGATAAACTTAACAGTTTCCATTGCTTCATCAATGATAGCAAATCCCATTAAGCTATAAGACTCCATAATAGGACGAATAATATTAGGTTTGTCTACATCAATAGAGTAATCTTTCTTCAAACGTTCTGCGTCTTCACGAGAAATAACCAAGGTAGCAATAGCAGCAGCATCGCTATTCATACCAAGATAACGTTTGATTTTGCCTTTAAGTGCACGACGTTCAAGAACTTTCCAAATCTTAGAAGAAGAACCACGTTTAGCAGAGCTCAAAGCATCGATTTTTGCTTTATCAACAGCAAATACGAAGTCTTTCCAGAAAGAGATTTCACGAGTAGTTGCTCTAATGAAATTATGAAAGCCTTCATTATCTTTGTTTTTAAGCATGATTCTATTGATAGCATCAGAAGAATCAATTGGATAAAGTTTAGCTTTAATACCAATTACAGCAGTGGTCTGTAAACCAGTATTAGCTTGATAGAAGTTAATTACCATCATTGTAGGTACTAACTCATTTGCCTTCTTAATATCAGTAGTGAAAACTCTATTACGAGCAGCATCTACATCGTCTTTTACTGCTTTAGTGTATTTAGAGTAAAAATCAATAGGTGCTTCATGAATGGTACTTACCATTACATTGTCGCCTTCAACTTTTACACTATAATTATTCAGAGAAGATTCATTCAAATCTTCGGGAAGTGTATAGTTGAGAGTTTTCAAACTTTCAGACAAAAGTTTATATGCATCTTTATCACTAAAGATGCTGTGTTCAGACATTGCAGCAAATTTATCTATATTATCGATAAATTCATCTACAGTAAAATCATCAGTGTCCATATTGCCATGGAATTTTTCAACGTATTCAAATGCATCATTAGCATCCGAAATACAAATAGCAGAGAAGAGCATCTGCATCATCGTAGCGCACTTACGTTCAATCGCTCTAGATACCATAATTGCGTTGTCCACAGGAACACTGGAGCTGCAGAACACAGGGAATACTAAAGTAAGTTTCTCTGCTGCTTGAGCTACAGATCTATACGATTTATTAGAAAGTACGCCAGGCAGAGATTCTGTATTACTGAGATCAGAAATCATCCCGATAACGTCTTTTATAACGGTTTCATGAATAGTTCTGCATTCATGCATATCATTAAACCTCCTAATTAGGTAATTTTATATCTATGTTGATAAAAAATAAAAAGGTCGTCCTTGAGCGAATTAGTCTAAAGTAAGCAGAGAACGTACAACTAGAAGATCCTCACAAGGGTTTTCGACCTGATCTATATAATCGATTGCTGCTTTATTAGCATCAGAAAGTTTAGCCAATTTCTTATAGATAACTCTAAGATTTTTAGACTCTGGAGTCATTCCAAGATCACGATAATACTCGTAATATGGACTGTCGACATCGCCTTGCTTAGCGCGTTCTCTAAGTTCTTGCTGCCTTCTTTCTTCTGCTTGATAAGAGAGATACGCAATCATACCAGTGCCCATATAATATCAAATCCTTTCTGTCTTCTTAAATTCTAATCAACACGTGATTACATTTATGTGGGACAGAGGAATTTTTACTATACGGACGACCTTTATTCCTTCATATAATATATCATTATTTCTTATATTACCACGTATAGACCTACATAGGAAACATCTGAATAATTCGGCAGAGAAAGGAGAGATCCTATGCCAATCGATGGACCGGTAAACGGTAGTGATGGCGGAAGATATCCTGAAATAATATCCGATCTCGAACGCATAGTTAAGGCTAATAGTATCTATGAAAGAACGGATTTTGATCTCTATAAAAGATTCCAAGTCTTTCCAGTATTAGATCCATATAGACGTTTAAACTATGCGAAAGAGTACGTATTCTTTACTAAACCAGATCTATATATTTACCAAGGAACTAATGGCGTTTTGACTGATGCTTGTAGTAATCAAACGTTATTTAAGTATGCTGCTAAATACTATAAGGAAGTATTACTACAGCTACAATATAGCGCTGATCCATCTAGTCTTCCGTTTATGAATCTATTATGCAATTCTCGTAGAAGCAATTTAGAGTTACCTTCTGTAAGTACTCTAAGTGATATTGAAACTCCTGCTAATATTCATGGTACTAAAATGACCTATAGAAATACTTCATATAGTGCTGACGATGGCTATGAATTTAGTCTTGAGTTTGAAGATTCTAAATACTTAGAAGTCTATATGCTTTTTAAGCTTTATGATGAATATGAGAATCTTAAACAGTACGGTGCTATTGAACCTAAGTTAGATTATGTAATAAATAAGATTCTTCATGATCAATTCTCTGTCTATAAGTTTATTGTGGATGAGGATTTTCAAACCATTGTATATTGGGCAAAATTAACTGGTGTATATCCAAAGTCTGTTCCTAGGGACACATTTTCTGATCTCCCAGAAACAGGTGGTATTTCTTATAGCATTCAGTTTAAAGCTCAATTTGTAGAAGATATGAAACCAGAAATTCTTGCAGATTTCAATGCTATAACTGAACCAAGATTGACTGGTCATCGCAGATTCAAAATGTACGATACTTCTATCAATGCAGTAAACCCAGACTGGACTTACTTGCCTAGAATTGAGTACGTAGAAAGATCTGATACTAACCAAAGAATTGTTAGACCTAGATTGGTCTGGTATACTTAATTAGGAGGTAATGAATCAAATGGCATTGAAGTATTTAAGTTCAGATGTCTATGGAATTACCCAATTAATAGAAGATATTAAGACTGCTAATATAGGTGGTCTTGATCAACTTACTCTTGCTATGAGTATCTTTGGCTACTTCTCAGAAGTAGCTAGTTCTCTTATGCAATCAGCAGTTGTTATGGCTTCTGAGTATTCTAATGAAGCTATTCCAGTAAAAGCTAAGTTTGAAAAGAATATTATTACACATGCATTGTCTTTAGGCATTGAAAAGCTTAATGCACAACCCGCAGTAATAAGTGTCAACTTAGGTTTTCCTGAGGATATCTTAGTTGCTAATATGATTAACGATGTCTTTATATTTGATAAAGATATGAAGATTATGATTGGCGACTATGAGTTCCATACAGACTATGATATTCGTATTTCCCGTAGTACTCTTATAAGTGGTGAGTATGTATACACTGCCATGTATGTAATTGATCGACAGAATCCGATTAGTGAAATTACTAATCCATATTTACCACCTGTAGCTAGAGTAAATACTGGTAATGTACCAGTTATTATGATTCAAGTAGAGCTCCACCAAGTAGAGTATACTCAGATTCATAAGAAGATTCTTTCTTCTAATCCATTAGAAAACAAGATCTTTAACTTTACATTTGAATCTCAGTTAGCTGCATTTGATCTTGATGTAACTGAGAATAATGAATCTTATCATTTAACTCCGGTTTATGATGGTTTAATCAATGATACCGAGACCATGTATTGCTACTATAATTATATGAATACAAATGAGATTCGTATTAAGTTTGAGCCTGATGTATATATACCAGAGTTAAATGCAGATGTAATTGTAAATCTCTATACTACTCAGGGTTCTAGTGGTAACTTTGAGTGGGGTGGTGAAGACTTAGTAATTATTCTGACTTCTGAAAGATATAATTACAACAAGCTCTATATGCAGTTGACTCCTATCACGGATTCTGCTAGTGGTATTGATAGGAAATCTATCGAAGAATTAAAACGATTGATTCCTAAAGAGGCATTAGCTCGTGGTAGCGTTACCAATGCAACTGACCTGAATAATTACTTTAACTCTATTAATACTGATGACGTACAGCTCTTATTCTTTAAGAAGATTGATAACTGTTTGGAAAGACTTTATTACTCGTTCTTATTGATGAAATACAATGAAATAGTTGTACCAACTAATACCATTCCGATTAATCTTATTAGATCTAATTTTAATGGTATTACGAATGATAACTATGTATTCGATGTAGGTCATATCATCTACTATACCGGTACTAGCAATGCTAGAGTAATGTCGGATGTAGACGATGAAGAGATGGAGACTATGGAACAGAACGGTTTCGTATATATGAATCCGTTCATGTGTGTAGTAAACAAATCTCCATTCTATGTATCTTACTATCTTACCATTATGGATACCACGAAATTCTTGAACTTTGAGTATATCAATAATAAATCTCAGTTACAGTTCATTGCTTCTCAGGTAAATTGGAAACGTGAATACTTTACGGATAGAGATAAATATAAACTTGATATTACTCTTACTCAGAATATCGTAGAAGATATGGATATTGCTATCAGAGATGAAGAAGACAATGTAATCGGAGCAAAGATGAAAGTTGCTCTAGTATTGTATAATGCTGATGGTGAACCGTATCGTTATAAATTCTTTGATTTCACTGGTTATCGTGAAGAAACCGTAGCATTTGACTTCCAGTGCGTAATGACTACTGAAGATATTATAGATGATCTTACTTCTAGAATTAGAATCGAGGATGTTTATGATATCGGTACTGCAGCGGCTGGAGAAGAAGCTTATTCTTATGGCTATTTTGATAAGAATACTACTGCATGGATCTATGTATACGTACAGAACCAAGACGGTGCATTAGCTGGACGTGACGATGCAGATGGTACTATTCCTGATATGCAGGATTACGCTTTGAGTAATAAGTATAGTATTATCAATGGTATTGATTTCTTTTATAACTACTCTCATATTATGGATTCTACTGTCAATGTAACTAAGCAGAACGATACTAGCTTATTGTATACCATCAATAAGATGCCAGTTATTCGTTACAGATATATCAATAGCGAAGAAAGACTTCAGACTTTCATTAAACAACTCGAAGCTAGACGTTATTATATAGAAGATTGCTTAGAAGTTCTTGAAGACTCCTTCGGGATAGACTTTAAGTTCTTTAATACATATGGACCGTCTAAATTGTTTACTGTTACTGGTGATCCATCTAGACTTGATAGAGTAAATCTCTCTTTGAAGTTTAGATGTAAGCTGAATACTGTAACGGATAGATATATTGAAGACGATATTATTACTCTCATTAAAGATTCAATTGAGAATATTAATGATGGTATTGCTAATTTGCATATGCCTAACCTAATAACGGAAATAACAAACCAGTATAGGGAGCAATTAGTGTTCTTCGAATTTATTGAATTTAATGATTATGGTCCAGCATATAAACATATTTACCGTCCAGATGAATCTCTTATTGACAGAATTCCTGAGTTTTTATGTGTAAATGTATTAGATGATGGATCGCCTGATATAAGCATTGAATTCGTAGAATAAATGCTTATATTGCTTAACGTAAGCTTTTAACTATTTAAACATAATAGTAAATTCTTGTGTGCTTTATGCATCAAGAATTGAATATGTTTAGCGCATTTGAAAATTTATATTTTCCCATCATATTATCCTTTCATTTTCCTATTAATATATTAAGGAGGAAATTACAAATGGCATTTTTTGACATTAAACCTGCTGTTGGTATCACTGTAGAAGCAGCAGAAGGTTATGATCAGAGCTATAGTGGCATGCAGGCTCTGATCGAAGGTTATCAGAACGATTATGCACTGTTCACTGGTGCATTGTATCAGGATATCAATGAATATTCCATGGTTCATGAAGGCGCTTCTATGGGTGAAATCGTTGCATTCCAGGAAGCTTCCATCAGTGGCTTTTTCAATAAAATTAAAGAGTTCTTCAAGAAACTCTGGGCTAAAATCAAAGCTCTTTTCCATAGTTTCATTGCAAAATTCGATTCTATGTTTATGAAATCCGGCAAAGCATTGCTGAAAAAATATAGAAAAGAAATCGAACTGAAAGATACTTCTGATCTTGAAGTAAAATTCAGCAAACCTAAAAATAACTACGAAGCTAAAGTTAAAGGTAAATTTATCAGCGTTACTGTTGCAGCTAATGAAATCAATAATGCTAAAAAATTATTAGATGATTTTGATGCAAATGATTTCGCTTGCACCGTTGTTGAAAACTTTATTGGTCTTAATATTAGCGATATCAATGAGTTTGATAAAGAACTTCATGACGATATGTTTGAAGATCAGGACGACGTTAAATGGGGTGAAGCTAAAGAATTTGTTTATAAAGTTCTTGGCGATGACAAATTAGTTTCCAATGTTCAAAAAATAGCAAATAATATGGACAAAGCTATTGCCGATATTATTAAAGATATCGATAAAGCAGAATCTCAGTATACTAAAGATTTTAAATCTGATACTGATCATAAAGGAATCAAAACCACTTATACTGCAACTAGTAACGATGTTTACACTACTAAAGCTACCATTAATGCTACTGATGATACAGATAGCTCGCTTGATAGTTCCGCAGAAGGTAATCAGAAGAAACAAGCGGTTTTGAGTTTGCTTAGCAAACGTGCTTCTGCAACCCAAACTGCTATCAATAAAATTTCTGCTGGTGTTATTCGTGAAGCTAAATTCCATGCTTCTCAGTGCCGTGCTGCTTTGGCAAAAGCAGTTGCATATAAACCTAAAAATGAAGCTGCTGGTCTTGATACGATCGCTGATGCTGTTGCATACGATCCGACCATTCTGCTCTAATTTTAAATTCGAGGAGGAAAATTCATTATGAGTTTTTTCACTAATGGTGCTACTGTTTATGCAGAGGAGACTCTGGAACAGTTAATGAATAATGACAAGATTCAGCCGAGCTTCTATGATAACTTTATGGAAGGCGCTCTTGCAATTGTTGCTGAATCTACTTACAATGAAAACAAATTAATGGAAGCTATCGGTGTTAATGAAGCAGTTTATTTTGCTCAGACCGGTAGTGAATATGTATATACTGAAGGCACTCTTTCTGATATTTGGGCCAAAGTAAAATCTTTCATTATGAAGATCTGGGAAAAAATTAAAGGTCTGATTAAGAAATTCGTTGCTATATTCGACAAATTCTTTGCATCCGACAAAGACTTTGTTAAAAAATATAAGAAACGTATTTTGATGGCAGATACTAAAGATATTTCTTATGAAGGCTACAAATTTGGTGGGATTGATGACGCCTTAGCTAGATTTAATAAAACTAGCGGTATGGCTAGTCTTAAAGCACAGATGGACACCGAAAAAGGCTCTTATACTGCTAAAAAGAGCGGCGATGTATCCAATGATGAAGAAATTACTGAAGCAGTTGATAAAATTCGTGGCACTTTATGTGGTAAAGATAAAGTTGAAGCCAGCGATTTTAACTCTGAATTAAAAGACTCTATCTATGGTGATAAAGAAACTTTGGAAGGCAATGAACTTGAAGTTTCTAAACAGGTTGGTTATATTGAAAATTATAACGACTCTAAGAAAGCTGTAGAAAAAACTAAAAAAGAAGTCGATAGAGCCTTTAAAGATATGATCAAAGCAGTTGATCAGATGGAAAAAGACTTCACTTCTGCTAAAGATTTTGATGGTGATACTAAAGCCACCAATCCGATCACTGGTAAAGAAGAAAAGAATTCTGAAATTGTTAAGAAAATGAGCAATAACAGAACCCTTTTGACTCGTAGCTCTGAAGTATTTGCAACCTTCGCTGGTGTTTATCTTCAGGCTTTGAAAGATCGCAACCGTCAGGCTCGCGCTATCTGCGTAAAAGTTATATCCAAAGGTGGCACTCTCCAGAAAGAATCTGCTTCCTTTGAATATCCTGCTTACGGTTCCAGCTTCCTGGAAAACGTTAAATTTATCTAATCTCGTCTGATTAAATAAATTCTTTAGAGCTAACCATTATCGGTTAGCTCTAAAATTTAAAATTTTTTATTCTCATGAAAGGAGTACTTGTAAATGGCTCTTTCGGGATTGTTTTCTAGCAAAATTCTTACTGAAAATTCCCAAGTATATTCCATTTCTAATATAGCTACTGCAGACACTATGTCTCATAGCTATTTTATGGAAGCTTTGAACTTTGCTAGTGAAATTAATAATGACTTACTCATTGCCAACAAAGTCTTTTACAAATCCGTTTTAGAATCTGCTGGTAATGCATATGTCATCCATGAAGGCTTTGAAGGCTTCTTTGATGCTATTAAGAATATCATCAAAAAGATCATTGCCTTTCTTGAAAAACTTTACGATAAATTCGTGACTGCCCTTATGAGATTCTTCAAGTCTGATTCTTATATTAAGAAACATAAGAAAGACTTAGCCAAATTCTCTTCTGAAGATGAATTTACTTATGATGGCTACGAATTTACTATAGATCCTAACGTACCTGAAACAGAAGTTCTTAAAGACTTTGCTAATGATATTAAAGATTCTAAAATTGGTAAAGATATGGATGCAAAAGAGCTTAAAACTGCTTATGCTAATCTTATAGGAGAACTCGAAGGCTCTTTCTATGATTTAGTGCGTGGTAAAGTTTTAGGTGAAGACCGTTCTATTGATGAATCGTCTTATGCAGATGAATTGTTTAAGAAATTCCGTAATGATGATAATAGTAAGGGAGAGCTGACTATTACATCTACAGAAGTAAACGATTCTCTGAGACGTTTCGAAGGTCATTCTGAACTTCTTAAAACTACTAAGAATAATAAATCTAAACTGTCCAATGCATATAAAGAGATTGAAAAATCTTTCAACTCTGCTATTGGTAAGATTGAAGACGGTAAATTCCGTATTAAATTAGACGATGAAGAATTTGAGGCTAATAAAGATACTATCACTACTATTGATTTGTGGTGTAAAGCTAAAGCTACTCAAATTCAACGTATTGCGAATATTCATAATTTAGCATTCTCTGCTAAATTGGATGCCATTAAAGACTGTTATAATCAAGATAAGAATATCATCTACAAAGCTCTGTATAAAGTACAGGGTAAATAAGGAGGATTCGTTATGGAAACTTATGATCTTTCTAGTAGTTCTAGCGTAGCGGATTTCTCCTACGTAGAACAGATGAGATATTTTCAATACCTTCAAGAGCAGATGCAACAGGAAAATGAGCTGAATGCCTATATTTCCGAATGTATGTGCCTTTCTGAAGGTGCTTCTATTAAAGAACTCGAAACTTTACATGAAGCAATCACTGATAAAGTATCTACTGCATGGAATAAAATGCTTGATTTTATTCGTCGCATGTGGGCAAAATTTGCCGAAAGTATGAATAACCTTATCAGTACTAATAACGCTTATCTTAAACAGTATCAGGATATTATTTTGAATCGTCCTGTAAAATTTGCAGCTAGAATTCAAATGAATGACTGTTCTGAAGGCGTTAAACGTATTGTAAAAGCCCAAGTTAAAGTAATCGATGCTGCCACTCTTGATGCTATTCCTTTGGATAATGATGAAGAGAAACTTAATAAGCTTCGTACCAGAATGGTTCCTGAATGGCATGACGGTAACAATCCGGTTGGTGGCAACCCCGACCAGAATGACTTTGTTGGTTGGCTTAAGAACTATTTCATGGCTACTGATAAAAAGATTGATGATTCTCCTAATAATGCTAGTTTTAATATTCGTGATATGTATAACTTCTGTTATGAATATAGTAATGGGCAGTTAGAAAAATCTATCAATGCTGATAAACAGGCTATTGAAAAATCTAACAAAGAATTTGAAGATGAAGTTAAAAAGGCTAGAGCTAAAAATGCCGCTGATCTTCAAAAAGGTACTGTTGGTAAAGGTGATCAGAATGCTGCTGCTAACCAGAATAACCAACAGGTACAGCAAAACGACAAAGCTAAAGGTGCTACTACAATAAATGCAACTACTGCTACTGCTGCTGGGGCAACAGGTGCTGCTAGTGCAGCAACTCAAAATGCAAAAGTTCAGCATAAGTCTGAATCTTTGGTATATCCTGGGATGTCTCTTGTAGAAGCAAAAATGTTCTATGAGATGGAAGTAGTAGATAAAGGTTCTTCTACTGGTACTGGTAACACTACCAATGATACCTCTAATACTGCTGCTGCCGCTCAAAGAAATGCTACTGCTGATAAAAAGGTAGATGCTAATGAGGTAAACAAAACAGCTAATTCTGGAACTAATACTGACGATATTGCTAAGAAAGCCAATGTATATTTTGGCGTAGCTGGTAATATTGCTACTTCTAAAATTACTGCTTGCCAGTTTATTTATAACGAATATATGCAATTTATTCGTGCCCATGTTCGTTCTTATGTTGGTAATGATAAAGATGCTGCTGCAGCTCCTGCAGCTCAGGGAACCAACTATAATCAGGTAGCTGGTAATAAACCTCAGCAAAACACCCAGAATAACCAAAATCAACAGCAACAAGCCCAACAAACCAGCGGTCAATAATTTACTGGAACCCATCACTGGGTTCCAGTCTTTTAATTTGTATTTTCAGGGATCTTCTTGAGCATTAAAGCCATATTCAGTATGAATGAATCGCCTTCACGAATATAGATTTCTTTCTTTTGGCATAATAAGAATCTACCGTTCTTATCGCTATGAGTATCATAATTCTTTACGGTGTATTCTTTATTAGGAGTAATTACTGAAGTATCAAGATCGTTCTTATTTATATATAGAGTAGCAACAGATAATTCTAATTCATATTTCATTTGTTTTAATAGATTAGCATTATCATTAGGAACCCTTATCAACTTAAACTTATCTCCAGTATACTCGTCTCTATTTACATCTAAACCTACTTCTATTTCAGTTACTCCAGTACTACCAATATTACTAATATCTTCTATAGCATCTAAACCATTCTTAATATCATTTAGTATACCACTACCAAAGTTAGTAATATCTTCTAACTGTTTCTTGCCAAGATCTCTAAACCCAGTCATACTAATCTTAGCTGTTTCTACTGTACGATCAATAATACTTTGTGTAGCACTAGTCTTAGCATTATTTATAGTAGAGACATTAAAAAGATTATTAGTAGTTCCCTTAAACTCCTCTTTGAGTAAGTTAGGAGTAGCTATAATCTCAGAAATCCCTTTATTACATTTTTCCGCAGTACTTATACACATATCAGGCATTTCTTTTAAAGTACTAGTATTAGTATCAAATCTATCTGCACAAGCTCTTACTGGATCTTTAAGAGCCTCTAAATCCGGTATAACTTCTTTAGCTGCAGATACGTCTACCGTAGTAGAACCTTCTCCTCCGCCTTCGCCGCCTTCTTCTCCACCACCACTACTGCTACCACCGGTGGCTTCCATTGTATCAGGAAGATTTCTAATATCTGCTATTAATTGATCAATCTTATCAGATAATTCTCTATATTTACTACTAACCGGAGTGAATACTCGATCAACTTCTGCTTGGTTAGCTTTACCACCATCAGTTACGTTCTTATAGAGTTTATTTAAACCACTGATATTATCAGAATAATTAATCGGATCTACACCATTTACGTAGCTATCAAAGCTCCCTGCATTAACTACGTTATCAAAGATCTGATCTCGCATTCGTTCGTACTCATTAGGAATATTAGCTACGTCATTATACATATCAGATATTTCTCTGCCGATATGCATAATCTCTTTAAGGGTTTCATTCTTATTATCTACATCTATTCTAGGATCAGAGAATACCTCATCTATTCTTACTGTTACATCATTTACGCTTATAGTAGTATTCAATGCAGTCTCTACGTCATCTACTATCTCATATTTCATGCGATTCAAAGTATTACCTACATTGGATAATTTACTTTGAATACTACTAACAGCATTATTGATTTTCTTAGCTGCATTAGTAAGACTATTAATAGTACCAATCAATCCTTGTTTTTGTTTCTCTGCTTGCTTCTTAGAGTTATCTAATACAGCCTTCAAATTATTAAAGGATTTATCTGTACTATTATTCACTGTATATTTACTATCTACAGTAGATATTGGAATAATATAACAGTTACCGTTTTCATCTTCGGTCATGCCTTCTTCGAATGCATCACTCGCAGTAATATTTCTAATATCAATCATTACTGCAGGATATTTCTCACCCGCCTTAGGTACAGAATTTCCAGATGTACTCAGCAAATAACCAATATCCCAATCTAAGAAGTATCTATACTTAGTATCATAAAAAGCATTTAATTTATTAAGCATATCTAAGACTTTAGAGATACTCTCCATGGGAGGAACTACTAGTTGTTCCATAATCTTATCATAAGTAAAAGGCTCTATTAGAATATTAATATTGCTTGTAGTAGCAGCTACAATATTAATCATGCTTGTATTGTAGTAGATATCATTAACAGTCTTCTTATTGTCATCAATATTCTGCTTAAGCATTAACCCTATAGCAATGTCTCGATACTGATCTCGTCTTTCCATACCGTCATAAAGACTGGTTTCTTCTTCGGAATAATCAAGATCCTTATTGTAATTTATATCTTCTTTTAAGAAGTAAGTGAATTGCCCAGCAATAATCTTCTCAGCGTACTGATCTCCGTCTAAGCTGAATTTATAGATAAAGATATTAAAGAGATTATCTTTAGCTCCTAAGATGATTTGATCCACTAGATTCTTATCAAGTGTTAGCATCATCAGTGCAGTTGGCATATTCATATTATCATAATCTCTATCAACTGCAAAAGACTTAATACATTCTGGTCTAATAGCAGTCTCACTAGAATTAGCTATATCCAAATAAGACATAGATATTTTGTATCTATAGCGGCTCATAAATACACCTCCAAGTACAAAAAATAATACAGGTATAGCTCGCACTATACCTGTATGTTTGGGGCTTTAGATTCTATTTAAATCGATCGGATTAGTTAAGAAATATCTATTATTAATATCCTTAACAGCCTCCGGATCATATAGATTAGTATTCCAAGATCCAGCTCTTAGTGGAGTATGAGTCTTGAAATATATGCCGTGCTGGAAATACACATCTAATGCTTTCCATCTATTACCAAAGCTCGTACGATCAATCTTTGCTTTAATATTACTTGGGAAGTTATCATAGATTTCATAAATATCCCCAGTATAAGTATTAAGCATCTTATTTTCATTTATCATATCTAAAAGCACCCTAATAGCCACATCTAGGTTCTTCGTATATGGAATTGAGCGAGTTTTATCACCTATCAGTGCAAGTACTAAGGCAAGGTTTGAAGAGTTGATTAATTTAAGTCTACCCATCGTATCTGTGCCTATTTCTTTACGTGTAGAACGTACGTACTCAATTAAACAATCGGGTGGGAAAATGGTACGAATTGTTTCGCTAGTATAGCGTTTGGTTAAACGGAAGATTACGGTATTTTCTATATAAGTAGCTAATAGCAAATACATATGAGGATCTTTAGAGAATACAATATTAGGATCTTTATTGTTTTTATCTGAAGATATCAACTCATAGATTGCTACAGCAGGTTCAAGCTCTGTTCTTACCATATAAATATCAGGTAAATACTTACAGAGCAAATCGAGCAGTTTAATATTGTTTTCTACTACAGTGGCAGTGTTTTTAAAGCCGTATCTCTTGGTTATATTAGATCTATTATACTCAGGAAAATACTTAGCATTATTAAGAAACAAGCCATCTGTGTAGATTATATATATGGTACTTTCTACGGAAAATACTGTTCGATAATAACTCCGTAAATGTATGCATAGGTTTACTAAACCAGATACTATACCAATTTCAGTACTACTTATAGTCACTTGAGGATTATAGATAGCACTGAGCACTTGGTATGCATCTATATAAATATTAACATGCTCCGCTTTGGTATGAGCTAAACTCTCATTAGCATCATTAAGAGTTACGTACTTTGGAAAGCTCATACCAATCATCTGTTCTATACTAACAGGATTCATATTGGATCCTCCTTATAATGGACTATTACCACACTCTCTGCAACTAGCAGATCTTCTAAGTCTACTGAGACATTCATCACAGATAAAGATCTTTACGTCTCTCGTAGCTTTAGAAACATTCTTACCACAAATCTGGCAAGTATATGCCCATGTTCCCTTATACTTAGGACGTTCATCATCCCAAATACAAGTTTCAAAAATACATTGTCCTCCAGTATCACAAAAAATACATCCACCACCATTACGACATTCTTCGAACTGTGGATATGATTTAGTCTCAGCCATTAGATATTCCTCCTTTATAAGATATTATCTAATACTTCTTGAGAAGAATAAGTCTTCTCTTTCTCCTCTTCAGTAGATTCTTCTGTGGTATAATCTTCACGACTAGCGATATGTTGATTAATGATTTCAGTATTACCAAAACCAAGTTCAACAAGAGTCTCAGCTAATCTATCTACTGATGCTTTATTCTTAAAAGATACGCCTTTACCGGGGACCATACTATCTCCGATAATAGACCACTTTCTTATTTCATATTTAGCTGGTTTTTCAAACCAAGATACTTTCGCAAACGAGGTTAAAGAAGAACCGGAGTTCTCTATGATGTATTGATCGCCTACGATTTCCATTTTTGCTCCGCTGTTGTCTTTTAACATGACTCCTCACTCCTAAAAAATATTTGTTGTGTATATTAAAAATATGAGCCAATGGATGTTACTCCATTGACTCATAGTGTGTGTGAGATTATTGTATATACACTTCGAATTAGAATTGCGAAGAGCCAGATAGATCCGGCTCTTTCTAAGTAAGATTAATTAGCCTTAACGTACACGATATACACTGCTCGGACTGAACGGCATACCTGCATAATCAATGATCTGGTTCTGATCTTTAGCTTTGATGCGTTCAATAACCAGAATACGATCATTCTTAACGCCAAGAACACCACCGAACAATACACGATAGCTATAGAAGCTACCACGTTCTTCATCGGTAAGACGTTCTTTACGATCTTTCTTAGCTTTGATTTCTTCTCTGGTGAGTAATGCATTTTCACCATACATGAGTTTCAAGAATAAGCCAAGATCCAAGTGAGACACTTTGACCAGAATAGTTCCCGGAATAGCACCGTTGAAACGCGGATCATTATAAGGAACCTGATCAACTAACTCGGAAGTAATTTTGTTCCAATCTGCATCGCCTTTGGTCGGTTTGGTAGGACCGAAGTTCAGATTGTTTTTGGATTTACGTTTGATTTCCATTACATACGGATCAAGAAGTTCCATAGCTTCATCGGTCAGCATGAAACGGTTTTTCGCAAAACGTTTGTTGAAGTTGTTGATTGCAGCCATACCGAAATTGCTAGTACGACGATCAGCAACGGTATTGGTGCCTACTGTAGAAACGATACCTTTGAGACGACTATCGTTTTCTTGTGCATAAGGCAATTGTTTGAAGAAGATGCTAAGCATAGGTACATTAGCATTTTCTTTAGTCGGTTCAATTACACAACCATCATAGTCAGAGAAGGATGCAGAGAACAGACTACCAATAAGTTTTGCAAAAGAGTTTGTAGTGGTGACTACCCTTTCAACAACCGGGAAATCCAATTCGATTGGGTGTTCGGTCACACTAAATTTGAGTTTCTGTGGTTTTTCACTTTTTGCATCATCAACACTGCCATTAACTTTTTCTCCTTCATAGCTAGTGCTACGTGCATAGTTGAATCTTTCGTTATCCATCACGATAACCCCTTTCATAAATATATTTATATAGATATTGAGACCATATTAGAAATATAATCTCATCTCTATACGTGGTAATAATATACAATCATATTTAAGATTAACCCTCTATTTTTGAGGGATCTTCAAATACGTCGTACTTAGTTGTTCCATCGTTTGTTTTTAAATACATGGAACTCAGAATGTCTTGATGTAATTTAGCATAAGACGGTAATGTATCTTTAGATTCTCCATAGATCATGATATAGATCTTATCAGAGAGGTCTTTGATTAAGATATAATCATAAGATATTCTGGACAGATCAATGGTTTTATCATAAGCGCAAATGAAATGTCCTAAATACAATTTACCAGTAAGATCTGAGAGAACTTGTAAATCCTCATCAAAGAGACGATTATCTTTGAAATCCAATACAGTCGGGAATTTGATCAAACCAAATCCACGATTGAAATCATCCATAAAAGCATTATCCTCTAAGAGCTTTGCAAGAGTCTTACAATACCCATCAGGCATCGGATAATTGAAAGTCTGTGCATGCTTAGTGGCTAAATCATAAATACGTTTTAAGCAATCATCATAATTTAACGTATTAACAAACTTTAGAATATCTTCTAAAGTATCGTCTATATATACATTGACTATATTAGAGCAGACTACATTATCTGCAGTCAACATAGCTCGGAAGTCACATCCATTAGGAATTGTGTCTTGAGAGATACAAGACCCAACACAAGTCTTACTCCAATCTGCTTTGATAAGATAATCATGGAAGTCTTTAACGTTTTGACGACAAATTACATATGGAACCTGAATACCATTATTAATGTCTTCACGTCTCATAAGTGTAACGACTACGTCTTCCATATCACCAATGGTAATGATATTAAAGATCATAAGTCCATCGGACAATAGCTTTGTATATTTATCTTTGAGATCTTTCATAGAAAGATATTCAAAGCTAATTGTATCTTCTAAGGGTACATCCCAAGTAGTCTTATTAATTAACTCAGGAGTCTTATCTGTTTTATAAATATTCTTTATAGCTACTACTTGATTTTCATTTTTGATTCTACTAATACGAAGAACTTCTAATTCTGTATCAGAAATGTAACGGTAGTATTTACTACCGATAAAATAGTTTGCTTTTCTTATTTTATTCTTCATTAAACAAACACTCCTTCTAATTTATTTAGTGCTATAATATATGATTATAGTAGAGTTTGACCCTAAATAAATTACAAAAAAGAAATGCGTGGTATAAGCAAAAAATAAAGGTGGGAATGAATCCCACCTTTATATTAATGAAGCTCATGTTTGTAAGCTTCATATTTTTCTATACGATGCTCCGGATTATCCGAAGCAACGATGTATAAAAATTCTACCATGGAATGGTTGTTAGCCATTCTGGCAAAATATTTTAACTCTCCAGAGCTCTGTTTGCCTTGAAAGGCTTTCCACATCTTTTTGATTTTGATGTATTGCTCTCTGGATATATTTAACAGCTCCCAAATTTTAAATTCGGGCTTGAGCTTCTCGATTGTTTCGAGAACTCGTAATTTATCGGAGCATTCATTAATGCCATTAAAAATATTTCTGGCAACGCCAGTACCATAAACTTCATCAGCAAGTAAAATGCTTTTGTATGTGGTAAAGAGATCGATACCGGTCTGAATATTGGTTTCATAAATAGATAAACTTAACATAATAATTCTCCTTCTGCCTGGGAGTCCCCATACTCCCAGGACTTTTAAATTTTATTTTTGTTGGGGATAACTTTATATATTTTTTATTAGAAGAAGCTGAAACTGCAATCTTCAGCCGCTCTAATAAATTCATGCAAAGTATCAGATGTCTTTGCAGTGATCCACTGAGCCGATTCGCCGATTTTCGGCACTTCGGTGTTGGACAGCCTACCATACATTTTCTTGTAGGCGTTGTATTTTTCTTCGGTAATACCGAAGATTTTCCAGGGTTCTTCGTCACGAACTTTTAAATAGTTCATGACATCTTCGCTAGTGCAGTGTTCTGCTTCTACTTCACTAGCTTTGGAAGCAACTTCTGCTTCCACTTGGTCCATTATTTTATTAACAATGGACATTAGCATGTTTTGTTTTTCCTTCAGATTTTTAATTTCTTCCGGAGTGATACTTACCTTTACATGGATATCAAGTTTCATAGTAGTTTCCTTTCTTGCCTACAACTCCCCAGGATCATAGGACTTTTCATAATATTTTTATTTGTGGGGACACTATGAATAAAGGAAATATCATTATCCTTTATTCATATATATAATATATAATTGAAAAATCAAACTATTACAAATCCGAGATAGACTCACATCTATCTCGGGTGTTTTTTATTATATGGCTAACAAACGGATAATCTATAGCAAGGAGATATATGATGAAACGGTTTATTGTTGCTATGATAGAGAGTCTGCCTTTTATTATCTTTTTATTATTATTGATATTCTTTATAGTTGGGTTATTCATTAGGTCTTATTGTAATACAATAGATACAACGTCTAATAGTACAGAAAAAATACGTCTAGATAAAGGACAAACAGTGGAAGTGATTACTGATGGGGGAAGAAAATACTATATAACCAATGAAGGTATATTAGTTCCGAATGATAAAGACGAGTTAAGAGAATATGCTATATATAAATCGTATTATCTCTTCAAGGAGGATTAAGTATGAAGAAGCAAATATTAGATAACTGTGCGGTATATATGGAACGAATGGAATGTAATTCTGAGGGATATAAATGGATCGGTCCAGTACCGTTCTATGAAATGCTAAGACTATTTAGAAGTGTTGATGTTGAAGTATATGGAGCGGTATGTGAGAGTTGGAGTTGTGCTGGTTTATTAAGATATAAACCAGAAGTAAGCTGCTTTGTCTTTGATAATTTCGAGGATGATAGAACGTATGAATATCATGCCGATAGCTGTGACTTAGTTAGTGTAGATTGGTATGTATTATGCAAAAATATTGGAAATATAATAGAATTCGATGAAGTTCATTTAGGGATTGAGCCTATGATATTCCCTGAAGGGTTTAAAGATAAGAAAGTTGAAATGAGAGGTAATACTATACCATTGACAGTTGAAATGGAATAAAATAAATCCCTATAGCAGCAATGCTATAGGGTATTTTTATTTTAAGGTGTCGGAGGAGTTGGCCATTCTGGACCTGGATCATCATCCCAATACATTATATAGTCATATCCAATTTGTACATCGGTGCCATTAAGTATATTCAAAATTTCTGGTTCATCCGATATATCTATAGATAAAATTATAAAAGTACCTGCTGTTATTTCTACTTGATTATAAATTAATTTATTATAAATACCAAAAGAACTACCTACAAGCAAATTTATTCCATATATTGTAAACATGGTATCTGCACTTGTACCTGCAGGATAATTAATGCTTATAATCAATTTTCTTGTTTGTTTATGAAATTCTGCTTTTACTTCGTTATCGGGATCCTCAACGCCTTTGAGTGGTTCTTCTATTGCATAAGGGTAGCTTTCTCCTGTAGATGATACTATTGGACCTTGATATGATAGTTCAAATAAACTGGTTAGCTTATTATATTCACTATTTGTTTGATAAAACTTAATTGTATTTTCATCTGGTTTTTCATATGTACCCAGCACATTTGCAAGAAATCCTGTATTATTAGTATGAATAATAGATATTTCTTTTGGGAATATTATTATTGGTACAATAACAGGAAAATCGATCGCAAATGCTGGCATAGATTTTGTTTCAAAGTAATATTCTATCTTGTCGACCATAGAATCACCTATTGTGAAGTCTGCATGTCCGTTGTTTATTTCTATTTTAGATAAATCTGATATGCTATCAATAAAAGATCCTGTATTATAACTATATCTATACGTAATACTGTCATCATTTATATCGTAAAAAGTTATAATACCGTCTATTAATTCGCCTTTAGGATAAAAATAATATGTATTTTTGACGTTTTCATCATATTTTTGCAAGAAGATTCTATTCAAAATTATATTTATAACATATTCTAGTATTCCCATTGAATACATATAAACGGCAGTTTCTTCTGTAAGATTTGGAAGTTGTAAGTCTGTAGTCACTACGAGATTGTGTTGAAGAGTAGTTTCATATGGATTTTCATTTATGAGAGAAAGAGGGGCTATTTTTGTGCTTTTCTCCCCCCCCCGAGTGGAGAATAGAGGATAATTTTTGCTTTAAATTTTCCGTACTAATAGCGTTAGTAGTCATATTTTCCTCCTTAATGCTATTACATTATTTATAATAAATAATGTATAAAGGAGGATTCTCTAATGGCAATTGTAGAAAATCCTAATGAGAGAGTTCTTGGAGCTAATAATTTAGTAGTAACTAGTTATATAGAAGAAGAAGCATATTACAGTATTCGCGTAAAATATTTTAATCGATCTGATTTATCTGTAACTATGCCTGGTGATTATACGGTTGCAGAGGCTAATGGGCGTTTTGTGCTTGACATTCCACAAATTGAAAATTTAACTTCTTTCTACACTTTCAATTCAGTAGAAGGTAATGATAGTACAAATCCTGATGATTATGAAGGACTTATTCAAAGCACACAAATAAATATGACACTTACAGAAGATACGGTTATTAGCGTATTATATTTCTATTCAGATTATATCACAGTATAATTTGTGTCCAGCGACCCTACTTATGGCTTAGTAATCGGGGATGTAAATCAACAAATACCATTAGTAGATGGTGTTGCTAAAATTACATCGGTTCCTAGCGCTAATGGTGTTGGTAGATATAGATTTGACAGATGGAGAGATGAACAAGGAGTATCTTATGCAACTGCTGACGATATAAGAGCTGCTACTTTTTCTTCAGATAAAACATTTACTGCGTATTTTCGCTACGTTAGTTCTAGTGGTGGGTTAGAGGTATAATAAATTTATTATTACTAATACATCTGTTTATAAAATAAATCCCCATAGGATTACTCCTATGGGGAATTGTTTTTGGTTAAATTATACCGATTAATTTTTTGATGTATTCCATGCTATAATCGAGAGTGCTTTTATGGATTCTTAAAGTATTTTGGTTAAAAGGGCTTGCTTCATAATATCTCCCAAAGTTAAAGCTTTTATCATATTTCATAACGACTTTAATATATTTCTTAAAGTCATTCAACGCTAATGCTCTAGTATCTCTCATACGTTTCATATCGCCAAATTTAGTGCCTTTATAGTATTCGAGATTATTAGCAATCAGCCACATTCTACATAACTCGTATTTCATACTTTCGATATTTTTCATCTTATCGTATTCTTTAAGTAAGTCATGAGACTTTTTCCATTCCTTAGCATAATCAATTTCTCCGGGGTCTTTAGTATAAATCAGATCTCCGTCCTTATCGAACTGCAACGGAAACGCTTTCTCTTCTACATAACCTTTTCTACTTTCTTCACGGAACCATTTACTCATCTTACGATCATTCTTAGCACGGTTCTTATCATTAAACTCTACATTCGGATTCCAACCCCAATGAATACATTCAATATTTCTACTAAGACTGTTTTCTTTAGTAGTCTTAAATACCTTCTTAAGATTCTCCATTCTCTCTTTATTAAGTTCCCAGAACTTATCAGAGAATGCTCCTTTACTAGCACATCTATCATACTCTACCGCCCATGCAGGCATCTTATTGCCTTCATAACCATAGTAACTTAATAAATTTCCTATAGTAGTAGGAGTATACATCGGTAGGTCACTATAGACCTCTCCTTCTTCAAAAATAGTGCTTTGTAAATTATTCGTGTGTATTGGCACAAGGATATTTTTAGAGAGCTTCTTTTTAAATTCTTTGATATCTAAATAGCTCGTATAAGCATCCTTTAGAGACTCAAGTAAGTTTAAATTACATATATCTCTCTTAAATTTCCTTACCACTGCTTCTTTTAATGGAGTTTGTTTGAGAATCAATGCAGACTTATCAAAAATATCTGGATATCTAAGAAATACATCTACGACTTGAACGCCTTCGATGATATATTTCTCATTAGCATTCTCTACGATATACTTACAAAGATCGATTCGATCTCCATATTTATTCATATAATTCTCTACCATATCGGGGAATACATAATTAGCTTCTTTAAGATTCTTATACTTCTCTAAAGTATCTAAAGAAACTAACTTAGTATTGCATACTTTAGCTAATTGTCTAGCTAATGTAGACTTACCACTCCCAGTAATACCGGTAATAAACAATACCTTAGTATTACCATGAGTAAACAAATCAAGATTTCTACTAAGATCAGTACCTTTCTCCATACATACCTCATCTAAGATAGAATCATCTGTCCCATCGTAATGCTCTACGGGATCATCATCAATATCTTTCTTAACAAACTTTCTCTTTAGATAGATATAATGAGTATGATTATCCATACCAAATAACTCTTGAGACTTCCAGTCAGACTCTCTCTGAAGCTTTCTGTGCTGTTGCTGGAATTGATTCCATAAGAACTCAAGATCTTCTAAAGTCTTAGTCGGAGTAATAATAACTCTCATAGCATTAGCCGACCATACTTTAGCACGATCTATTTCGTCTTGCCCATATTTTACATACTCAAAATTATAAGTAGCTTCTTTTACTAAGTAAATATTAGCCTTACCATCATTTCTCTCACAAGAAACCTTATAAGGGCAATCACACTTCTTAGACTTACTACCGATTTTAAGATATTTATTAGCACCACTAATAAGCTTACCTACTCTACTAGAATCATCCATAGAATACATTAAGCATCTATCAGTATTACCAAACTTAAAGTTTTCCCAATCTTCTTTTTTCATTTTAGCAGAAGGTTTAATCTTTTCTTCAAACATGTCCTGCATGAATGGGAAATTAGCATAATTAAGAGCATCTTCCGCAGACATACTGGCTTCTTTTATAAAAGCATTTCTAAATCTATTCTGCTCTTTGTAGAAGTTTCTATACATCCACAAGAAACTAAGCGGATTATAAACATCGGTAATAGATGAACCGTCACGTTTGATTCTTCTAAGCATTGATTTAACTACTGGAGTTCCAAGCATAATCAATGCAAAAGAATCTTTTTCAAATAATTTAAAGTTATTAGTGTTTACCTCGTAATCATACAAGTATACTACTTGAACGCCTTCGATGATAAACTTTTTATTCTTATATTTATTCAAATAGAATAAAACGTATTTTACTCTAAGTTCATTAAAGAAACTCCAGAATTCTCTGTCTTTAATTTCCCAGATATGTTTTGCCCCTTTAGATAATTTAGTAAGGGTAGCCAAATCTTCTGGGTTAGCTTTAAAGTATTCGCTTTGAATTGGATCATAATTTGTTAAGAAATCGTCAAGCGAAACCAAAACAGCATTATATTTCTTAGCAAGATTTTTAGCTAAAGTAGTTTTGCCACCACCACTCATACCGGTGATATATAATACTCTAACTTTACCAGATTCAAACTTATCAAAATCAAGATATGTAGCATCTTTCTCTTCAAAGATACCTAAATCACTACTAGCTTCAGAACGAACACCATCATACTCTCCGGTAATATTAGGCTTGATGTCTTGTTTTAAGAACTCACGATTCTTTTCTTCGTAGCGTTCTACGTTATCTTTACCATATAATTCAATGCTCTTATCATCTGCACGTTTACGATCGTCTTGAGTCATACTCATATAGTCATGGTACTCTTGGTCTAACTCAGCTTTCGTCTTTACGTTATCATCAATAAAAGCATTAATGCTATTGCTCATATAATCATTAGCTTCTCTATCAGCTAATTTCTCATCTGTATCTTCGGACTTGTCTTTAGCATCTTCCAATAAACAAGTATCCTCAACAATGAGCTTATTAATATCTCTTACAGATATGCCACGTCTACCGGTAAATCTATTGTATAAGAAATACCCATTAACGTCTTCAGCAATATTAAGAGATTTATATTTTTTAAGAATCTTCTCAGCACTTTCCATATCTTTAATATTCATTACTGGAAGATATGGTAAAGCCTTATTAGATCTAAGCATCATTTCTTGTTCCATAGTCACAAGATCTTCTGCTATTCTATTATACTCTTTACGGAGATTTACTCTCTCAAACATCGGATCATATTCGATCTGATTCTCAGTTAATCTCTTTTTACCAGTCAATGCTTCATAGAAATCATTTACTGGTTTCTTGCTGCTAGCGACTTCTAAGAATCTCTTCTTATCACCTAAGAATTTATAGATGGTAATCTTACTACCATCAAGATAGCTTTTATCTACGCTTTCCGGAATACCATCTTCATTAAGTCTAACTACTCTATCGGAGATAATGTCATTAGCTAAGACGGATTCTTCTACTACATCGTCTTCGTCTTTCTCATCCGAATAGTAGTTATCATCATCTTTAGTCGGATCAATACCATTAAATCCCTTATCGATAAGATATCCGCTATGAGTAATCTTCGGAGGCATACCACCAACCGGACCTACTTCATCAATAGTAGATTCATTAATCCTGATAATGGCATCGTTTTCGTCTTCCATAGAAGACATCTTAATTTCTGCAGCAATATTAAATAACTGCTCAAAGTTATTATTGGTTAATCTAAGATAATGGAAAGTACCCTTATCGGTAATCATCTTTTCCTTAGCGATTTGTTTCTCTCTATAGGATTTCATCTCACGATTATTCGGATTATTTCCACCATCTTTAACCTCAATAATAAGATTTAAGCTTATCCAATAGATATCAGTAATCCATGTATGAATCTTACCGCCATACTCGTACTGTAAAGTCGGTCCCGGAGTCATAATATCTTTGGAATCTACATTCATTACTTTATCTAAAAATTCTAATGCTTTATGCTCATAGCTACCGGTATAAGTACGTTCACCACCATCTCTGAATTTATATTTACCAGAGATCTTTCTATTAGCAAGCATCTTCTCTTGTTGAGCTGGATCATCTAAGATTCTTGCTTTACCACGAACTCTTATCATATTATCTTCAAATCTTTTAACGTACTTATCATGACAAGCTTGACTACAGAACGGTTTATATCTACCGGTCGATTCATCCCATTCTGTACGTTTCTTACAAATCATACAAGAACCAAACTCACGTTTGTTTCTTATATTATAAACCAATCTAGCCGGAGTATATCCCTCAGGAATAAGCTCCTCATGCTTTCGTTCTATATGACGAATCAGTTTAGGACTTTCATCCTTAAAATCACAATAAGGGCATTTATATTTTCTCGCCATTAAGATTCATCCTTTCATCGTGATTTCGATTATTCTAATGTTGCCAAATGCTTGTAATCTTTAAATTTAAGAACTTTTTAGTAAACTTTCATACCGAAAGGAGCTGTTGTGATTTTGCCAAGAAGAACAAATGATGAATATGTCTTTTCGGTGGACCAATTCAACAAGCCCAGACAATTAAATACTTATGAAAAAATGTATACTTTTCTGGTTAGATTATTCTTACTCGAACCAGGAACATTCCAAAGCAACCCTACAATGGGTATTGGTTTAATCTCCCGTTATCGATACGGGGATGAGACCGATATTGAACAGCTTAAACAAGACGCTAAAGAACAAATTTCTACTTTTCTTCCGGGTTTAGAATCAGTAGATGTAAATATTGAGATCAAGGATGAGAGAAATTTGTATATAAATATCACTATAAATGGTATAGTTTATAGATTTAACTATGATTCAGCGCTTCAAAGCATTACTGATAACATTAATGGAGGTAATTAATTCATGGATCAGACCACTATGAATACTAATAATGAACAAAAGAAATCTACTGTAATTTCCTTAGCAGATCTTGCTAGATCTTCTAGAGAAAATCAGTCTCTCGAAGGTAGAGAAGATGATCTTACCACAATAAATCCCTTAGCTAATTCGCCTAGAAAACCTAGTGCTGTGGTACAGCATCAAGCAGATATGCGTAAAGATCTGATGGATAAACTTGATAAAGCTATTGAGCGTACTAAGAAAGACTTAGCAGAAAACATTATTCCTAAAGGACGTGAAGAAATCGCTAAGAAAATGCTCGAAGCCGAAGAAAAAGGCGAAGCTCCTTCTAAAGAAGAAACTCCTCATAAAGAATTAAAAGCAGACGATTCCGGTATTCCGACAGAAGAAACGGTTGAATCTTCTTCTATTAATGAAGACTTAGATCTTGATCTTTCCGAGCTTGATCTTGATGAAGAACCCGAAGAACCAGAAGATGATGAATTAATCATTGATGATGAAGATCGTTCTCGTAAAGAACAAGAAGAATTCGAAAAGATTAATAAACAGATCACTGATCAGTTTGCTCAAGAGATTAAAGCTAAGATTAAGCCCTTAAAGAAAACTATTGATCTTGCTAAGTTTAAAGTAAGCAATAAACCTGTAAGCTATTCGAAAATTATGGCAGTAAATTCTGCTGAATTGAAAACCAGTGTATCTGACTGGGTACTTCCGAATACTAAACGTTCTATCTCTATTAAAGAATTCTCTGGTTCTGAAATTGAATTGCTTAACCCGAGAAATTCCAATCAAAATACTATTAATACGTTTAGAAGAATCTACTCTCTTATTTATTCCCATGTAGTAGATCCTAATAAACCTAAATCTCTTGAAGAATGGCTCAAAGGCATCTCTATCTTCGACGTAAAACATTTACAGTTCGCCGTATATAAAGCATGCTTTGAGAACTCTAACTTTATTCCGTATACCTGTTCTAATGATAAATGTAATAACTCCGTACTTGAACAGTATAAGATTGAAGATATGGTTAAATTTGGTTCCGAAGAGATTAAGAAAGATTTCTATAAACTCTTAGAAAAAGAATCTACCTCTCCGACCAATACTGTAGAAGAAGATCTTGTACAAGTATCCGATAAGTACGTAATTGGTATTAAAATTCCGTCTATTTATAACGTACTTTTTGAGAATGCCGTACTTGATGAAGACTTCGTAAATAAATTTGCTAGTCTTCTTGGAAATATTTCTTTCATCAGCAATATCTATATTATTGATGAATCCACTATGAGCTTAGTACCTATTGAAACTAAACCTGATCCGAATGACTTACGTAAAACAGTTAAGAATAAGATCCGTATTTATCTTAAAATCTTTAGAGAACTTAACTCTGAACAATACAATCTGTTCTTGAATGCTGTAAGAAAACTGGATGCAGATGAAATAGATATCAAATACGTACGCCCGGCTCATAAGTGTGAGAAATGTGGTACAGAAATTCCTGAGGTTGAAGCAGATAACCCGTTAGATTTGGTTTTTATACGGCATCAGCTAACACTCGTTGCGAACTCCTAAATATTTGTAGAGTAATATGTGACTTTCACAGAGGGAGATCTAATATCATTGATACTATGAATCTCCCTATTGCTGATATAAACTACCTCTACTATATTTCATTCGAAATGAGTAAAAACAAAGCTGATGCGGAAAACGAAGCAGCAAAAGAAGTAGAAGACACTCTTACCGGGGGAGGATAATACAATTGGATTACTTAGAATTTGCTAAACAATTGGGTTATTTATCCACATCTGCTCAGATAGAAAACTTCTCACAGGATATTGCTGTACATGATATCTTGGCTTTCTATGATATAGAAGCTGATGTGAAAATAGATCCAAAAAGTAGAAAAAAGAATAGATATATTCTTACTCCCAAAGAGGGAGAAGACAAAGCTTATATAGAATATATCTTAGAAACAGCTAAAACAAGAGTCCATAATTGCGGTTATTGTGTAGCTGTATCGAGAAATAAAAATAATATCATTGCTGAAATACATACGTATTGACGTGATTTGCACACCTACCATCACTAGTAGGTGTGCACATCTTAATTAATCAAGTCAATATTGAAAGGAGGTTTTACCGATATGGTTGAACCAAAAGATTTGAACTACTATGTGGACAAATCAGAAAACTTCAATTTACATGGATTGTTAGATATAGACGAATTCATTAAAAAGAATGAACTCAAAGAAGTTAAAAATCCTATATATTTTGATAAAAATAAACTACCGACCTCGGATGGCTTATTATCTAATGATATATTCGGTATTACTAAAGAAGAACGTGCTAATAGATTTGCTTATATCGATCTTCACGGTATCTTCTTACACCCATTAATTTATAAGCTCTGGGGTAATCTTGATAGCAGAATCAAGAATATTGTCTTTGGTACTAATACTTACTCATTAGATGCTTCTGGTAATTTAGTGGAAGATCCTAATGGGAAGACTGGTATTAAATTCCTTAAAGATAATTTCGATAAGATCAAAATCAAGACTACTGATAGCTCTAAGAGAGATCGTATTATTCAATTCATTAAAAAATCTGGTAAGGCTTGTTTCATTACTAAATATCCAGTCATCCCAGCGTACTATAGAGACGTAAATACTGAAGATGGTAAGATGGGTGTTGGTGATATTAATAAGTATTATAACTCTCTTATCATTGCAGCAAGATCTCTCGAAGAAGCTCATGATTACGGTTTAACTCTTATTCATGCTCAAGTAGGTCGTATGCAAGAAATACTCTTATCTATTTATAATTACTTTGGTGCTGGTAATCCAGATGTAAAAACCTCTGGTGTTGGTATGCCTGGTAAACTTGGCGTTATCCGTAGAACCAATATGTCTAAGACTACAGACTATTCTTCTCGTTTAGTCATCTCTGCACCAGAACTTAAAGTCGAAGACTTAGATGACTTAGACGTAGATATGGACTATAGCTTGGTACCATTAGCCTCTTTATGTGTAAACTTCTTACCATTCATGGTTTATTGGGTTAGACGTTATTTTGAAGAGGAATTCTCTGGTAAGTCTAAATATACTTATACTGATGCTACCGGTAAAGTTGTCGAAATACCTCTAGCAGATTATCAGGTAGTATTCTCTGATGATAGAATCCGTAAAGAATTAGATAGATTCGTTCATGGTTACTCCAATAGGTTTGTTCCTATAGAAGCACCAGTAGTTCCGGGATTCTTTAAACATGGCGAAAAGGGTTATCTCCATTTCAAAGGTAGAAAAGTACCTAAAGACTATAAAGAAGGAGATGACTTTACTAAATATCCAATTCAAGAAAGAATTCTTACTTGGTGTGATCTCTTCTTCTGGGCAGCAGTAGACGTTACTAAAGGTAAGCATGTTCTTATTACACGTTATCCAATCGATAGTTTCTACAATCAGTTCCCAACAAGAATTCGTGTAGCTTCTACTGTAGAAACTGAACCGATGATTGTAAATACTTTCCATGATAAATTTTATAAAGCTTATCCAAAGATCACTCAGAAAGATATCTTAGAGAAAGCAGATACCTCTAATAGATTTAAAGACACGCTCAACCTTTGTAATGCTTATCTTAACTCTATTGGTGGCGACTATGATGGTGACCAGGTAACAGTTAAAGGTATTTACTCTAATGAAGCAAATGATGAATTGGATAAACAGATGAAATCTAAAGTCCATTATATTAGTCTTAATGGTAAGGCTGTAATGGAAGTAGATAAAGAAACCATTCAGGCTTTGTATTGCTTCACATATGTTCCTGAAGATACTAAACTTACTGATCCAGTATTCTAACAAAAAATAAAAGCTGTTTATAAAATATATATTCCGAGAAGGACTCGATCCAAAAGTCCTTCTCGGGATTTTTGGATTGAAGTATGATCTCTCCTACATTATGGCTTAATATCCAAGATCTTCACAAACGTAGATATCGAGTTCTCCGTCAGAGAATGGATCATTAAGTTCGCCATCTTCACAATTCGGATCATCATCGTCGTACCACGGACAATCGTCGTCATAGTAAAAACGTGCGGATTTCATAGCAGAATCACCTCCAATCTACAATAATAATATACAATTAAATTATCATAAAATTACAAAATGACAGCCAGTAGAGATCACTCTCTACTGGCTAATCAAAGAGGTCAAACTGCAATGAACGGAATAACAGTTTATTTAGATTGTTGTTTGTTTTTATTTGCTTCCATAGCACGTTTAGCTTCAGCCGCTTTTATACGACGAGCTTCTGCTTCTGCTGCAGCTTTCTTAGCTTCTTCTTCAGCAATACGTTTAGCTTCTGCTTCAGCCTTAGCTCTTTCTTCAGCAGCTTTACGTTCTGCTTCAGCCTTAGCTTTAGCTTCTTCTTCTAAACGTTTAGCTTCAGCAATCTTAGCTTCTTCAGCAGCTTTCTTAGCTGCTTCCTCAGCGGCAATTTCTTTAGCAGTACGATTTACTTTATCATAGTTAGTGAAGTCCAAACGTACAGTAGAACCATCGCTCAATACTTCATCAATAACTACTTTTCTATAGAGTAATTTACGAATTTCTTCTGTATCTAAAGAAATACCAAAACGATTGCCACGTAAAATAGTATATCTAAGAGCTACAGGCATTCTAGCATACAGATTAACAGTCTTCTTCATCTTCTAATAAACCTCCTAAAACTGATTCTACAGTAAAGCCATCTACATGCTCTTCTTCAGCAGCGGCATTTTCAAAATCTTCATAATCAATAGAACCTTCGCCTTCGGGATCATCTTCCTCGGGGAGAGAACCATCGTCATGATAATCTACAGCAGCATCAGGATCTTCATAAGCCTGAGCTAAAGCTTTAACAGGATCATCTTCGGACTGATTAACTGCGTCTTGTACGTCTTTATCAATTTTAGATGGAATATTAGTAGAAGCAACATGGTCGATGATATCACCATCGTCAAGAGATTCACCGGTCATTACATCAGCAACGGCATCTTCTACGTGTTCGATATCTTTATCTAAGGTAGCTTCTAACACTTCGTCGATAACGGAAATTACGTCTTCTTCCATTAGAATTAGTCCTCCTCTTCATGGTTTAAGTCGAAATCTGGATCTTCATAGGCACTGTCTTCATCGTCGTCAAGAATAGCATTACCAAAATCCTCATCCTCGCCGAAATCACTGAGAGTGTCTATACTGGAATTATCCATATGAAAAATATTTGCAGAATCTTCTTCAACCATTTCGTTGAAGAGAATTTCATCTAAGCATTTCATGTAGTCTAAACCCCCATTCTAGGATTTATTAAGATGTTTAAGTGAGGCAAATTTTACTTTTTGAGTATTTGCCTAGCATAATACTCTAAAACATAGATAATCATCGGAATAGCATAAAACATTTTTACATTAGGTTCAAAAGACATATTACCGATGATATCAAAAATATCTTCTTTGAATTCAATATTATTAAAGTATCTGATAATGATATTATTATAAGCTAAGGGACTATCCTTGGCGTATTCTTTACCGTCTTTAATCATATCTAACATTTCTTCTTCTACATAGGGAATCGGATAGTTAGTAGTATCAAACGGTTTATAAGATACCTCGAAATATGTATCTGGTCTATGATAGAATAATGTAGCTCTATCATATATAGCAGTACCATACGCACTAGGTAATCTTAAGTGTTTATTCTTATCATGTACTTCAAGACTACGGAAGAACGTCTGGTCATAATCAATACCAAAAGTTCTTGGTACAAATGTCTGATGATCCACATAGATAAACTCTTTAGCTCCAGAGAGAATATTATTTCTCTTAAGAAACTCGATCATAAATGGATCATAAAAATACTCTAAGTTGTGTTCATAGATAAAAGTCTGTAATCTATTCTTAAAGAATAAGTCTTGGAAATACCCCTTTAGCATAGTAGTTGTATTTTCAATCAATTCTAAGAATTCATATTCTGCTTTACGGACAACAGACTTTAAATTAGTACCAAAGCTCGGAGTATTCATTACATAAGTATCTACTACTTGAGATTCTAATCTATCATGATCGGCATCTGCAAGAGATAATTTATAATCAATTCTCCAGAAGTTAGCTCCGTCTTCAAAAGTATCCATAGTTACACTAGTAACTTTGAAGATCATATGAGAATCATCTACGTGATTAATAAAGAAATAGTCTTGTGGATAAGGCACAAATGTATTAGGAGCTACGTAAGCTGTACTCTCAATAGATTCAGACTCTAAGCCCCAATCTCCCATTTGTAAATCAGTTTCTATTCTAGTCATACCGAATAGATAAGCATTCTCTATCTTATTAAATCTCAGAGGAGCATCTCCATCGGTAAAAGAATACATATTACCAGTGCCTTCGTCGACAGTGGTTTTATCTACATTAGCATTATAGTACGTTACTATAGTAGCTTTCTTATCAGTAAATAAATAATAAGGATTCTTTAATCGTTCTTTACCGCCTTCTACGATGGCGTTAATAGTATCAGTATGGGTGGTATTTATAAATTTTCCCATTCATAATCACCTCAAACTCTAATTAATCGAATGTTGACAAAAAATAAAAGCCATGAATTTGCATTCATGGCTACATGTCAGACTACTTGCACACGCTCACTAATTCTAGAAGGATTTACGCCAAAATCCTTTTCCCCAATATACCCGTTCCAATGAATATAGAGAGGTATTTTTAAATTAGTAAGCTCCTTTTTAACTACGTCTATTTTGTATTGAGGGACATCATTATCTATATAGAGATGAAATATAGAATTGAATAATCCATACTCAGTCAAAAACATTTTAACCTGATTAAGATACTGATTTCCTCCAATAGTAGAATAGATGTTTTGATAAGAGTTTTGTCCTCTAAGATTAAAGAATACAGATAAGATATCAAAAGTTCCCTCAGCGATATGTATATGAATCGGATTAGGATCTAATGTATTTACTTGAGTTGGTATTACATAATTTCTTTTAGAATTATCTAATTTACCAAAGATATTGTAGTTTTGATATCGTTTATCTATCTTCTCATAGACCTTACCGGGACGAAGATTTCTTAATACTAAATAGCTATTATCCATACTAAGAAACCCTAGGAAAGACCTATCAAACTCATCGACAATATTCTTATGTCTAGTGAGTTTATCAATTCTATTAGAACTTAATAGATCATATAGATTCGGTACTATTTTAAGTCTAAGTAGATCTGGTATAGTAAGATTAATACCAAGCCTTCTATTAAGATATCTTAGTTTAGCTTGAGTTAATTCATTATCACTTATGAATGTATTATATACCTTATAAGAATGATTAACCTTAATCATTCTATACTTAGGAGTATTCATAAGATTCTTATTATAAGTCTCTAATAATACAGCTAACTCTGTATCATATACGGAAAAATCTCTTAGTGTTTTAGCACTAAAAATTCCCTTCTGACCACACTTAAAACAATTAAACAGATGGGGTTCACCATCAACGTTCTTTATATAGAAATGAGCATTACGAGGATCCGAAGAATCCCCACAATATCTACATCTCATAACAATTTCATTCTTACCAGAAGCATACCTTGCATCTGGGAATAGCGGGAATAATAATTCGCCTAAGTCTTTCATAATATTCATCCTCTAAAGACTAAAACGAGAGAAGAGCCTAAACTCTTCTCTCATCTTAGCTATATTATAATTTTACGGAGGCGGAGGAGGGGAGCTGTAACCCTCATCCGATATGATAGTTACGCTAGCATGGCTAGATGCTAACAATCCGCCAAATCCGGCGAAGAAAAACCAAACAAATAACCATTAGAGATTGCAGTAAATCATCTATACAAAAAGGAGTGGACATGATCATCATGTCTTATAATCTACTAGCCTAGATTACTCATATGTCATATAGATTATATTTTATTATATTAACTGGATATACATCAATACTTCTTCACAGATAAACTCAGGAATGACATTGATGGGCTTACCGTTAATATTATAATTCTCTACTTCCTCTAATATAGTAGGTGGAATATTTTCTCTAGAGCCGTATTGATCAATAAGAGATCTCATAGTATGCTCATATTCCATCTGAGATTGATAATCTATAAATTGGAATTTGCTACTAAGCATTGTAGCTATAATAGCATAAATCAATTTAGACATCTTCGGATTACGATACTTTCTCTCAATCAATGGATAATATTGAGAAGCCTCGATTTTAGTAAGTTCTTTTTTATTAATAGCTACACGATTAACAAGTCTTACAATCTTACCAGATACTACATAGGGTAAGAGTTTCATGTTTTGAGCCAAGAGTTTCTTCTTAGCAGCAATCACAAGTCTTACATAGTCTCTAGCATTTATAGCATTAATAGAACGGATATCACCAAAGTCATTATAGAAGAGATTGAAAATCAATGTCTTCTGGAAATCAATGATTAGTTTCTTTCCGTCCTTAGTAAGTTCTCTTTCATAAAAGTCTATCTCTTCTTCTGATACGGGATATTGACGACAAATATTCATGATAGTATCTTCACAGTTGACCTTGTTTTGTACATACAAGGATTCATCTGCTTTACGAATATGAGCATCAAATTTATCAAATTCAGAGTTATTATCATCATCTCTCTTAGAAGAAGATAATGATTTCAGATTGAATTCATAACCAATATCAATTACTTGATATGAAGTAGATTTCAATACAGACTTATAGTTGAAATTGATAATATTCTTATCATAAGTATACTTAGGAACGATCTGTAGAATGATATTCATTACGGTCTGAATAGAATGAGTAGTTACATTCTTAGCACGAATATTCTGCATATTCCACAGAATCGGATGAGCATCTGCATTCTTCTCTACAGTAGACAGAGCTGTTTCATATAATTTATTGATAATATCTACGCTATCATATTTATCAATAATCATCTGGAAGAACTCTAATAAGAAGAATTTGATTTCTTTAATCTTTCTTACAGCAATGAAATGAGTTAAAATCGGAATGAAGATATTCTGGAACAGACTAATCTCCATTAAGATCAAACCATGTTTATTTGTATATTGTAATCCAGGGTTCTTGCTATTACGATAATAGCTAAGATCAAGATTATAATTATCCTCGTTCATCATAGATACGCGATGACCGATTCGTCCTTGGAGAATATATCTCTTCAGGTCATACATGAGAGCTTCTTTAGTATAAGAATCCTCATAATCGATAAGATATTTTATCTGATAAAATACAGCGAGCAATTCATGCTCAGGATCATAGAATTTTTCGAAATAATTGAGATACTTACAAAGATGATCACGCATATCATCATTATTATAGCATCTCTTAGTTGTTAAGATGAAACAGTTGAACTGATCGTCATCTTCAACTCCATAATATTCTGCTACTGGTAACCATAAGGCACCTTTGATTTGTTTGAAATATTCATCTTCAGGAGGACAAGTCCAAGAATCTACGGGAATTACTGTTCTAACTTCTTTACGGTATATTTGACGAAGTCCTTCGGGATTATTAGCTTCATCGGTCCTATAATAGATAATTCTTAGTTTTTCTTGTTGTTGTGTAACACCTTTTAACATTTACAAATACCTCCTACCTTAATGCCCTAATATAATATATAATCAAAGTTAAATTTTCTTAGTCAGTTTAGTTTTCCTTATAGGTTTAAACGTTTTGGTCAATTTAGTTTTAGCTGTATTCTTAGTAGTTGGGGTAGATTTAATACCTAAAGCATTTTTAACTGGATTGAGAGATTTAGCTTTCTTAATCTTATCTCTAGCTTTGGAGATAATGTCTTTATGCTCTCCCTTAGAGATACGTTCATCTATTTTTTTATCTGCATGCTCAATCTGTTTAGTAAAGATGACTTTAAAATATCTTCTACCATTACCAGAGAAGACTACTTTATTGAAAAGGCCGTGTTGTTTCATTACTAAATAAGCAAAGTAGAATGATTTTACATAGCCAATTATATTCTTAGGATTAGTTTCTTTTGGAGGTTCTTTCTTAGCTTTAGCAGGAATCTTATCTAAAAGATCTTCCATAATAAGCTTATTCTTTATAAATACATTTGCATACGTAAAGATAAACGACGGATCGTTCGAGAAGAAAGTAACTGAATAGTTGTTTAGGGTCTTAGCGTCTTTATCTGCAGTAGAATTAGGGGTAAATCTAAATACTACGTCATAGTAGAATTTAGCTATCTTTTCAGACGGTATCTTAAAATGAATAATATAATCCTCTGCATCTCTGTATAAATGATATTCTATTCTACCGTTTTCTCTTACTAATAACTTATCGAATTTATCTACATAGAGCTGATGATACATCGCTCTATTAGTCATTACGTTGCCACCCATCGGGTTTTTAATGTAATCTAATAATGTAATCTTCATAACAATAACCTCAGTTCGAAGAATTTTAAGTAAGGGTAGCTCTTGCGAACTACCCTTTATAAATAAGTTAATACTATATTAATTTATTAATCTTTGCTATACAGATTCAACTGAGGATTTGCAAGCAAGCACTGATTAGAAGTTACCATAATAGATACAATCTTAGCGATAGATTGAATAATAACTACATCAGATTCAATGGAAGAGATTACCTTATCGCTATATTCACGATGACGAATATCATAAGGTTTACCTTCATTGCATACCTTCTGTACAATTTTAGATGCTTCTTCATCAGAAATCATCATAGATTTATACAGAATGGTCAGAAGTTCTACATATGCTTCATAGAATGCTCTAGCTACAATAGTTTCTACTTCAAGTTTACGCGGAACAGGTTTATCTGTATGACCAACGTACTTACATACATAGCTAAGATTTAATTCATTAGCAGCTAAGAAACCTTCAATATTAGAAGCACGTCCATAACCATATTTAGCAGCAGAACGACAGTTCAATACTGCGTCTTCTACTAAATCTCTATCTGCATCTCTATCGGTCGGAGAAATACCACCGACTTGATACTCAACCATATTAGCATTCAATGCATTAATACGACGTTTAATAGCTCCAGTTACCCCAGCATTAGCGCCATTCTTTTCTTCGGTTTCTAATTTCTGTTGCAACCAAGCTAAGTAATTATTATATTTATCGGTATGAACACGAATCGGTTCGCCATGTTCATCGAGTTCGCCTTTAGAATCAACCCAGAAGTTTTTCGGGTTAATAAATTGAGTAGATACAGAGTCTGCTTCTACGAGTTCTGCAGAGCCATAACCCCAATCAGAAATATTATTAATAGTCGGAGCAAGACCTTTATTAATATCTACTTCTTGCATCTTAGGATCATTATATTTCTTAATCCATTTACAATCACACATAGTAGCCAAATCGATATAAGCATCAATATCGAAGATATTAGTTACTACGAGAAGAGGCGGTCTAAGAGATACATCCAAACGAGCAATAGATTCAGTTACTAACTGAAGATATGCATTTACGTCAGCACTGATTTTCGGAGCCATAATAACGGTCGGAATAATCTTAGCTTCTTTATTGCCCTGAGCAATTTCATTACTCGGAATCAATACGTTATTATAGATGATCTGCATAAAGAAACCCTGCATTTCCGGAGTATCAATCGGATCATGGAATGCATAGATACGAGCATTATTAATACGAGAAGTACCCTTAGTAGAGTTTACATAACACGGATCTGCATAACCAACCTCAAGAGTCATACCATCATATGCTTTAACGTAAGAATCTTTGGTAGAGCTAATGGTAACATCGATGAATACATTATTACCATATTTCTCATAGATCTGTTTAATACGACCAGCAATGTCTTCATTACCATTAGTAGAAATCAAAGCAATATTATAAATATCCTCAGGAGTACAATCATGCTTATTCTCTCTAATAGCATCTACAAGACGAGCAGCTACATTTTTAATAGCCTCAGCAATCTCTACAGGTGCATAAGCATTCAAAGATTCATCATTATAAATTTTATCAAAGAATAAAGAAGACATAATAACTGCAGAAGTAGTACCATCACCAACTGTTTTAACAGTATTACGAGCTACTTCTACGATGTCTTGAATAGCAAATGCTTCAATAGCGTGTTGATGTTTAATTTCATTCAGAATAGTATAACCGTCTTTGGTATACTTGTTATATTGCCCCTCTTTAATGATCTGAGTATAAGAACCCATCGGACCAAAGCTACTAACTAATGCATCTTTAAGCATATGCAATACATTAGCTTGTGCTTTATGAAAAGGCTCTCTTTCGACAATATTGGTTCTTAACATTTAAAATTCCTCCTTAATAAATTGGCATTTTAAAATTAGTATAAGGATCAACTAGAGAAAGTTTATTAGACTGAGGAATCTTTTCAAAGATTTCAAATTTAAGTATTCCTCGTTCTCCTTGCTCTAGATTAAAATCGTAGTTTAGTATATAAATATTCTTGCCTTTGAGTTTAGATTCATACTTATCAAATCTAATACAATCAGCAAAATCTTTTACATAGATCGAATCGTAATGATCTAAGTTGACTTTTTCTTCGGAGATAGTCTTTACATTAGGCGCCAAGGCTTTAATATATTGTATCTCGTGTTCATTTTTACATACCACCGTTGGGTGGAACTCTCCAGCTTTATTAATATTGCACAAGAGAATACCGAATGCTAATAATGGAGTATCTAAATATAAGATATCTTTATATTTCTCAGTGATAATCTCATAGTATAGATTAGCAGCAGAATTAGCAAATTGATCTCTTATTATTAGACTAACTGGATTCTTATCTTCACGTTTAATCAATATAGCTTTGAAGAAATTAAGATCATTATTCTTAATAATATCTGGATCAAGATATGAACTAGACTGATAGTTTTTCTTAAGAAAAAGAATCATATTTAGATCTATATCTACTATAGAGTCAAACATGAATAGCAATGAAGAGCTATATCTTTCTGCAGTATTGCTATTCATAGCTTTAACTAAATTAAAATCTACAACCATAGTTTCAACCTCAATTTAGCGTATTGTAGCATATATTTTATTCCAAGAGGCATCTCCGGATATTCCCCAGTGATAGTCTTGTATAAACGCATAATTTTACATTTAAATGTGCTTGAAATGTGCTCATTGTATAGAACTGCACTCATAAAATTAAGTTCTCGTTGTATATCTGAAACATCATTTCTTTGCTTTAGATAATCTGTAATAAAGTTAATATTCTCACTAACAAGAGCAATATTAAACTCAGTAATACCATCATTACCAAATAAAGATGGAAAGTGTGATACACATGCTTTTACAAAATTATTATTATCTTCTTTACCACTAAAAATAAAGTAGTTATAGATGTCTTGTAAAACAGTATGATCTAATTTATCATAATCTGTATTAGTGATATAGCTATTCAAATAATTATAGAGTAAATGAGGAGTATATTCTTCGATATTGGTAATCAATACTTGTTGAGCTATTACCATATCGTCTTTCTTCTCTACGACTCTAGAATTATCTATTGCACAAAATACTACATATTTTTTACAGCGCATTTTTAGCTTTAAGAAATTATATGGAGTGGCTTTATAAAGTATTAATCCATTTGTAGCATGAGAACTATTTACGTTTACAAAGAGATCTTTATATAGCTCTACAAAATTACCCTTATCAATCATTTTCTTAATACCAAGAATATCTATTGTAGAGTCTACGTTTAAAAGATAATAGTAATCCATAATATATCTCCTTAAAAAATAAAATAAGAGTTGGGAGTAATACCCAACTCTTATAATTTTTACAGATTATCGATATCGTCAATCGTAGCAGAAGTATACTCTGGCTTAGACGAAGACGTATTTCCGTTACTCGGTTTATTAAAGTATGAAGCACTGCTCTTGGTTGCTTTATTACGATTAGCAAAATCTACACCAAGTTTATTAGCAATAGCTTCAATATTTTGATTGGTACGATAGTTTGCATAACCCATTTTGGTAATAAGATCACCGGAATATGCAGAAGTACCAGCAGTTACGAATTCATTTAATACTAATTTGATCAGACTAAGATCTACACCAGTATATTCATCAAATACGGAGTCATAAGATTTAGTTTCTTCATTGTAATCACGAATGGCGTGATGAACGTCGTTACGGAATACAAATGCAGTAGATGCTTCGGTATCTCCAGTATTAGGATTTACACGACGGATAATCAGACACGGAGTATCATATCCTAATTCTTTACCGTTAGAGATACTAATAAGACCACTACCAGAAGAGATACCCATATTAGTATGAGCATCCGGATTAGCTTCGAACTTCTCAATTTCTTTAAGAAGTACATATGCTTTCGGGTGCCTCAGATAAATAGAAATTGCTTTTTCCTTATCATAAGAAGCTACACCATTAGCATCAATATCTTTCAACGGTGCAATAGATACTTTCAAAAAGCCTCTCCAGTATTCAAAATACAGTTGAGTTTTCTCTAATTCTGCTTTAGAGTTAGAGAGAATAAAGTTAGACATGGTGACAGGTTCATAATATCTGTCGTTTTGGTTGTTTGAGTTGCGTTCTCCTAAAGCCATTATAAAGCCTCCTTAGAATTTTCTATATCATTTAAAGCGTCATTCAGAGCAGCTAAAGCTTCTTTACCACGTAAAAGGCCAATAAAACGTGGATCATCAAACTTAGCCATCTCTGCTTGACGTGCTTTAAAAGCAGCAATTTTTTCTTGCTCTAAACGTTTATCACGTTCAGCAGCAGTTTCTATATCAAATGATGCAGTACCATCATTCTCATCGACCCAAGGAGTTCTAAGTAAGAATCCTTCTAAGACGGGTCCGTCTTGATTATCTTTTGCTTCTTTAGAATCCCAGATTCTAATATAATCTTCACTATTTAAATTATTTAAGTCCTTAACGTCTACCGGTGTATAGATAGGCATACCAGTAAGCTCATCTTTACCAGTAAGACGTTCAATAATTCTTACATTTTTGGGCATTTGTTCTCACCTCGTAAATATAATATATGATTATTTTTTCTTTTGAGACTCATTAGTCTTTTTCTTAAGAGCTTGTACAAAATCTTTAACGATTTGCTCTTCTTCTGCGTTTAGTCTGAAAGTTACACATTTACGTGGAACAGGCAATTTCTTTCTACCTGAATTAGGTCTAGATCCTCCCCACATGATTCTAACCTCCTATTTGAATTACAATAGTGTTTTTCATGTAGTAAAATAATACTAGCCATGGAGGTTAATCCATGGCTAGATTTTTATACATAGTATTCAGGAGCACCAATGATTTGTAAACGTCTATAGTTGTTTCTATAAACAGATTTATTCGACAGAACTTCCCTAAGTTTATTGTATTTATTGATCAATGCATACCAACGTTTACGCTCATTCTCAGAGATATTCTCAGATGTAACGTAATCATCGATAATATTGAGCCTTGTATTGATCTTATGAAGTAATTCAAGAGCTTCGTCTTCGTGCTGTACGTTCTTAACTTGAAGATTATAATCGTAAAGATCATCTTCAAAAGAACGAATCCCCTTATATTTGATACGAGACATAGTAGAATTAACTTTATCTGCTACCAGATCAAAACCAACTGCTTCAATGAGAGTGTCATCATCGATACGACGTAAACGACGAACGACATTTTCCATCTCACGTTTCTCAAGCTTCGATGCGGTATAAGATTCTCCCTTTTGGAGAGACTTAATAGCTACAATACGGCGTAATTTAATATCAGTATAGAGTCTGATTACCCATGCCAATACAATAAATTTATTGCTTACGTCTTTATTGATACGATAGCTATTCTTAACTACTTTTTCAAATGCAGATTCCAATTCAGGTCCATAACCACAAGCAACAACAAAAGAATCTGCAATGATTTCATCATCATCGGTTTCAAATAAAGAGGTAATTTTACGAAGAGCATCTTTAATACCAAAGGCCAAGATTTCTTGGTAATGAACACTATCAGAAGTTTTAATAGTTTCATTATTCTTTACAAGATACATATCAAGCTCTTTTCTCAATTTATCTACCGGAGAAGTATCATTTACCATATGACCGATTTCATGGAGCAATACAGCAGTAATTTCTCTAGTAGATAATCCTAAGGTAGGAGAAAAGAGTTTAGAGTCTAATTCTAAATAGTATTCAGTAATACGAACGGGTTCGTCTTCTTGAATAATATCATAGACTTTATCTGCTTTAATAACAGGCATTACAGACATACCAAAGAACATTTTATCGGTATTTCTAGTATACAGTACCTGTTTACATTTCGAATCTTTAAAGAAAGCATTAATTTCTCTATTCAATTCGTTCAGATTAGCACTGTTAGGACTCTGTTTAATCTCAAACAATGCATTTTCGATATCTGTAAAATCATAATCAATATATCTTTTGATTGTTGCAGGCATCGTAAACCCTCCAGGATCTCTTTAAAAATAACTACCTAGGACTTTTTACGGTCCTAGGTAGTTAGATTTGTTAGCTTAGATAGATTCTAGAAATGCAAATCCAACTATTAGAAGTTGCCATTCGGGTTGATATGGTCGATCTTAGTCGGAATGGTTTCAGGAATGTATTTGGAGCCTTCAGGATAATTCATGGTATAATCGTTCATGAGCGAAGTACCAATCGGATCATCATTCGGAACCCAATCACGCAGACCAGTCGGATTTAAGATCTTGATACGACCCTGAACCGGCTGATATTCAACAGTTTTGAAACGTTCAAATGCATGAATTGCAGGCAGTGCATAGTTTACTGCGTTGCGAATTTCATTGGATACGTAGAGCTGATAATCGTAAATACGATATACGATACGTTCAGTATTACGCGGTGCAAGCAGAACGATCAAGTTCTTGTTGTCACGCATTTTATCAGAGCTAATGAAGTTGTATACACGTTTGTCCGAGGTAACAACGGTTTTCTGGAAGTCCAGAGCTACAGGACCGATGTTAGACGGAGTCTGGTAGCTGTATTCGGTCGGAGTAATTTTACGGATCAAATCAGCATTACCAATAACGGTGATGGTCATGTTAGGATCATTCAGAACCTGGAGCAACTGAGTTACATGAGTATCCAGAGCATCCATAAAGGTTTTCTGACGCCATTCTACATGATCGGAATAGTAACCTTCACGCGGAGCGAAGTCAAAGGTTCTAGCAATTTTGTTAGCTTCCGGCATAGTACGGAAGGAGTCATCGATGAATTTATGAATTTTATCATCTTTGTAGTTAGCAAGAACCAGTTTAAACATGCTCATGATTTTAGTGAGCTGGTTTACCTGATACAATGCACCGATATCTTTTACTTCTTCAGGAGAAATCGGAGTATTGATAGGAATAGCGTTCGGAATTTCTACGATATCAGTCGTAGTTTTCCAACGTACGGAGCAGGTGCGCAGCATAGCAGAAGAGGTGTCGATACGGCAGCTCAGTTTAGCCTTTACAACTGCAGCATTGGAGCACATAATCATGAATTTGTTTTTACGGGTGTAACCTTGGAATACGCCTTCGAACGGTTCGCTTACAACTGCACCATCATCAAGATCAAGACGTTTCTTAGTTACAGAGAATTTACCAGTCATGGTACGATCGAATTCGCCATAGGAAGGAGCGAAACGAATCGGACGAACTTTTGCCCAAATGAGGTGAACACCTTTGGTGGAATCATCGGCAACTTTCATGGTATCATCGGTGTCGTCGTAGTAGGTTTCACCTACTTCTACATAAGACTTGAAGAGAATTTGGGTAATAGCAGATTCGATGGACAGGTTGTCATCCAGCGGATCAGCACCAAAAGTATCTTTCAGTACATCAGTGGTTTCCAGTTCAGGAAGTTCGATAATGGTATCTTTAACCGGTGCAGTAGATTCAACTGCGTCAAAGATTTTGTTCTGTTCCAAGAACATATCGATTTCTTTACCGTCCGGAGTTACCAGAATACGAGATTCCATAGTAACGGTAAATTTCGGTTCCTGAGCAACAAATTTAGGAATAGCACCTTTATCGAAAATGCAGTTCATAAGAATATTTTTATGAATCGGGAAAGTCATACCAATAACAGGGTTGAACTGATTCATAGATGCATATTCAAGAACTGCGCTACGGTCGTTCTCAAAGAGAGCTTCCATATCATTCATATGGTCTTCATATTCTCTCTGGCTCATGCCGTTAGGGTCAGCAGATTCATTTACGAAAAGGTCTTTCAGAGCTTCACGAGTAGATTCGAGCTGCATAACGCTAACAGGATTGTTGAAAATGTCCATGCCACTTTCGCTCAGAATGTCACGTGCAACATTTCTAAACTGAGTAGCAAGCGGAGCCATTTCGTCTAACATGTAACCAGCGCTCATATCTGCGCTAGATCTTCTTTGTCCTACAGTAGGCATTGTGCTTAGTCCTCCTTAAATATATATCGAAGTTTTTCTTGTTTTTAACAGAAGCTGTGTTTGTGCTATGAAGCATTATTTAAGGGCCATTAAAGACCCTCAAATAATTTAATATATAGTTATATCTTAGAAGGCCAGTATAGAAGCGTTTTATTCGGATTTTTCGTCGTCTTTTGGCTTCTCTTTGATACCTTCCAGGATTTTATTAATATACTCTAAAATCAATGTGAAGTGTTTCAGATTCAATTGATTCTCGAAGTATGAGTTGGTCTGATAAGTTTTAACGATATAATCGTTAAGCATTACTTTAGTTTCAGAAAGTTTCTTATTTACGAAATCTAATACAGAGATATTTTCATCAGTCTTATTAAGATTAGATACACGACTAAGTACTTTATCTACTGCTTTATAGAGATCGATATACTGCATCTTTAACTCAGTATCTTTAATACTAATCTGTTCAGGAGTAAGATTACTAAAGAGCTGTGCTTCAAGATCTTTTAATTCATCAGATAAACCAGTAGGTTGTTGTTGGTCATCACCGGCTTGATCATCTGTCTGATCTCCTTCTTGACCTTCTTCTCCGCCTTCTGGATTATCTCCTTCTTCTCCTCCACCATCGTCTTGAGTGTAATCAGTTGATCCTGCATCGCCTTCTCCACCACCAGCATCTGCTGCACCGGCATCACCGCCTCCAGCATCTCCACCAGCAGTATCGTCCTGAGTATAATCAGTAGTCCCAGCGTCCCCTCCAGCATCATCTGCTGGAGCATCTCCTCCTGCATCATCGGCAGGTGGATTATCTCCACCGGCATCACCTGCATCGGGAGTATCGTCCTGAGTATAATCTGTAGGTTCTGCATCAGTTCCACCAGCATCTGCAGGTGGTTCATCAGTACCTTCTCCACCGCCAGCATCAGCCGGAGCAGGTTCATCTCCACCTGTATCTTGGTCATCTACAGTATAATCAGTAGGTTCAGCGTTATCATCAGGAGCATCTTCTCCACCAGCATCACCTGCATCGGGAGTATCGTCCTGATCATCTACAGTATAATCAGTGGGTTCTTCATTACCATCAGCAGGTTCATCTCCTCCTGCATCATCGGCAGGTGGATTGTCCTGAGGAGGATTATCATCTGCAGTAGCAGGAGGATTATCTGCAGGGGCATTGTCATCGTCCTGAGTATAATCTGTAGCATTCTGGTTCTGATCATCATCTTCAGACAGATCTTTACCATCAGCTACGATTTCTTGTAATGGTAAAAGATTTTTATAATAGAAAAAGCCCATTGTATTTTCTCCTTTCAGAAGAATCAGTCTTTTTCATCGTTGTCGCCTTTAACAACGTCTTGATCCCTAAAATCAACATGCATCTTGTATTTAAGTCTATTACGTTGAGCTTCAAGTTTCTTCTTAATCATAAGCAGATTACGAAGACCTTTCATATCGTTCTTTTCCTCTGCTTGTTGAATATACTTATTACACATGGTAAGTTCTACGTCGAGTTCATCTAAGATAATGGAACGTTCTTTAGCTCTATTATCTTTAAGCATACCAACCCAACCAATAACACCAATAGCAGCTAATGCCGGATGTAAAAAATAACCAACCGCTGCTGCGGTAATACCAACTTTAATAATTCTAGAAGCAGAAGGTAACACTCTACCACGAATAACAGATTCTCTATCTTCTACTTCCATGGTTTTATTAACAGCATCTTTCAAATTATCAAGAGAATTATCTACTGTACGAGATAAGATCTTCTCTTTTTCAGAAAGATTAGATGCTGCTTTCTTAATTCTCTCAATAGCCATATTAAGAGTATTAGTAAAATTCATCTCCAGCATAGGAGATTCTTTAGAAACGTTCTCCAAGCACTCAATAATAGCATCTCTCATAATAATGAAATCAGCTAACTCTTGGAAAGTTTCTTCCTTAGTAATATCTTCTTTTAAGACTGGTTTATAATTCTCCAGCTTAGTAATATTCTCAGACAATGCTGAGCTTCTAATATAACGTTTAATATTAGATCCCTTAAGAACTTCTGCTCTATGCTCTTTAAGAATAAGACATAAATCTTCTGGATCTAATGCATATGGATACTTAAGAGAAAACTCTGTGATTACATCGATATCATCTATTTTAAGCTTATCAGCTTTCTTAGCTACTTGCTTAACCATATCTACAGTATCATTAGTCTTCTTAATATTCTTAACTGCTTCTTCAAGAGTATAAAGATCTGTTACTGCTTCAGAGAAATCAGAATCATCTTCCATTTCTTCTGCTTCTTTTTCTCTTTCGGATTTAAGATCGTTCAGATGATCTTTAAGTTTTTCGATATCTTTTTCGAGTTGTTCTTTATACTTAGTAAGGCGTTCTTTCTGTTCATCTGTTTTAGCTTTATCAAGTTTAGATTCTACTTGTTTAAGATGACGCTCATAATTCTTAATCTGTACTTCCATTTCTTTACGGTCTACATGGATATGCAGCATATACATGGTTAATACAGATAACGCTCCAAGTATAGCATGAATAGATGTAGCACCGATAATAACAAAGAAAGTCAATAAGATAGAGAGAATATTTGGAGTTTCATCGATTACGTTTTCAGGTTTATCTGCTAAGGCTTTACGTAATATAGAAACAAAATCATCGATCTTCTTATATGCACCAATCTTAAAACGTTTAATCCATTCATGAGCTTTACTGGTAGCAGATTTAAGTTTGATATTCTTCAGTTTCTCACGAATTCCTTCATTAATAATAGCAGTATAACCATCCAGAGTTTCTTCTCCAAATAGTTGCTCGCTAGTCTCATATATAATAGGAAGAATATCTAAATTTTCATAATCAGATGCTTCATATAATTTAGTACGAGCCAATACATCAGAAATCTGATAAGGCATCGGATAGTAGTTGTTATGAGTAATTAAAAAATAATCACTAGCTGCTTCGAGAATATCTTGCTTCTTATAAGGAACATGATTCTTCTCATAAGCATAAAGAGAATTCTCAATAGCAATAGTAAATTTTGCTTTGACTGGAATATCATATGTATCTACTAACTTACAAAATTCAATTACGTTATCTCTAGTCTGAGCAGAAGTAAATACAGATTCTTTTACGAATCTGTCTAAATTAAATCTTTTATTCAGTTTTGCATGATTACTAATAATACGATCACAGTTTACACATTCATCAATTGCATTAGTAATAGTAGAAAGAGAATTCATAACTGCTTCAGTCTTAGCGTCTTGCTTTGCGTCTTGTGCTCTTGCTGCTTGACTTGCCTTACCAGCCGTAGCAATGGATGGTTTATTTCCAGCATGAGCTCCACGAAGTTTCTCTAGAGATTTATTTATCTTAGTAGAGATTCTTGTTTTAACTCTACCAAGACGACGTTTAATAGAGGTTTGAAGCTGTTTAGAATTACGAACTTTCATTACAATTTCTGAAACTGCTTTCGTATAGTTATCTATATTACTGGGAGTATCTACATCATAGGCGATCTCTAAAAGGTCTAATACTCTTTCACATGCCACTGCTGGGTCATTGTCTAAATACGACCAGTTCTCGATAATAGTTTTCATATTTTTACTGGTAAATTTATACTTACCACTTACCATCGATTCATAAAGATTACAAACATTCACCGGTGGTTGTTTAGAAAAATGAGTATTTTGGGATAAGTTTAATTCACGTTTTTTCAGTGTAGAGATCATCTTAAAATACCCCTCTCCTTTACAGTTAATTTACTACAATAGTTGCGTTTTTAAATTGCTCACTAGGGCCTTTCATGCAACATTAAAATAAAAATTACTTGATTTTAGGAGGCTGTGAAATGGCTAATATTGGCTATATTATTAACGAATCTCCTGCAACGGTTGAAGATAGTAAAATTGTTAGCGAAAAAGGTAATCGTGTAGTTGCCCAAGGTACTCTTCAAGACGTTGATAGTTTAAATAGAAATAGCCGTATTTATACTGCTAAAGAATTATTTCCTGAGTTGACTTGTGCTAGAACAGTAGAACTTCTGAGAACTGGTAATATGAAGGGCGAGAATGGTCATCCGATGAGCAAAGACTTAGCTCGTCAACAGACCATTGATCCGAATAATACAGTAGTAAAATATCTGAAATTCTGGACTGAGGGTTCTAAGATTAAAGGTCTCTTTAAAGGTTGTAATAATCAGCTCGGTGAAGACTTCAATAATGACTTGCTTGACGGTGAGCTTCCAAGCTTCTCTTTAAGAGCTCTTGGCGGTATTGATATGCGTAATGGTAAAGCATATGTAACTAATGTAAAACTTATTACGTATGACCGTGTAATCTATCCGTCCCATAAAGTTGCTTATACTGAAAAGATTGTAAGTGAAGCAGCTTTGCTTGATGCAGCTCAAAAACAACTAAAGAATCTCTCCGAAGAAGCAGTTAAACGTGCTAAAGAAGCACAGACTAAATTGATCGTAACTGAAGACTACAAAGGTTTACTGGCTCCGATTACTAATGAATCTGTAATTAGAGCATTACAGCACGAGTCTGGTAATGTAAAATCTTTGTTAGAGAATTTTGATATTAGATATAATAACGTTGAAATCATTCCTACAGTAAGTGGCTTTAAAGTGCAGATGATGGATGAAGCAGGTAATGTCATTGTAGCTAACCTCGAAAAGCATATCAATGATGAAATCATGAATTACTGCATTAATAATTACATCTAATCTAACTATAGAGTAAGTTGTTTAATTTTTCAAAAATCGTCTCCTTTCTACTTTAATTATCTTTTCATTGCCACCCCTCATAGCAGCAATGCTATGAGGGTATCTTTTTACGTATATGAAAACTTTACAATAATCTATCTAAAAGGAGAAATAATATTATGGGGGATATTTTTGATTTAAAGAAACAATTCTTAAGCAATGATACAATGGATAAAGATACATTGTATGAGAAACTAGAAAAGAAAGGTATTTATAGAAGGCCATTTGATCTAGCCAATAGGGCTGGATTATTAACAGATATAACTAGTAAATTTAATGAAGGTCTTATTTGGCTTCCGAATGGGAAATCAAAACGTGTTCTTAATATAGATCCTGTTAAAGCAGTTAAAATAAATGATTTTAGAATCTGTGAGGCTTTAATAGTAAAAATAAATCATAATATTCTTTCTTATAGCATTAATACTGACGTAAAACTTAAGCTTGAGGATGAATATGATAGTATGAAACTAACTCCTCATTATATGCCATTAGTTACTGTAAATATGAATAGCTTCTATAAAGATAAGAAAGGTGTTAGCATTTTCTATCACGTATTCTTAGTAGACTTTATGAAGAAGAAAAATAAAAATCTATCTATAACTATTGAGAATACTAGCAATTATCCTATATCGGTAGATTTATTTAGTATTAATAGTAAATATAATCTGCATATGTATAATTTGTATTACGATTCTCATAGTAAAGAGTTTGGATACTTTTCCACATTTTAATAATTATTATAAGGAGGAATTCCTTAATGAGTGATATTGAAACTTTAGCTACTAGAGGCGTAGAAAATATTACTTCTCCACATACTACAATAGTTACTGGACCAGAGAAATATGAAGCTGCTATGAAACGAGACATAGATATGAATAACTCTGTTACTTGGAAACGTACTTATTGGAGTCATTGGAACGAAGAATATACATTCCCAGAAGACGTAAAAATTGTTCAGGTAGATATGACTTGGGGTTGGGGTGAAGATGAACGTCATCGTGTTCCTGGGTCTGTATTCTTAAGAAATGCTAAAACTAATACTTTATGGACTCCGTATCATCGTACTGTATATATCAGAGTTACTGGAGGACGAAAATATAGATTTCTTGTCGGTGTAGATGGATATAAAGGCCGTGATTATGGTTGGATTCTTAGATGGTCTACTAGTATAAATTCTCATTCTGCCGACATAGATGATCGTAATGGTTGGATTGAATAAAAATAAAAGAGGTAAATGATATGAGTGAAGAAACTAAAATATTGACCTCCACGGGGGGGGGTAAACGCATCTCCCAGAGCAAGTGAGAATATTAGTTCCCCGTATGTTTGGGTAGTTGATGGTCCAGCTAAGTTCGAGGGATCGTTTGAGCTTAAATATAATACGGTAATTAATGTAGGTCATACTTCCAGATACTATGGAGTAGTAGCTGGATATTCAGATGAATGGATTGGTTCGTTTGACTATAATGTGTATAACATCAGGCAATTCTTCTGTAGACGTGATAGAGACTGGGGTTCTTATGATACCCATATCTATTTTTCGTCTACACAATATAGCGGCAAAACATTAAAAGTTTATGGTCAAAACGGCAATCTATTATGGACATTTACCATTAGTGGTGACCATGCATATGTCGGTAGACATACTGCAAATGACCCATTAGGGATTCGTCCTGCAGGCGGTAAACGCTACTATAATTTGGTAATCGAATAAAAAATAAAACCCGTAGGAGATCACTCTCCTACGGGGATATTTAGTCGATATTATTTAGCAGTATTCTTAAACAATACTGTTACTTTAGCCACTACACCGAATTCTTTGTCTGGATGCTCTTCAAAGTAAGTTAAACATTCTTTGAGTTCATAATACAATGGATTGTCTTTAGTAACGATTAAAGACAAACTATCAGTATCATTTCCATACATGTGCTCCCACATATATTTGGTATCACCCACATAAATTTTCGGTGAATAACCTCCAAAACGTTCGTTATCGTCCCAATAAGCACCTACAAAGAGTAAATCTGATATTACTACAGCATCTCTAGAAAGATCCGCTCCTTTGTAAATTGGAAGTGTAGCATTAAGATTAACCTTAATACTATTTTCTGAAGAAATTATATCCATAATAGGCATATAACGGTTTACAACTTCATTAATTTCGGTTGTGGCTTGAAAGAATTTAGATCCATTCTTCAGAGTCTGTTCATACTTAAAGATACAAGCATCTTTAAATATCAATCCAAACCAATTTTCTTTGTCTTCATTGTCTACCACAATAGACGATACACTATTATATATTTTATGTGTACCATTAGAAGCTCTTTCAACATTGTCTGCTGGAAAAAGAATTTTTTCTCCAAGATCAAATAAAGATTTCAATACATCCGTGTTTTTCATAGAATAATTTCCCCTTTTATAATATATTTTAAGGTATATAGGTCTTACATTGTCACCTCCTTCTAAGACTTAGTATACCTTAATATCATAAGATATTGTAACAGTAATTCTTTTAGGTTTAGCTCCGGGATAAGTCCACAGGAAATCTTTTAAACCATTATTCATAGACTTCTCTATATTATAAAACATTACTTCTACACGCTCTGAGCGCATTTCGTATGTCGGAATATAGTAATCATCCTCGTAATCGTACGTGAAGAAGTCTATCTTATTAGGATACTTAAAAGTATATTCACATCCAGTCTCTTCGTCTTTGATTTGAACTTCCACATCAAAGTCTTTTACTTGAACTGGTGGTATTGGAAACTTAGGAATATTCATTATCAGAAGAAGTTCTGATGTATTATATTCAGATCCAGCGCTTAATTTTAATTGAAGCACTTCGGTCATATGATCTGTTGGACCATATGTATTAGGTACAAATATAGCTACTTTATCTTTTTCGATACGTATACTATGCATCTTTACCTTAGCAGGTTTAAATTTAAGATATTTATTACCCTCTTCATTTTTAACAAGTCTTACTAAATCCATTATCATTTCTCCTTTTCGGATAAAGTAATATCAATCCATGCTTCTACGTTTAAGCATTCACCCTTAGTATAATGAATCTTATCTGCAGAACCAATATAAGATTGACTTAAAATAAACTGATTATATTCATACCCACGAGCAACTAATTCTTTATCGCATACGTACTTATAGAGATAATTTTCTCTCTGATATGTATCAGAAGCCTTGACACTAAGGCTTCTTAAGTTTACTTGTTTGATTCGATCCGCATATCTAGGATCTATTATACAGATTAGATCTAAATAGTATTTCGGAAATGGGTCATGATTGAATATATTAGATATTCCCTCAAACTTATTAATGGTAACGATAAGTTTTCTAATAAGATCAATATTACTAAACTGCATTACATAAGCATTCACTCTATTAACGTCAAGATCTTCTGGTTTTAAATAAGACCCATAGATCTTAGCTTTTACTAAAGTACCATAATCCTCATAGAGAACTTTATTCATCTTATTCATGTGCACACCGGTCCATTTCATTTATCATTGAAAGCTCTAGATTAAATTTAGCAGTAAATCTGAATACATCATCACCAGATTTTAAAAGCTCTAAAAGCTTTTGATCTTTTGCTTCAAACCAAACATCCCAAGATATTGTTTCATATGCATACATAAGATTATCTGGTTTGAGTATCGCCATACAATTACCCTTATAATTATTAAGAGTAAGACAGAATGAATTTATTCTTAATTCAAATTCATTGAATATTGTTTTGAATGGTAAGATGACTCCAACCTTAATACCTATTATATCTTTCTCTTCATCATACCAAATGGATTCTAATCTTGTGTAACCATTTTCATTATACTCTTCATTGATATAGAAATACGGTATATCTTTTGACTTTTTAAGATATCCTTTAGAAGTCGGAAATACATATAACTCCCCGTCATATTTTATTTGATCATAATCAATATCTACCATTATCTTCCTTCCTCCTCTTCGGTTCTTATAGTAATACCAAACACTACTTCTAATGAAGCTTCATCAGTAGCTTTTAAAAACTTCTCATATAAGTCCGGATAGTTTTTACTAAATCCACTTACATAGAAATCTAGGTCTCTATATGCATCTTCGGTGTTATATTCATATAACTCTGAACCGATTTGATTATCTACAAATATCTCTTGATTGTCTATACTAAGAATATAGTCTTCTAAGTATACTCTATATTTATAGAAGTATTGTATTGGTAATTGGATCTCGATATAGACTTCTAAACGGTCTTTTGCTTTATTGTATATTACAGTCGTTACAAAGATCATACCACGGAATATTTTGTCATTCCATTTACTGAGAAAATAGTACTCCTCATCTTCACGAGACCAAATACTCGAGAGTTTCTCTCTCACCGGAGTATAATCAATAAAGTGACTAGTCTCGTTTCTTTCCATAAATAATACTAATGGTGTAAATCCTTTCATAATATCATCCTCCTTCTAGGGTAATAATATATAATCATTTTTAGATATTGTTTCATATGGTTTACATTTTAATAATCTTGCAATTAATAAGCCCATATAGCGGCGATGCTATATGGAAAATTAAATCTTCTTAGGAGGAAATTGTCATGACAGATATTTTAACGAATTCCGCCTCCATTCCGTACGGAACTTGGGGGGTCCCACAAAGTAGAGCCGGTCAAGCTAGTCGTAGCTTGACTATTAACAGTGGCGAAGTACCGTATAATTATACTCCTTTAACGAGTAATTTATATATTTCTAGTGACTTAATACTTGATAATAGAACTGTTGTAACAAATATGATTTACTATGCTAGAAATAATATACCTAGTTATCAAGGTATGAGAAATATACCTGAAGAATATTCTCCTAACTCTATTAATACTAATTTAGCTCAGAATTGGTTTGGTACATTTTATAATTGCACTTATTTAACCAATTTACCAAATCCATTTTATGATACCAGTAATGCTACAAACATGGCATGGATATTTGATTATTGTTATAATCTAACAACAGTGCCTAATTTTGATACTAGTAATGTAACTGATATGAGTAGTATGTTTGTAAGTTGTGAAAGTCTAACAACAGTTCCTAATTTTGATACTAGTAATGTGACTAATATGGCTAATATGTTTCAAATGTCGATATATGATACTACTAGACCTTCTGATAGCTCTAAATTAAAAATAGTACCCAATTTTAATACTAGTAAAGTAACTAATATGAATGGTATGTTTGAAAATTGTGAAAATCTAACTACAATTCCTAATTTTGATACTAGTAATGTAACTGACATGGGTAGTATGTTTTCTAATTGTAATAGTCCAATCATATTACCTAATTTTAATACTAGTAATGTGACTAGCATGCGTTATATGTTTTTTAATTGTTATAATCTAACTACTATTCCTAATTTTGATACTAGTAAAGTGACCAATATGTTTAATATGTTTTCCAATTGTTATAATGTGCAAGGTAATTTTTATATATCTTCTAATAATATGCAGAATGCTAGAAGTTTATTTTATAATACACCTAATTACACTAAAAATATTTATTGTCATGCTAATACTACTACGTATAATAGTATTTATTCTGCTATGGGTGGAAATACATACAATTCTAACTGGAACGCTTATCTTAAAACTATGGAGAATGATTATGCTCATATTTGGATTAGCTTCGGTGGAGGGTATGATGAACCTGTATATGAGACATTTAGATTTCCTACTAATAAAATAGCAGTTATTAGACGCAACACATCAGATCCTACTGAATCTAGTATAATAAATATAATTGAAGTTACTCCATATACTGATTATAATATTGCCATAACACAAGATGATCTGGATGGTTGGATTTCTCACAATGGAGTTCTTTGGGGGTCATCTGCATTTATAACCTCTACAGTACTAGAAGGATTTCGATTCTTCAAAGATATTACAAATATGACACCTGATATAGTTGATACTATTTAATATAAAATCAAACTCAGTACCAGCAATGGTACTGAGTTACAATTTCATAAATTCTCTTAGGAGGTAATAGACATGTCTACAAATAGTACAATTCCTTATAATACATGGAGGCGGAATTCGTTAAAATATCT
>ENA-OOUL01000003-OOUL01000003.1-human-gut-metagenome-genome-assembly--contig:-NODE-3-length-110377-cov-5.172225_pt1 | contig 110377 bp, 96 predicted proteins | sample MGYA00241544_ERZ501270 | MGnify/ENA primary metagenome ERZ501270 (study PRJEB25962, sample SAMEA2042283) | human gut metagenome | biome: human gut; feature: human-associated habitat; material: faeces...
CGCCTGCCGGGGGGGCGAGGCCGTGTCGCAGGTCTACGAGCAGGGCAAGTCGTTCAACCTCACCGTCCGCCTGCGCGACGACCTGCGCGACCAGGCCTCGAAGATAGGCGACCTGATGATTGACACGGGCGACGGCCGTCAGGTGCCGCTCAACTATGTGGCCGACATCCGCTCGTCCATGGGCCCCAACAGCATCAGCCGCGAGAACGTGAAGCGCAAGATAGTCATCTCGGCCAACGTGGCCGACCGCGACCTGCGCTCCGTGGTGACCGACATCCAGGCCCGCATCGACGCCGACATCAAGCTGCCCGAAGGCTACCACGTGGAATACGGCGGCCAGTTCGAGAGCGAGCAGGCGGCCAGCCGCACGCTGCTGCTGACGTCGCTGATGTCCATCGTCGTCATCTTCCTGCTGCTCTACCACGAGTTCCGCAGCGTCAGGGAGAGCGCCGTCATCCTCATCAACCTGCCGCTGGCCCTCATCGGAGGCGTCTTCGCCCTGCTGCTGACCACCGGCGAGGTGAGCATCCCGGCCATCATCGGCTTCATCTCGCTGTTCGGCATCGCCACGCGCAACGGTATGCTGCTCATCAGCCACTACAACCACCTGCAGCGCGTGGAAGGCTACTCGCTGCACGACAGCATCATCCGCGGCTCGCTCGACCGTCTGAACCCCATCCTGATGACGGCCCTCAGCAGTGCGCTGGCCCTCATCCCGCTGGCCCTGGGCGGCGACCTGCCCGGCAACGAGATACAGAGCCCCATGGCGAAGGTCATCCTCGGCGGTCTGCTGACGTCGACCTTCCTCAACGGGTTCATCATCCCCATCGTTTATCTGCTCATACACACCAAGAAGAAATGAAGAAGACAATAATCATCTGTGCATGCCTTGCCCTGGCGGCAGGGGTGCACGCCCAAAGCGGCATCGAAGCCATCCTCCAGCAGGTGGAGGCCAACAACAAGGAACTGCAGGCCAACGTCCGCACCACGGAGGCACAGAAGCTGGAGAACCGCGCCTCGAACAACCTGGCCGACCCCACCCTGTCGTATGCCCACCTGTGGGACTCGCAGGACAAAAACATCACCGTGGGCGAGCTGGTCATTGCCCAAAGCTTCGACTTCCCCTCGCTCTACGTCAGCCGTGCCCGCCTGAACCGCCTCAAGGCCAGCTCACTGGACGCACAGGCCAACGCCAAGCGGCAGGCCATCCTGCTCCAGGCACAGGAAGCCTGCCTCGACATCATCCACCTCAGCCGCCAGCAGCAGCTGCTGGACGAACGGCTGAAGAATGCCGAGGAGCTGGCCGACTACTACCGCCGCCGTCTGGAGACGGGCGACGCCAGCACGCTGGAGACCAATAAAATCAACCTGGAACTGCTGAACGTGCGCACCGAAGCCCGCATGAACCGCACGGCACTGGACAGCAAGCTAAAGGAGCTCACGGCCCTGAACGGCAACCTGTCGCTCGTCCCCGGCCGCCCCATGCCCGACGGACCTGCCGCCGCCACGGCGCAGAACCTGGGCTTGACGAACTATCCTTCCGTCCCCCTGCCTGCCGACTTCGGCCCGCTGTGCGAAGAGTTGCTGGCCTCCGACCCAGCCCTGCTCTCGCTCCAGCAGGAGAGCCAGGCGGCGCAGAAGCAGCTGTCCGTCAGCCGTCAGGGCTGGTTGCCCGGTCTGGAGCTGGGCTACCGCCGCAACACCGAGAGCCGCCATCCACTGAACGGCCTGGTAGTGGGCTTCTCGTTCCCCATCTTCCAGAACCACGGCAAGGTGAAGGCCGCCCGTTCGCAGGCCCTCAGTGCCGACTTCCGCGAAGAGAACGCCCGCCTCAGCGCCAGCACCGCCCTGTGGCAGCTCTACGACGAGGCCTGCAACCTCTATGCCTCCATGCAGGAGTATGCCGAGACCTTCGGCCGCCAGCAGGACCTGAAGCTGCTGCGTCAGGCACTGGACGGCGGACAGATCAGCATGATCGAGTACTTCGTCGAAGTCTCCGTCATCTACCAGAGCCAGGCCAATCTGCTGCAGCTGGAGAACCAGTATCAGAAAGTGATGGCCAGAATCTATAAGAGCCGGCTATAAGATTCTTATTTCTTCCGGCAGGTAGCCGCTACGAATGCGCCACTCCTGCGGATAGAGGTTGTTGGCCCGGTTGCCGACATTCTTCACGAAGCCAAGAGGAAAATTCCGATAAGTAAGCAATACAAAACCGCGAGGGGCCGCGCCTGAAAGGGTGACGGCCTCTTTGCGTAGATAAGCAATGGCCGTCGGATAGTCCACCTCTTCGCAGGCGAAAGCTTCACGGCGAAGCAGGCTGCTCATGGCCAGTGCATGGGCAGGAACGCAATCCTTCCCTTTCGTCTCGGCCAGCGTCACGCCAGCCTGCAGCACACGGACATGCTGCTTCAAGGCCGACAACACTGGGAGCCACGGCGTAGCGAAAGCAGTCAGCGCCTGTCCCTCGGGCATCAGGCTGTATCCTTCCGCCCTGCGCAGCCAGCCTTGTACCGCTGCCAGCTGCTCCTTGCCGAAAGCCGACGAAGAGGCAGCTTTACCGCCGTTCCCCTTCTTCCCTTTCTGTTTGCCCGAGGCCAGCTTATCCGCATTCGGCCGCCCCATCTGCGCCATTCGCATGCCATCCGCCTCTTCTTCATCGCCCGCCTTGCGCAGCACGGCCAGGAAGAATCCTTCACCCTGCGTCTTGTGTGGCAGGAAGCGATACACGGGAAAAACTTCCCCCGCCAGCAGATTACCTGTAATGTTCCATCCGGCAGGCACATCGAGCGGCAACACCTCCGCACCCAGCTCGTCGCGAATCCAGCGTACATTCTCCTCGTTCTCCTTCGTGTTATAGGTACACGTGCTGTACACCAGCAGTCCGCCCGGCTTCAGGCAAGGCCAGATGTCCATCAGGATGCGCCGCTGGCGTTGCCAGCAGATTTCCACATTCTCCGGACTCCATTCCTCGATGGCTGTCTCGTCCTTGCGGAACATGCCTTCGCCCGAGCAGGGCACATCGGTCAGGATGCAGTCGAACAGATGTTCCAGTGACGTGAACTCCGCCGGATCGCTGTTTGTCACTACGACATCGGGATGTCCCCACTTCGTCAGGTTTTCCGCCAGCACCTGCACCCGGTTGCGCATCACCTCGTTGGCCACCAGCAGACTGCCCGCAGGCAACAGGCTGCGCAGGTGGGTCGACTTGCCGCCCGGAGCCGCACAGAGATCAAGCACCGCCACTGCCCGCTCCGGCAGATACCGCCTCACCGCCTGCTCCACAAACATGGACGACGCCTCCTGCACGTAGTAGCCTCCGGCATGGAACAGGGGGTCGAAGGTAAACGTCAGACGCTGGTCCAGGTAGCAGGCACCGGTAGCCCAGGGAACCTCTTTTAATGGAGAATGAAGAATGAAGAATGAAGAATTATCCCACTTCTGAGGGTTCAGGCGGATGCTGACGGGTTGTTCGTCCTCCAGCAGGGCGGCGGAAAAGCGATTGTATTCTGCTTCGCCCAGCAGGGCACGGGTATAGTCTACAAAAGGAGCGGGTAGTTGCATGGCATATCTCTTGAAATGTTTGGCTACAAAAGTAAAGAATTTGAAGGGAAGTTCCTCTCCTTAAATCACAGATATTTTTCCCTGACTGGAAAAAAAGATTTCCTTAACTGGAGAAAAAAGATTGTCTGACTGGGAAAAAACAAGCCATACCGCTTTTGACGATATGGCTTGACAAACAAAACAAACAATTGCTTATTACGATTAATAAGCTATTCCTGTCCCGCTTCTCCAAGCCCGGACAGGCAGGCTCGCCTCACGACGATTTCTTTTTGCGACGGCTTCAGCGTTCCTGCAGCGCCGCACGTATTTTTTCGTAGGCCGCGTCTTTCAGCAGCACCGTTTTCTTTCCGTCCAGCAGGTAGAGCGACGGCATCGCTTTCAGGTCGTATAGTGCTCCGGTCTTCACCGCCTCGCGGTCAGTACCCACCGTCCAGCCTTCGGGCATGTCGGGCAGGGCTTTTCGCCACGCCTCATCGTTGCCTTCGGTATAGACGGCCAGCACACTAAGCTTGCCGATCCGTACGGCTTCAGCCAGTGCCGTGTCGGCCACCATCTGTAGCAGTACCTCGTGGCACGACTCACACTCGGGGTCGTAGAACATCAGCAGCAGACGGTCGTTCTTCACCGGTGTGGTGGCCAGTGTGCGGCGTGTACCGTCGGGCTGGTAATAGGTAAAGTCCGTAGCCTTATCCCCTACGTTATTGCGCCTTACCAGCTCCAGCTTAAAGCGGTAAGCGGAACGCATCGCATCCGTCTGTGGCAACTTGCTGAGCAACGCCTCCAGATACATTCCGTAAAGCCCTTCGTTGTAGAAAGGTGAGTTGGGGTTGAAGAGGTAGTCATCCGCCGTTTGGGTCAACACTTTGCGGGCATGTTCCTGCCCGACAAAGGTCATACACCAGTTTTCCAGACTTTCACGCATCAGATCCTCCGGTGTCGCACCATCCGCCAGCAGGGCGATGAAGTTCACGAAGCCCTGCTCCGTCACGTCGCGGTTGTTCACCAGCGTGGTGTCGGCAAAGTCGAACTGCTCCCAGTAGTGGGCAAGCAGCCAGGCTTTGCGTTGGTCGGGAGAGGTAAGCACCTCCGGAATGGCGGGGAAAGGGAACTGCGGTTGCTCCTGTACCGACACCGTGTCCTGAGTAGCAGGTGAAGTCTTACTTCCACATGCATTGACTTGGAACAAAAACAGTAAACCGATAAATGCACACCCCAATTGACGCATACCCACACACATTATTGCTTATTGAGACTAATAGTTGTTCCCTGATTAAGAATACTACTCAACAATCCACTATACAGATACACATCTGAAAGGCCGACAGGCGACCATTTCACATTGATACGGTCTGTCTCAGTAATATTATATTCACCACGCAATGTTAATGTATAATCTGCTTCAGTTTTTCCCATAACATCACCAATAGTCACAAATGTACCGATACGTGTACCATCGGAAGCACGTTCCAAAACAATATAAGGCTCATTTATCAGGAATGTAACACCCTCCGGCAACTGAATTTTACCAGATAACTTACTGTTTACAATTGAAACCGACAACGGATTGAAACCGACATAATTACCGGATGCCATCGTCAATGTTTCTTCGCTTGCCAGGCGGGTCGTACGGAATTGGAATGTTTTGTTACCAGTAGCACTTGTCTCGTTGGCTGAAAATGTATACGTCCATCCCGAACCTTCTGACACGTTCCATTTCTCCCAACCAGTCATATCTACCGGTTCCAAATATTGGGTACCAAACTTAAACTGGAATGCCTTATCCTGTACCGATGCAGGAACTTGAATTTGCAACCAAACATTCTGCCCCGTACCGTACGGAATGGAATATTCTCCCTTATCACTTACCGGTGTAAAGCTGGTTCCATCTGTTGAAAGACTCGGATTGAAATCCAACCGTCCCGTAGAACGAACCGTAACACTGGCCGAACGATATCCCCTTTGGTTCACACCCAAATTAGGTGTGTTGTCCGTAGTATATGTTCCATAACCGGATTCTGATTTGGCTGAAAGCACTATATAACAGTCAAAATTAGGACTGATGGTCGTAAATGTAACCTCATTATTCGCTTGACTGGCTTCATAAACTCCATAATGATTCCCGTAACAATCTGTTCCCTCTCTAACCAACCATTTTCCGGATGGGCTGACCAACGTCGGATCATAATAGACCCATACTTCCGTATTTTGAGCAATACCGTTAACATTACTCCAAGAACTTGTCGCCTGGTCATCATTACGCAACGTACCCAACGTAAACGGGATGGAAATGGTTTCTCCGTAAACCGGATTCAAATTCGTAATAGAACGCGTAACAAATTTCGTAGCAGCATCTCCACCTTCCAGCAAGATGCGGTATCTATTTTGATAAGACGTACTGCTATTAGGCTGGAAGGCAAAGAACAAATCACGTTGCCCGAACAATTCCTGCCCGGTCTTCGCATTACATCCTTCCATATATACATGAAACTCACTTGCCGTTGTCACATTATCCAAATTGGTCAGGATGGTGCGGAAATTGACACGATGCAATCCTTTGGTTTCCGCGGTGTAAACATACTTGTAATTCCAGTCTTTTGTCACCTGCTCAGTCTCCCAAGTTCCTGTTTCCGCATGATATACCGGTATGGAAGCATACACCGTTTCTTCATTCAGCACCTTCATCGGCTCTCCCGTCTGTGCGTCAATCAGGTCGCAGCCGAACTTCACATCAACCGGCAACAATTCTTCCGGGAAATCATCGGGTATTTCAAACAAAACAGTAATTTCTTCACCGCTCAGCAACGGAATTTCCGAACTGATCCAAGTCGGTGCGAAACTGAACGGTTCAGTCGTAATCACTTTCACACGGCGGGACAATACCCCCGAAGCCTCCTTAATTTGTAGGGTGGCGTATGATATACGGCCCTGCGCCGGAGCATTGACATGCAATGTGATCGTTCCTGCACCCGTACCAGAGTTCCACGTTACATCACTCTCCGAGATATCTCCTGCAACTCCTTCATTGCTCAACCATTCCACCTTCGGTTTTGCAGTTCCGTTGTAATTGAACGCAATGGTATAAGTGCCGGCTTCCTGATAAACCACTGTGGTTTCTCCCTCAATGCTCAACACAGTTTCTCCATTCGCTACTTCCGGTATCTCATCCGAAATGGTGATCCACGGATTATTGGCCGGCGTCGCAGTTTTGGCCGCTTCAAACGAACTTACACCATACGCTTCATTGATATTGGTTATCCTTACGGTATATTTATGATTTCGGATTATCTGATAAGGATTCTTCTCGTCATCAATAATCATAATCTTATACCACTTCCAATCGCCCCCATTTTTTTTGATTTTCATTATCACATAAACCTGGTCATCTTCAGCATTTACATTTTCAAAAATATAACGCGGGTCACCCGGCACACTGGATGCCGTAGCCACTTCGTCATCATCCCGTTGTTTGATACGGTATGCTTCGGGCAAAGTGGTCACATAGTCATACATAGCCAATTCAAAATGATATGGGGTGTCTCCTTCTACTCCCACAGCGGAAGCATCGAACGGGGATACCGTACCGTAAGCGTATTGGTTACAGATGGCCCAACCGTTCACATTCAAATTAACATCAGAAGTAGTCTGCAAATCATACAGAATCAATGCCTGGTTGCGGTAAAGCAATACCGGATTAGTCGGGCTATCAGCAGCAAAATTGGTCAACTCATCCTCCGAAGCGAATTCCCTTCTTCCCCAATACACCAGGTTACCGGATGAAGATACCAATGGGGCAACCACCTCATTTTCGTGACGTCCGATGTTTTCCTGGTCGCTGAAGTTATCCATGTTCACATTGGCCAGGAAGTGGAGGATACGTGTCGATGCAGGCACTTTGGCCGAGAACGTCCCGGCACCGCCATTGATCCCTTGCACATCGTTGGTTTGGGTGGCCAGCACACGGCTGGTCATATTGCCGTTTTCATTGAAAGCCAGTACCCACAAGGTAGCGATGGCTTCGCCATTGATATCCACGTTGCGGGTCACTTTCAGTCCCGGTACATTGGTATTGATGGTGAGGTTCACCATCCCATCCTTATCTATCACTCCTTGCGACGGTGATTCAAAGCCATCGTCAATACAGGAAGAAACCATGAAGAGCAGCAGACAAATCGCTAGAAAGCATTGTCCGATATGTATCATTTTTTTCATCATTGCTATTGCCTTAAGTTATTTTCATCAAATTAATTATTAATCTGTTGCATAAAACCATCAGTGGGAAGTACATCACGAATACAACGTATATAAACAGAATTACCAGATTCAACTCCAGTCGCAGCAGAACCATTTTCTTTTGTAACATAATAATTAGCACCTGCTAATACTGTTGCCATTACATCTTGTGTATTAGGATTATTTTGATATTTAATAATCACTTCGATTTCAGCAGAAGTAGGCAAACGCCAATCGTCTAGATGATATACTTGATTACCTATTTTATATGTTTCCACATAGTTTGCACAATGTTCTCGCGCATAAGTCCACCCTGCATTCGATGATGTTGTGCCCAGCTGAGACGCCAACATAAATTGCGGAGAAACTAAGTTGTCATTCTCCTCAGTCTTCACTGCTACAGATTGAACATTAGGAGATTGTTCTGTTCCAAAATTAATTTCTTCTCTTAAAGGATGTGCAATTTTATAACTACCAGAAGTTTGCGTTATTGTAATAAAATACATCATTGGATTATCATTATCATCCGAGCTAAACATTGAAAATCCTAATTCACAATTATTATGTATACCATTACGTGTTTCAACTCCCCAACCCCCTGTAGTCCAACTTCCCCAACTCCAACCTGAATCATTAACATCTGTCAACATTTCAACCCGATACTGATATATTTGCTCATTAGTTTCATTAAAAACTTTTGACGAAAAATAGCTATTGCTATTCTTAATAGAGGGATTTATAATTTCAGTAGAAGTTCCCCAAAAACGTGTTTGTTTAACTTCAACACGAGTTGTAAAAATCCCTGACGCATCAAAATCAAATTTACCTTCTCCAGACCAAAAATCATCCCTATATGAATAATATCCTTGTATAGGCTGAATATACTCCAGCGGATACTGCTCTACAACCACATATTTGGAAATCTTATCCTGATTGGTTACTTTCAATGTGATATAGCGTTTGGTTACATTTGTTGGATTCGGTGAAACCAAGGATATTGTTCCGTTCGTTGCATTTTGCGTAAAAGTTGGATTATTCAAAGAAACACTGGTTCTTTTATTATCCTTGTTCACAAAGAAAGCACCTGGAATAGTTGTGCCATCCCCCGGATAAATAAAATCCACAGCAGCCGCCGTAGCATCAGATTGACTACCAAACCCTTCAATCGTTACTGAAGTAATCGGCGAAGAAGAATAGAATTCCAGCTCATTATATCCATCCGCATTACGGATATCCACATGCGATTCACTCAACACCAGATAGGAAGGAGTGTCTCCTTCACCTACATTGATAACATCATTATTCCAAGGAGCTGTTGCAAAGTGCACATTAGTCAACTCTACCGGTACATCCACCGTTTCCGTACCTTTCATATCTACTGTAGCCGTAATCTGATAGAAGGTATTACGCTGGAACACCTGCGGTTCCGCATTGTTGATAATGGGAACTTTATAGAAATTATGAGTTAAAACCTCAGCATTTGGATTATCCGTTCCAGGATTTCCATTCTCGTCATAACGACCGGGCAAATCAATCAACAACATCGTTTCGTTATTGATGAAATCATCCCAACGATTTACATAGGTATAAAAACGGATTTTACTGCCGTTATATGTAGTTTCTGGTTTAAAGGAAACAGGAGCCGAACTGAAATTATCCACCGCATCTCCCGACAAACCCGGATAGTTGCTCAACCCTCGCTGGTCACCATCCAGCGGATTGCCTTCAGCCAAGACAGGTGTGATGCTCGCGTAGTTGGATAACTGGGCTTCCAAGCCGGTAGCCATAAATTTTTTAGCCCAATCTTCTGAAAAATTCAATGTCAGTTCAATCTTTACCGCTGCCCGAGCAACAGGCACATTGGCTACATACGGTTGCCCGCTGCCTTGGGCACTCTGCAACTCTGCATAAGTCACAGTCTTCTTTCCGTCCATCAGGAATGTTTTTCCCGTATAGGCCGGATCTCCCATACCTTCCCATTTCACCACGTCCACATCCTTAGCCACTACGGCTTTCAGGTCATCCAATGATTGGACGTTGGAAAGCTGGGTATCACCCTTGTAGTTGGCCAAAGCATATACGGTATAAGGCCCATCCTGTTCTCTAAAATTACTCAACCAATCGCTTCCCTTATACAAATAGACTACTTCATCAGAGGTTGTTACATTGGCATGTGCATAACCGTCTGTATTCAAAGAACCATCGTTCTTGAACAGGAAAAGATCCACGGAACTGATCCGGTTTTCATTCAGGTCATCCACCCCGGCAGAGCGTGTACCTGCGAGCTGCATATCGCCGTCAGCATACAAGGAAAAGCACAAGCCCTTCTCGTAGTTTACAGTTTCATTTTCAACAAATTCATCACGGATACATGATGATGCGGTGGCAACCAGCAAAGCCAAACACATATACCTGCCTATATTCCATATTATTCGATTTGTCCTCATATTTCACCTCCTTTATTTAGGGTTCTACGCTTGTGCTCCACAAAGCATCGCCTTCCGTAGCGGAAACCTGCACAATGGGAATAGATGTTCCATCCGAGCTACAATAATCACCAGGGTCCACAAACCTCTGTTTATTATCCGGTGCCGTACCCAAGGTCACATAGAGTTCGGTATACGGACGCTCACCCGTCGCATCGAAAGCCTTGGTCGGACGAATCAATAGCGTAACAGGAGAAGAACCGCCCACACCTTCCGCCGCATGGTTCTCATCGGTAACAAATTCAAAATCCTGCGCATTGGTCAGGTGCGCCATCCATCTTACACCAACAGGAGTCGTCATCTCGACAGTGAAAGTGGCCTGTCTGCTCGATGCGCCCGATTCTGTGCTATACTGCGTGGCAATAGCCTTTTGAATCCCATCATAAGTAAATTCCATTGCGTTTGGTTTCGTAATGGCAAATTGTCCGGCATCCGACAGCGTATAATCATACGACACATCCTCCCAGTCTTTTACCTCGCACTTCACCCCAAACCCTCCACCGGATTTCAGAGTGACGACGATGTTAACCAACCTGTTTCGGGGAATGGAAGAAATGCCGTTCGGCGCATCCTTTGTCATCAAAAGTTCTTCAAAATTCTTGGCCCCCCATGTTGCCGTCAACTTATACTTGCCTTCGCCTGCCGCACCCGGATAAATGTACCGATATTCAGAAGAAAAAGTCGGAGCAGATTCAGTCCCGCTTGGTACAGTAATGGAACCAAAATCTACATTGCCAGTCAGAGTCCCTCCAGGAGTCTGACCGTGATAGAACAAATACGCCCGATTGGGAGCAACAGACGGCACCTTGACATTGGTCAAGTTTACCTCTTTCCCTGTCTCATTCACAAAGGTCAGTTGTATTTTTCCTGCTGGGAAATCTAATTGCATGTCTTCATGTTGAATACCACTCGTTTGTGGCATTACTGTAATTTTTTTATATCCTGTCTGTGGCAAGGCAGCTCCAACAGCAAAACCTCCTGTCAGCACTCTGTCATATAAATCTGTAATATTAACAGAAGTTCCCTCCAAGCTTTCATTGGTCTTCAGAAATCCAGCTTCGTTGGCAATAGCATAAAAATCAAAATCTTCACCATCTTTATTTACTGTCAGTTCACTGAAAGTAATTGTTTTCTGCGTTTCATTTGGCTGGATATCATATTTCACATTATACAAAATCTCGCTATTGCTGCTTCGAGCTACAATGACACGCAACGTCTGCATTTGTTCATTATCAAGCAAATCACCAGTTGCACGTGTTACACTACTATTACTTATAGTCTTTGTGGTGAACGTCATTGTCACAGTAGCATTTCCTCTTGGAGCATAATTATCCTTAATACAAGACATAGGAAGCAAGGATAGCAACAGAAGCAATCCAACCAATAGTACACTATATTTTTTTGTCAGTTTCTTCATAATTCTATTCCTCCCTTCCTTTATTGCCAATCCGGAATTACGTCTTCCACGTACCATTCCGGCAGCTTGATGGTTACACCCGTTTCTATAAATTCTATTCGGATGGGCAAATAGGCTTCCTGTTTGGTTACGTCTACATATTCTTTGTTACGGTTTAAAAAGTCCAATATGTTGACACGAACCAATTCTTTCCCTTCTGAAGTACACAGCACCAGTTCGTGTTCGCAATGGCTCTCATGGAGTTCACCGTTGTAATCCATGCGGAATAGGGCGAGGTCGCTGGTGTGATAGATGCCTGTCTCTAAGTCGTAGAACAGCTCGGGATAATAGGTGCCTTTTTCGTCCAGATTGATTTCATTGTTAAAAGAAGTCTGTGCGTTGGAGTTTTCGATACGCACATTCAGGGGCATTTCGCCGCGCGTCGCAGGAGCCGGCCAGCCCACAATTTCGATGTCCACATCTACGTGCGAGCTGTAGAGCGTCACCGTATCGCGGTACATCACATAGTTTCCATCGGGCATCACGAATTCCTGCTGCCCCATGTAGTTGTCGTCATGACTTGTCACCGGATCGGGAGCTCCCCAATTCGGATCTTGAATATAGATTTCGTCAAAACTGGTCGATGACTCCAGATTGACAACTTGCGTATGGTCGTACGCATTGCCCACGGCTACTACCTTGTAACGTTTGCCGGGGGTCAGCTTGAAAGAAGGTACGGCTGAGAAGTTTTTCAGCTGGTCCTGGTTGTATGTACCCACTCCAAGTATATGTCCACCCTCGTCGAATACATAGAGGTCTACTTTGTCCATGTATTGGTAGAGCACATCCTTGTCTCCATCTGCCAAATACTGGAAATAGATAGTCACATTATGACAATCTTCCAGCTCATCTTTGATACAACTGGTCACCAGGACAGGAACCAGCAGCAACATCCATACTATGTTCTTCCAATGTTTCATTGCAATAGTTTTTAGGATTGCCCTTAGAGGGCGATTGTTAAGTTTCAGTTTTTTTAAGGTGATAACACTCACGTTTCACCTTTTCTTACAGGACTTTCTCCTGTGAACAGTTTTATCAACCGGGCGGCAGGTAAAGCCAACCGCCCGGTTGGATATCAATTAGATGTAATCTGTAAAGATAAGAAAATTATTGTTCAACCCATTCGCCAGTAATAGTTTCTACTCCCCAAACAGCCTCTTCAATAGTAACTTCTACACCATAAGTTGCATTACCTTCTTCATCAGGAAGAATACCATCATCAGCTATTGTTGCTCCAACAATTCTATATATATGTCCTTTACGCATGACAATGTAATCACTAGCGCTATTTTTGTAAGCCGTAATCATAGCGTAACGATATTTTGTAACTCCGTCAGGGTTAACGCTTTTATCTGTATAAGAGAATACCACCTTAAAATGAGGATTTTGTGCTATACTAACATTTTTATCAACCGAAGTGATGGTTGCATCATTTTCAGCTGGAGCATAAAAATTGTATGCGAATACAGGATTTGTTTTATCTGCATCTGTTGGCCAAGATCCAGTTGATGTGAAAGAATCACCACCGGTTAAACCTCCATTAATCGCATCGAACAATAAAGCGTCGTTTTCTGAACCACCATTGGTATCTTCCGGATACCTATAATTCGTAGGTGTACCTCCGTCACCCGGACGTACATTATCGAGATATACTCCACAAATCTTCAAATCTTCAAACTTGCATGTAGCAGGACTCTGATGTTCCACATGTTTAAGGCCAGATACCTCTAATCGAGCAACTGGTATTTGAAGACTAATGGTAGCCTCATACATATCGAAGTTTTTTTGATCATCACCAGCTTGGGCTCCAATATTTGTGCTATTTTCCCCATTTACGCCAGGCTTAGATACATTCATTGGCGTGGGAGTAGCTTCACCGTATACAGGTATTGAAGCAGGTAAGGTTTGCAACTCAGGTGTTCCACCTTTGATAGCAATAGAGCTATAATCCTTTATACCTCCATGCATTACAGCTGTTATCAAACCTGGCTCTGTTACATTCCAAAAGGTTACAGTTGGCTCAGAAAGAGAACCATCTTCATTTACAGTAACTGTCGCAGTTTTAGGAGTTGTTCCATCCATTAATGTAATCGCAATATCACCTATTACTTTCACAGTTTGAACATCACCTGTTCCTTCCTCAATCGCTCTAGTCATGGTTGGACTTACCAACTTTACGGTTACAGCACCATTCCCTTCCGGCAACTGGTTACTCAAATCCTCTTCATTGTTACATGCCGCAAAAGCCAATCCAGCCAATCCGAGCATAAAAAACTTGTTCATTCTCATAATCACAAATTTTAGTTAATAAATATCTATATGTTTGATCTCTCTGATTTCTCAAACTTATTCGCTGAACAGTGCTTTGGCTTCCTGTAGCTGCTTCAGGTTACCGGAAGCATCGCTGTAACCGGCTTTGACCGCCCGGGCAAAAGTTTCCTCCGCCTTGTCGGCCTGCCCGCTCTTATAGTAGGCCACGCCCAGCAGGTTGAGCAAAGCTCCGTCCGTTGCACCCTTCAGCAGGGCGATGGCTTCGTCGTAATGTTCCGTTTCGACTGCAGCCAAGGCGGCGTTGTTGCGGGCTGCAAAGTTGTCGGGATAGGTACGCACCGCCACATTCAGGGCCTTACGATAGCCATCGGAGTTGCGTCCATAGCTGTCGGCCACGCGCTGTATCTCTGCCACACTGAGCAGGTCGGGACGGGTCTTCAGCACTTCTTTGGCTTCTTCGAGCGTGAAGTTGCGCACGTTGTACTCGATGCGGTATTCGTTGCGACGCAACGGGGCATAAAGCTCGTCGATCAGGTAACGGTAGTCGTCGGACGAAAGCTGCTGGCGGATTTTCCATTCGCAGCCGTCGAGATTGTCATCACACTGGTCGATGGCTTCCTGTACCTTGGCACGGGCCGGCCACCCTTCGGCTTGCTTCACCTGAGCCACAAAGCCGTCCCAATCCTCGCCTTTCCAGGACACGTGCCACAGTTCCTTTTTCAGTTCGGGATTCTGTTTTTGCACGTAAGCGGCAAATGTCTCTGCACGCTGCTGGGAAAGACGCAGGTTGTAGGGCATCGAGCCTTCGGGAGACGCATAACCGGTGACGTAGATGCCTGTCACGGTCAGGTTCAGATTCCGCTTCACTGTTTCGAGCGAATGCTGTACACTATCCAGCTCGGCACGGTTCTTACGGAAGTTCGGCAACACGTTGTAGCCGTTTACCGGGTATTCCAGACGGGCCATCTTTACCTCTGAACGCCGTTTCACTTCTTCCTCTTCAGGCTGTACAAACGGAGAAACCACGAGCACCGGATCCTGATAGGGCAAGATGCCGCCTGCGGCCAACACCTCATCGCCTTCGGAACACTCGGCACAGCCCGTGACATAACCGCGCAGCTCCAAGCGCCCGTTCACCATCCACCGGTTGAAAGGTACCTCGGTAGTATAATCTACTGTCTGCGGCTTTCCATTCTGACGCTTTATGCGTACAAGACCCTCTTCTTCTGATATAGTGCCTAAAGCGATCTTACGTTCAGTCACCTTATTGCGAACTTTGCCTTCCAGCACCACCGGCTTCAGCTCCATCTGCTGACTACCATCGGCCGATACCAAAACCGGCACCAGCCGCAAGGTCTGCTGACGGTTCAGTTCCACAGCGTCCAACCGGATGTCGGCACTCACCCGAACACTACGCCCGACCTTCTCCACCTTACTATTTTCCAGCGTCAGGCTTTCCAGGTAATGCGTCTGCCCCAGAACAGCCATCGGACATGCCGCCAACATCCATGCAAAGAATATCATCATCTTTTTCATATTCTTCCTCCTTCCCTTATTTAATAATGTATATCAGAGAAACGGCAGCCTTGGTGACACCCAGGTAGTTCTTTTTGCCGCTATCTTTCCATTCACCGCATTCAGGGCACTCGTACTTGTCGTAATGAGCGCGTATATAGCCGACGCCGATGGCAGCCTCGATGCTCCAACGTTTACCCAACAGCCACTGGTAACCATAGACCAGACCGGCGCCAGCATACCAACCTTCGTAGCGGTAGTTCTCCAGGTTCTTCCAGAGTCCGAACGGCATCTTGATGCCGCCCCAGTTGTACTGTCCGCCCAACAGATGGGCACCGACAAAGTGACCGTTGAAACGTTCGCACAGCCAGTAGCGGGCTTCGGGCTGAGCCAGCCAATGCTTCCATTTCTTGTTGTCGTTGAAGGTCCAGCCGTTGTAGTTGGCAGACAGATCCAGCGTCCACTTGGGGGCAAGGCCGATTTCCGCACCCAGGTTGATCGTTGCTGTCGCGTCGTAAAGCAGGTTGGTCTTGACAGCCCAGTCCTGAGCCGACAAAGAAATGCTGACAAACAGCATCCATAAGAGCAAGATTCGTTTCATATTTTTCATTTTTATAGCACGATTTCTTTCAAATTCAGTAAAAAATATCTTTTCTGTTACTTTGTAGGTAACATTGATTTAAATCAATGGCGTAAAACTAAACTTTTATTTACAGACAAACAGACAAAAACTAAATTTTAACATTAAAAATTTACAGTTCGATTATAAAGTTCATACTTTTTCTTTCGCCTGCCCGAAAGAAAAAGATACCAAAAAGAAAGGAACACAGCTGCACTTCCGGGACTACTTCGGACGATTCTCGGGCTAAAAGACAGGAACTCGCTACGCTCAGACAGCCAGTCCTTCTATACGCCTGAAAACCGCCCTCCGCTTCACGCCCCTACTGTGAGGCCGGACCTGCCTACGGAAAGGAACCGCCCTCCACAAATATAGATGTTGGCTTTGCTAAAGTGCCTGTTTACGCGGCTAAAGTAGATGTTTATGACGCTAAAGTAGATGTTTACAAGTTCTCTTCCAGATTCTGCCTTCAAGGCTTCACACGAAGCATAAAACACTGAACAGCAACCGAATGAAGTGAAACGAGATGTATTTCACACTGCTTTCACAGTTACAGGAGGGAAAATTGTCGGTTTCACTACAAGCTATTGACACACAGCTTCTTGTAGTGAAGTCTCATTGAAAGAACTTTTTTCATTCCGTGTGAAAGGAAGAAGAGTCTTGAAAAACGTCTTTCACCGTTACCTACAAAGTAACCGTATCTGCACATCTTTCCCGAAACGTAAAATAATCTCCTTTCACCAAATTACAACCTGATTATACGGTTGTCACCTAATTGGGGGACACTTCCGCCCAAAGGCAAAAGAAAAGCCCCAAGAGATCAGGCACAAAATACTTGTGAAAGAATCTCCCGGTTCATCTGTCCGATACGTTCGTCTGTATGCCGTTTGAAATAGGTTTCAGTAACCTTTACAGATGAATGGCCCATGGCAAACCTGTTTTGCAGGTAGTTCTGGAAACTTTTCAACCAAAGAGGGGTCACCTCACAAAAAGAAAGAGGGACACCCCCGGTGAAGTCGAGCACACGACGCAGCGTACTGCGATAGACGTGTGCCGTACCGGGGCGTCCCTCTTTCTCCAATTGGAGGATCAGGGCGGCCATATAGGCCGTCAAAGATTCTTTTCCTTTTTTCATAAGCTTCATGGGTTACGAGTTAAAATCCAAAGGAAAAATAAGGAAAAGAACTGAGAATGAACGAAGATTCTCCCATTTTTCTTTTGCAGGAGAATCTGTATCAGCTTTCACGCATCAGTAACTGATCTTCACTCCCGCAAAATAGGAACGGGGCAGACCGGGACCGTAGATGTAGCCGGAGTCGCGCAGCTTGCCCTGGTCGAAGTCTTTCTGATAGGCATTGAAGAGGTTCTGTACGCCGGCATTCACCTGAAGGGTGATATCCTTGTAGAGGGTGAAGTCGTAAGCGGCCTTGAGGTTCATTTCCCAGAAACTTGGCGTAGTCTCGGCACGGTCTTTCTCGATGTAGCCGGCACGGTGTTCCACCAGCATGCTGCCCGTATAGGTGCCGGACAGGGCAATGCTCAGAGGTTTCACAGGACTGTAGGTCAGGGTCATGTAGCCATAGGTGTCGGGCGTGCGGAAGATGCGCTTCTCCAGAGGAACGGTTTCGTCGTCGCTCCACTGGCGGGCTTCCTTGTATTCGGCCTTCTGCAAGGTGACACCCGCCTGAAGCTGGAGCGTAGTGAGCCAGGCCAGCTTGCCTTCGAGCGTCACGCCATAGACACGGGCTCCTTTCTCGTTGTAGCGTTCGTTCTTCAGGATGCCGTCTTCGGTGCCGATCTGGCGCAAGGCAAAGGCGTCGGACAGGTTGGTGTAGAAACCTTCGACCAACAGATTGCCCTGCAAGGCGCCCCAACGGTGGTACAGGTCGGCCGAAAGACTGACGCTGCGCGACTTCTCTTCACGCAGGTCCTTGGCCAGCTGGATCATGGATACGTTGCCACCAACGTTCTCGACATGCAGGTCCTCGTCGAAGGCCTGCGGGGCACGGAAGCCCACGGAATAGGCGGCACGCAGGTTGATATCCTTCGTGGGATTGTAGCGCAGGTTGACACGCGGACTGAAGATGACGTGGTCTATCAGATTGTGCTTGTCCAAACGTCCGCCTACAAGGAAACTCCAGTGGTCGTTCTTCCACTCGTTCTGCAGGAAGGCGCCGGCGATGCGCACCGTCTGGTCGATGTAACGGTTGTAGCCCCACATCTTGTCGTGCATGGCGTCCTGGTTGTACTCCACACCACCCGTCAGGTCGGCGGGCAGGAAGAGGCAGCGATCGAAGTGGTAGACGTACTGCGAACCGACTACCCACGTCAGGTCTGTAGTGGCACCGTAGGCATTGAGCGAATGGTCGCCACCGTAGTAGCTGTCGCGGTCGATGTGCTGCATGGAGGCGTAGACATTGACTTTATGTTTTTCGTTGGGCGAAAAATAGTCGAACTTCACGCTACCGCTGTTGATGCTGTGCTCGGTCTGCTCGGTGATGTCGGTCTCGTGGGGCGGACGGTCGAGCAGGTTACCGCCACGGCGGAACTCCTGCAGATGGTGGTACTCGAAGGTCAGCTTGGAGTAGGTACTGGTCTTGAGGAAGGAACGGAAGCCTACGGTCTGGTTGCGCAGCTTGGGCAGTTCGGTGAAGCCGTCGCCTTCGTAGTCGAAGCCGCTACGCTGGCGGTTCTGCCCGAAGACATAGATGCCCGCCTTGTGGTTGTCGGTCACCAGCGAGGCGTTCATCGTCGTATTGTTGTCGAACGCAGAGAAGCCTCCTACGCCCATAATCGTATGTCCCAGTTGGGCGGAGTTGCGCAGGGGTTCCTTGGTGATGATGTTGATGGTACCCGCAATGGCCGACGCGCCGAAGAGGGCCGAACCGCCTCCACGCATCACTTCCACACGTTCGATCATGTTGGCCGGTATCTGCTCCAACCCGTACACACCTGCCAGAGCGCTGAATACAGGACGCGAGTCTATAAGAATCTGGGTATAGGGACCGTCGAGGCCGTTGATGCGCACCTGCTGGAAACCGCAGTTCTGGCAGTTGTTCTCCACACGCACGCCGGGCTGAAAGTTCAGTCCCTGAGCCAGCGTGGTAGAGTTGGTCTGTTCGAAGAGCTTGAAGTCCATGACGTTGACCAGCGTGGGGGCCAAGCGTCGGGTCGTCTCACTGCGGTTGGCGGTGACCACCACGCCGTCCAGCGCCACAAGGTCTTCCTCCAGTTCGAAATTCTCTTCCAGCGTGACGCCCTTCTTCAGAACGACTTCGCGTGTCAGTGTCTTGTAACCTACGGAACTGACTTGCAACGTAAAGCGGCCTTCGGGCAGATTCTTCAGAAAATAGTGTCCAGTGGCATCGGTCAGGGTACCGATGGTGGTTCCTTTCAGGGAAACGGTAATATAAGAGAGGTGTTCTTTGGAATGTTTTTCCAATACATGTCCTACGATGTTGGCATCCGAACTCTTCAGTTCTTCGGCCATAAGAGTGGCGGGCAGCAATGCGCACAGCAGAGCCACCACAAGAAAGATATATTTTTTCATGTGTCTTCTATTTAATAATTTGAATAAAGGAAATGATAGATGCATCTAAACAGATGCTCACCACAGATTATATCATAAAGGGAAGACACAAACGGGAGGGGCGCGCAAACGGATGCCGTCGTCCGGCCGACGCAGGCAGAGGCACGACGTACGCGCCACAACCAGCAAGCCCAACAGGACACAGAAGCAGGGAACGGCAACCAACAGCACAGGAACGGAGGAAGCCACATAGTGGTCGAGGAAGAAAATGGTCTCGGCCTGGCTCTCGGTGTGCTGATGACCGGTTTTGAAGGGATGCGAATGCACAATGATAACTCCATTCACCACATGTGAGTGGGTGAACAGCGTAACTCCTCCCCAATACGCCAGGAACAGCAAGGGAAGAAAATACTTCATAATGCGGCGCAGTTTCTCCAAAAGCGTTTGTTTATGATTGATTGTGGCGGCAAAGATAATGGAAAAAACAGAAGCTATTCGAAGAAATCTGAAAAAAAAGTCGTCTCTTTGCAACCTTGTGGGACGGATATTCCGTCTAACCAACAAAGAAAACAAAAAATAAGCAACGAATAAAAGACTGACGAATATGAAACGTATCCTTATCCTACTCGGCCTGATGGCCGCCACCAGCCTGGGCATGCAGGCCGAAAACAGAACCGTGACCGACACCGTAGACGGCAAGAAACGCGTCATCGAGCTGCAAGACACCGTGATAAACGGGCAACGGGCCACCGACACCCTGAGCATCACTACCTACGAAGGCACCGACTCCAGCGAAGCCGACAGTGACGGCACCTACCGCCACCGCCACGACAGCAGCGGCCTGCAATGGGTGGGCTTCAACTTCGGCGAAGACGCACCGGAAACAATTGTTGCCCTGACAGCCATCATCTTCGTGTTCGGCTTGCCCGCGCTGCTCCTCTTTATTATCTTCTATTTCCGTTACAAGAACCGAAAGGCCAAATATCGCCTGGCCGAACAGGCACTGGCAACCGGACAGCAGCTTCCACCCGAATTCTTCAAAGAAACCAAGGAAGGAGAAAGCAAAGACCTGCGCAGCCGGGGTATCAAGAATATCTTCCTGGGTATCGGGCTTTTCATCTTTCTCTGGGCTCTTACAGGTGAATTCAGCCTGGGATGCATCGGGTTGCTCATCATGTTCACGGGCTTCGGACAGGTAACCATCTACTATACCCAGCCGGGACAAGACGACGGCAAGCCCTTCATCCGCATGGAACGCGATGAAAAGACCGGCTACCGCTACATGAAAGTGGGCGGCATCGAACTCCGCGACCAGACAGAAAAGAAAGACACTCCCGACGCCGAAGACACAAACAAACCGAAAGAATGAGCCAACTCAACGACATATCGCTGATTGCACAAGTCGTGATGTTCCACAACAACCGCGCCTTCGACCAGCTGGTCAGGAAATACCAGTCGCCCGTGAGGCGCTTCTTCCTGAACCTGACCTGCGGCGACAGCGAACTGAGCGACGACCTGGCGCAGGACACCTTTATCCGTGCCTACACCAGCCTGGCTTCCTTCAAGAACCTGTCCAGCTTCTCCACCTGGCTCTACCGCATTGCGTACAATCAATATTATGACTATCTTCGCAGCCGGAAGGAGACAGACGACCTGGACACGACACGGGTAGACGCCCAATGCAGCGTGCGCCAGCCGGACACGGGCCTGCAGTCGGACCTGCACCGCGCACTGGCCACGCTGAGAGACATCGAGCGAACCTGCATCACCCTCTTCTACCTGGAGGACCAGAGCATAGACAAGATAGCGAGCATTACCGGATGCCCTACGGGAACCGTAAAAAGCCACCTTTCGAGGGCCAAGGAAAAGATGGCGACATACTTAAAACAGAATGGATATGACGGAAAATAATGACAAGTTACTGGAAAGCTTCTTCGCCGGACAGCGACAAGAAGTGGCTGACAACGGCTTCACACGCCGCGTAATGCGCAGCCTGCCCTACCGTAGCAACCGCCTGGCACGCTTGTGGACAGCCGGAGGATTTACGCTGGCCGCCGTGCTGTTTGTTCTGCTGGACGGAGTGCAACTGGTGTGGGACACGCTACGCGAGACATTCACCACCACCCTGGAAAACGGCATGGCGCAGACAGACCCCAAATCGCTGGCACTGGCTGTCGTGGTACTGTTGTTCCTTATGTACAAAAAAATAGCTTCTTTGGCTTAAAAACAGCTTTTTTTCCTATACTCAGAACAATATTGTCCATGAGATGTTATATCTTTGCCCCCGCAAAAAACCAAAATGGCAAAGAGAGTTTTTATATATCACTTATTACTGACAACGGCATTATTATTCCTGACTGGACATACCGCTGCCCAGACTCCCCCAAGCGACAGCATCGTCATGCACCGCCTGAAAGACATGGGCGCTCCGCTGACCTACAATAACCGGGTAGAACTGCTGATGAGCGGCGATGAGAAATTCACCGACCTGTTCGAAGCGATCCGTGGCGCACGCCACCATGTCCATCTGGAATACTTCAACTTCCGTAACGACTCCATCGCCGGAGCTCTGTTCCGACTATTGGCCCAAAAGGTAAAGGAAGGCGTAGAAGTGCGTGCCCTGTTCGACGCTTTCGGCAATCTGTCGAACAACAAACCGCTGACCAAGAAACACCTGAAAGCCATCCGCGAGCAGGGCATCGAAATCGTGAAATTCGATCCCTTCACATTCCCTTGGTTCAACCACGCCGCCCATCGCGACCACCGCAAGATCGTGGTCATCGACGGAAAGATTGGCTACACAGGAGGGATGAACGTGGCCGACTACTACATCAAGGGTCTGCCCAAGATCGGCGAATGGCACGACATCCACGCCCGTATCGAGGGTGATGCGGTCCGCTACCTGCAAGGTATCTTCCTGACCATGTGGAACCGCGAAACAGGACAACACATCGGCGGACCGGAATACTTTCCCGACACGCCCCAGCTACCGGACAGCATCGCGGAGGAGATCATGATCGTAGACCGTACCCCCCGCGAGACGCCACGCTCCATCAGCCGTGCGTACACGACTTCCATCCGTGAAGCCGACAGCCTGATACGCATCGTCAACCCCTACTTCGTGCCTACCAAGTCCATCAAGGAAGCCATCAAACATGCATTGAAGAAAGGAACAGAAGTGGAAATCATGGTTCCTTCGGTATCCGACGTACCCTTTACGCCTGAAGCCGCCTTCTACATCCTGCACAAACTGATGAAGAAAGGTGCCAAGGTGTATCTGTTCAACGGCGGTTTCCATCACTCTAAAGTAATGATGGTGGACGGTAGCTTCTGTACCGTGGGAACGGCCAACCTGAACAGCCGCAGCCTGCGCTACGACTACGAAACCAATGCTTTCATCTTCGATCCCGAAACAACGGCCGAACTGACTGAGATGTTCAACAGAGACAAACAGAACAGTACGCTGATGACGCCCGAATATTGGAAAGAACGGTCGGCGTGGAAGAAGTTTGTAGGATGGTTTGCCCATCTGTTCACACCGTTCCTCTGAAAAAATCCATCCCGCAGGTTCTTCTTTCTTTGCCTAAAAAGGTTACCTTTGCATCCAAATAAAGAAGTTACGCCATGAAACAATATTTAGACCTGCTCAACCGCATATTGACCGAAGGCATCGAGAAGAGCGACCGAACCGGCACGGGCACCATCAGTGTGTTCGGCCATCAGATGCGCTTCAATCTGGACGACGGCTTCCCCTGCCTCACTACCAAGAAGCTGCACTTGAAATCCATCATCTACGAACTGCTCTGGTTCCTCAAAGGCGACACCAACGTGAAGTACCTGCAGGAGCACGGCGTGCGCATCTGGAACGAATGGGCCGACGCGGACGGTGACTTGGGACATATCTACGGCTACCAGTGGCGCTCGTGGCCCGACTATCAGGGCGGCTTCATCGACCAGATCAGCGAAGCGGTGGAAACCATCAAGCACAACCCCGACTCACGCCGCATCATCGTGAGTGCCTGGAACGTAGGCGACCTGAACAACATGAACCTGCCGCCCTGCCACGCCTTCTTCCAGTTCTACGTAGCCAACGGACGGCTGAGCCTGCAACTGTACCAACGCAGTGCGGACACTTTTCTGGGCGTACCGTTCAACATCGCCTCGTATGCCTTGCTGCTGCAGATGATGGCACAGGTGACGGGCCTAAAAGCGGGCGACTTCATCCACACGCTGGGCGACGCACATATCTACCTGAACCACCTGGAGCAGGTGAAACTGCAGCTGACGCGCGAACCGCGTCCCCTGCCGCAGATGAAAATCAATCCGGACGTGAAGAGTATCTTCGATTTCCAGTATGAGGACTTCGAGCTGGTAAACTACGATCCGCATCCACATATTGCAGGCAAGGTTTCTGTCTAACCCCAAAACAAAAAGGAAACATGATCAGTATCATCGCCGCCATAGACCGCCACATGGCCATCGGTTACCAAAACAAATTGCTTTTCTGGTTGCCCAACGACCTGAAACGCTTCAAGGCACTGACTACGGGACATACCATCATCATGGGCCGCAAGACCTTCGAATCGCTCCCCAAAGGCGCCCTACCCAACCGACGCAACATCGTACTCTCGTCCAACGCTGCTACTAGCTGCCCGGGTGCGGAAGTTTTCACCAGCCTGGAGGAAGCCCTAAGCCACTGCGATACCGACGAAGAGGTCTATATCATCGGCGGCGAAAGCGTCTACCGACAAGCCCTGCCGCTGGCCGACCGGCTCTGTCTGACAGAGATAGACGCGGAAGCTCCGCAAGCGGATGCTTACTTCCCGCAGGTACAGCCTGAGATATGGCACGAAAAAAACAGGGATGTTCATCCTGCCGATGAAAAACATCCCTGTCCGTATGCCTTTGTAGACTATGTCAGGAGCTAATGCCTGACAGGGCCACTGATTCCACTTCGCTCAATCTTCTTCCTGATCTTCGTCTTCGATCAGAATCGGCATCTGGCGCTTAATCACTTCGTGGAAGGAAATCAAGGTTTCCGTCCGCGCCATACCTAGCGGCTGCAGTTTTTCCTGAATAATATTCTGCAGGTGACGGTTGTTGCGTGCATAAAGCTTGATGAACATGTCGTACTTGCCGGTAGTGATGTGACACTCCACAATCTCGGGAATATTCTCCAAAGCCTTGATAACCGCATCTGACGATGAAGGATCTTTCAAATAGATACCGATGTACGCACACGTTTCATAACCGATCTTTTCGGGATCAATAATGTATTCCGATCCTTTCAGTATTCCCAAATTGGTAAGTTTCTGAATGCGTTGATGAATGGCAGCTCCAGATACATTGCAGGCACGAGCCACTTCCAAGAAAGGGATACGGGCATTGTCAGCTATCAGTTTCAAGATCTGCTCGTCCAAAGTATCCAATTGATGATGTCCCATTTTTTAAATTCTTATAATTATAATAATCCAAATTATCAGGCTGCAAAGTTAGCATTTTTTTCAGCAAAAAAGAGCGAGATTGTTACTTTTCTTGTATATATATGATAAAAGCTGTATCTTTGTGTTTCCCATAAAAAGAATAAGTGATGAAAAAATATGCATGCATGCTCATCCTGCTACTAACAGTCGGCACACTGGCTGCGCAGGACTTTTCGCAGTATTTTACGGACAAGACGCTCCGTGTGGATTACTTCTTTACCGGCAACGCCGAACGCCAGGAAATCTGGGTAGACGAGTTGTCGGTACTGCCCGGCTGGAGCGGGCGCAAGCACAATCTGGCCCAGCTGCCACTCACCGGCTACGGACAGATAACGGTTCGTGACCTGGAAAAAGGGACCGTCATCTACCGCACGTCTTTCTCTACTCTCTTTCAGGAATGGTTGGAGACAGACGAAGCCCGCAAGGTACAAAAAGGCTTCGAAAACACGTTTTTACTGCCCTATCCCAAGCAACCGGTCGAAGTGGAAGTAACCCTCCTCGACAAACGCCTGAAACCGAAAGCCAGCATGAAGCATACGGTAGATCCTGCCGACATCCTGATCCATCCGAAAGGATTCAGCGACGTGACACCCCATAAATACCTGATACAAAGTGGAAGCGCTGAGCGGTGCATCGACGTAGCCATCCTGGCAGAGGGCTATACGGAAGCCGAAATGAAAACATTCTACCGTGATGCAGCCACAGCTTGTGAAAGTTTGTTCGGACATGAACCGTTCAAGTCGCTGAAAAACCGTTTCAACGTAGTGGCCGTAGCCAGCCCGTCGAAAGACAGTGGCGTCAGCATCCCACGCCTGAATGACTGGAAACAGACCGCCTTCAGTTCACATTTCAGCACGTTCTACTCTGATCGCTACCTGACAACATCGCGTGTGAAGTCTATACGCGACGCACTGGCCGGCATACCTTACGAACATATCATCATCCTGGCCAACACAGACGAATATGGCGGTGGAGGCATCTACAACGCCTATACACTAACCACTGCCCACCATCCGATGTTCCGCCCCGTAGTGGTACACGAATTCGGACACAGCTTTGCCGGACTGGCCGATGAATACTTTTATGACGACGACGTTATGACGGATACATACCCGTTGGACGTGGAACCATGGGAGCCCAACATCAGCACCCGCGTTGACTTTGCATCGAAATGGGAGGATATGCTCGGTAAGGAAACCCCGATCCCCACCCCGACAGCCGAAAGCGAACGTTATCCGGTAGGCGTCTACGAAGGGGGAGGTTATTCCGCGAAAGGCATCTATCGCCCGGCTGACAACTGCCGGATGCGCACCAACGAATATCCCACGTTCTGCCCCGTCTGCCAACGGGCCATCCAACGGCTGATTGAATTTTACACAGAATAAAGAAAATCATCTTACATCCATAAACAAACCATACATGATTACACTGCAACGCATTACTACCTCTGACCGGAAGCTGTATGCTTTTCTGGAAGAACTGATGACACGTTCGTTCCCAGCAGACGAATATAGAGACCTGAACGAACTGAGAGATTTTACGGATCACCGCACGCACTTCTACAACAATATCGTGCTGAACGACGGATGCCCCATCGGCCTTATCAGCTACTGGGACTTCGACGACTTCTATTATGCCGAACATTTCGCCATAGATCCGGCCCAAAGAAACGGTGGATACGGCAAGGCAGTGCTGCAACACTTGTGCACGATTCTGGACAAACCGATCGTACTGGAAGTGGAGATGCCCCAAGAAGAAATGGCACAACGACGAATAGGATTCTACCAACGGAACGGCTTCACGCTGTGGGAAAACGAGTACTACCAGCCTCCCTATAAAGCGGGTGACAGTTTCCTGCCCATGCGCCTGATGGTACATGGAGCACTGGACAGCCAGAAAGATTATGAGAAAGTAAAGCAAAGAATCTATCGGGACGTGTACAACGCCCACTGACACAGCACTTCGTGAGGGTATAACACAGTGCTTCATGACAAGGTAACACAGTGCTTCGTGAGCCCCTCATGAAGTGCTGAGTGAGAGCCTCATGCAGTGCTTCGTCAAAGGCACAGGTTATACATTATAAACAAGCTACACGTAACTTGCAGAACAAATATTCCAATAGTTTGGGAAACAAAAAAGGGCATATCCCCAAAAAGATATGCCCTTTTTCAATATCTATCTCAACTATTACTGACGCGGCTGCGCTGAATAGTTAATCTTCAATGCATAAGCTTGACGGAGAGCTTCCTTGATTTCAGTAACAATACCCATCTTGGTGTCTTGGTCAATCTTCAGAGAGACAGTCATATTCGGCTGGTCTTCCTCTTTCATACTAGCACGTTCACCGTTGATGTAATCGTATACTTCAGATACCTCGGCAAAAGCGTCATTCAACTGGATACGGCTTTCTTCACCCAGCTTCGCACGAAACTCTTTCGTCGGTTTTCCTACATAAATAAACGTTACCAACGATTTTTTCTCAAGTTTCTCCAATTCAGTAGCTTGCGGAGCTCTAAACTCAACCTTCAAAGTAACCTCACGCATGGTTGTTACAATCATGAAGAAGAACAACAATGTGAAAATAAGGTCAGGCAGTGAAGAAGTGTTCAAGGCGGGCATGCCGCGCTTACCTGTTTTATTAAATTTTCCCATTACTTCTTTTCTCCATACTTTTTAGGTTCCGCCTCAGAAATCACCTGAGGATAAATCTCACGTATCGCTTCCTGCTGCTCTTCATTCAAGTCAGCATAATTTTTCTGCCACTTGGACTGTGCCAGTTCATTACGCAACTCGTTGTAGGCAGCTACCAGTTCATTCTGTACAGCAATATATGCTTTGTAGGACGTACCGCGGTCACAACGCAAAGAGATAACGTGGAATTTTGTCACCATCTGGGTTCCAAAGAAAGGAACTTCGACAGCCACTTTTTCCGGCAACTTTTCGTCGTTGTACGGATTGGCAATGAATTCCTTTGCCTTGTCGCGCAGCTGTTCTACGCTGACATAGTCGCTTCCACACATCAACTGGTCGTTGAAGTTCACGAAGACCTGCAGGATGTTGCGCTCCTTGATATCCTTGTCTTCCTTTTTCTGGTCTGGCCGTGGAGGTTCCGGCAAACGTCTTGCCAAACCTTGGTCGGTATCCATAGAAGTGGTAAGCAAGAAGAACAGCAACAAGATGAAAGCCATATCCGCCGTAGAACTTGAGTTGACTTCGGGAACGGTTCTTTTCTTTCTAGCCATATTAATTCCTCTTACTTGATTTATTTAAACTTTTTGGCAGCGCCAAATCCTATCATTAATAGAATCATCACACCTACTTCTATGTAAAGTGTATATATAAACATATCGGTCAATTTCAACCAGAAAGGAACGTTCTCTGTACCTTCATATCCCGGTATGACCAAAGATGTTGCATCACCCGCAGCCCATGTTACAACCAATACAACAACGAGCAAGGCAATACCAACCAATGATTTAAGAGCAGTCTTAGGAGAATCTGCGAACGTGGAGCCAAATTGATAAACGACACCAACAACAATAGCTATAACTCCCAACACAAACAAAATATAATTCCAATACAGGATAGCGTCCGTGTAAAGCGGCTCTGACAGCGAAGGGTCAGCCACCACACGCTGATCCATTGGGGTTTCTCCACCGAAGAAGAACAAGCCCAGGATGATCAGTGTAATGAGGAGCATTACAGACAGGATAAATCCTGAAACCCTTTGTATTTTAAATTTCTTCATCTTGCAATAAGATTATTATTTTTTGTACTTCAGTTCATATTTCACAACCATATCCAACAGCGTTACAGAAGAATCTTCCATATCACTGGTCAGAGCTTCAATCTTAGACAGGATGTAGTTGTAGAATACCTGCAGAATCAAGGCTGCGATCAAACCGAAGATAGTCGTAATCAAGGCCACTTTCATACCACCAGCAACGACCGTCGGAGAGATATCACCTACCTGCTGGATCTTATCGAATGCTTGCACCATACCGATCACAGTACCCAAGAATCCCAAAGACGGGCTCATTGCGATGAACAGCGTAATCCAAGAGCAACCTTTTTCCAAGTAGCCAGCCTGTACACCACCGTAAGAAACTACTGATTTCTCAACAACGTCCAAGCCTTGATCCAATCTCATCAGACCTTGGTAGTAGATAGAAGCGATAGGACCGCGGGTGTTACGTGCAATATCCTTAGCACCTTCTACATCACCTTTTTCCATAGCTGCTTCAATAGCGGCAATGAACTTCTTCGTGTTGATTTCGGCCAAGCTCAGATAAATGATACGCTCGATGCAGAAAGCCAAACCGATAACCAATGCAATAGAAATAAAACTCATGAAGAATGCAGAACCTTCGATATATTTGATCTTCAGTTCCTTGTGAATACCACCTTCTTCTACTACTACAGGAGCAGCAGCCTCGTCAGCAGCAGCTTCTACTGCGGGAGCAGCCTGTTCTGTTTGTTCCGCTGCAGGAGCATCCTGAGCTTTAGCAAGTTGAGTTGAGCCAAATGTTAAGACTCCCATCACAGCAACAATTGCAAATAACTTTTTCATTGTGTGTCTAATTTTTAAGATTAATTAATTAAATTACTTGTTATTATGTTTATTTATTATTCGCTTTTTATTCGTCTGTTGCGGAGAGAGGGGGATTCGAACCCCCGATACCCTTTAGGGGTATACACGCTTTCCAGGCGTGCCTCTTCAACCACTCGAGCATCTCTCCTTTTCCTATGCTTTTCTTAAAAACGGCTGCAAATTACAAAAAAATTGCGAACCTCCAGCGTTTTCAGCTACAAATGTATTCTTTTTTTTGTTCTCGCATCGCATTCTTTCCCTATAATCTTTAAGAAAAACCCAAAATTAATAAACTTTAAAGTCTTTGCGACCTTATTTGAGCATTCCAAACACTTTTAACGCGCTTTCAGATGTCTGCTTCGCTACCTCGTCAGGCGTACATCGACAGGCCTCGGCGACTTTCAGCAAAACGTACTGCACATAGGCGCTTTCATTTCGGCGTCCCCGATAAGGAACTGGAGTCAAATATGGAGAGTCTGTCTCCAACAAAATACGATCCAAAGGAACGGACGACAACAACTCGGGCAGATGGGATTTCTTAAAAGTCACCACGCCATTCACACCTAAATAAAAGCCAGGAAACTCCAAGATACGCTGTGCTTCGTCAACTGTACCCGTAAAGCTATGAAAGACTCCACGGAGATAGGTAGAGCGGTAATCTTCCATTATCTTATATATAGGCGCAAACGCTTCGCGGCAATGGATCACAACTGGCAAATCATAATCCAAAGCCCAATCCAACTGACGACGAAGCGCGTCCTCCTGCTCTTTCTGAAAAGTCTGATCCCAATATAAATCCATACCGATCTCGCCAATGGCTACATACTTCCGGCCGGAAGCCAATTCACGAGCAACGACAGCCAGTTCATCTTCATAATCTTCGGCACGGACAGACGTCGGGTGAAGCCCAATCATCGGAAAGCAATATCCTTCATAGCGACGACACACATCCAACATAGGCTGGAGAGTCGTACTGTCAATATTAGGCATAAAAATATGACTGACACCAGCCTGGCGTGCCCGTTCCATCACTTCAGGCAAGTCGTCAGCAAATTCTTCCAAAAAAAGATGGGAATGTGTATCAATCATTGTCATCAGCATCCTCCTTCTATTTTCATTTTCTCACTGGTTCGATAATAATAAATCAATCCATACGAACGGCAGAGTTCGAGACGTTTTTCATTGGGAAGTATCTGTTCAAACTTCGCTTCCACCTGATTCCAGATATCCAAGATCAGTGCATCGGCTTCCTGACGCATGGCCGCCAATGCTTCCAAGGCACGAGCTGTAGCCAACTGGAAGCTTTTCTGCCTTTCGTAGCCTTCCAGAAAGATATCATAATGGACTTTCACCTTGGCAATGGTAGGGTTATAAATAGGAATGCCTCCTTGGGAAATACGACGGTTCTCTCCTTCGATGACCTTGCGTCCCCACTCTACCAAAGCCTGTTCGCTGGACAAATCGGGAAGGGAATTTTGGGCATCCAAGCCATAATATTCCTTATGGGAGAGACGTATCTCCGAGCGTATCACAGCCAAATTGAGCACCTGTATGAAATGAGAAAGATACAGGCGGGCCATTTTCACATGTGCCTGATGCTTTCTCCCGGCAGCGGCCTGCCTTTCAAAGCATTCCATATAGAAGATGTGAGCCGCCTCAAAACGAGGCAGAAAATTTCTTGCAGCTCCAAGCACCTTGAAACTGAAAGGAATTCCGTACGGATTGTCATAGGCATCGGCTTTTTCGATCGCAGCTTTCAAAGCTCGAATACGTGCCTGATCCGTATTGGGTAATCTTCTATAGGGCATTCTGTCTTATCAATTTAGACGATTAAATCGCACCAACCTCACGACTCACGATGCACCAGGCCTTCCAGCAACGCCTGCAACTCATGCTTACGTTCTTCTGCCACTCCTACCTGCAAAAGGCTTTCTTCTGCCAGGCGGGTGTATTCGCAGATTTTCTGTTCGCACAAATCCTTGATACCAATCTCGTCATAAAGGTGCGTCACAGCTGCTATTTTTTCGGCCGGTACAAAATCATCGGCAGCCAACCACCGCTCCAACTCTTTCCGCTGGTCGTCAGATGCACGCTCGAGAGCTTGTATCAACATATAGGTTTTCTTATTGCACAAGATGTCGCCACCGATATTTTTGCCAAAGACTTTCGGATCGCCATAGACATCCAGCAAATCGTCCTTCAACTGAAAAGCCAAGCCCATATTGACACCATAATCATACAGACGGTCAGCATCTTCCTGCAAAGCTCCACCCAACAGGGCACCCAGCTTCAAACTGGCCGCAAGCAGAACAGAAGTCTTGAGCCGAATCATCTCCAGATACTCTGCTTCCGACACATTGTTGCGACTCTCAAATTCCATGTCGAACTGCTGTCCTTCACAGATCTCGAGCGCCGTCTGTCCGAACAAATCCATGACCGGTTTCAAGAGGTCGGCAGGACATCCTTCAGCCATATACCGATAGGCCAACACCAACATGGCATCACCCGAAAGAATGGCCGTATTTTCATTCCAAACCTTATGCACCGTCAGCTTGCCACGACGACGGTCTGCCTTGTCCATCAGGTCGTCGTGCAACAAGGTGTAATTGTGATACACCTCGATTCCCGTTGCCTGATTGAAGATTGTTTCTACATCTTCTTTATACAAATTGTAAGCCAACAGCATCAGCACGGGGCGTATGCGTTTTCCACCCAATGAAAGCACATAAGTCACTGGTTCATAAAGTCCTTCAGGACGACGAGTAAACTGAAGGCCGGCAATATGAGCATTGATTTTCTCAAGTAGTTCGGATGATTTAAACATAGCTAATCTCGGTAAGAAAAAGAAATGGACAGGAACGAAAAGAGGCTGCACATACGGCAACCTCTTCCCTTATTATCAAACTATAAAATTACTGCAATCTGAACATTACAGGCACGGTGTATTTTACACGTACGGCCTTACCACGCTGCATACCCGGTTTCCACTTCGGCATGGAGTTGATCACGCGAAGGGCTTCTTTGTCCAGATAGGGGTCTACACCACGGATAACCTTGGCATCTACGATACTACCGTCGGCATTGACAACGAACTGTACAGTCACACGACCCTGCGTACCGTTCTCCTGTGCGATGGTAGGATACTTGATGTTCTTGCTCAGGTATTGCATCAAACCAGCCATACCACCATTGGGGAATTCAGGCATTTGTTCAACGACTTCGAAGATTTCCTGTTCCTCAACCTCTTCTTCTTCTACCGTAGGAGGCACGTAAGCGATTTCTACAGCCTGACCGGTTTCCTCAGAAGAAGCGATCTCAGTCGACTCGATATCCATATCGTCATCCACAATTGTCAAAGTCTCAACAATGGTGGGTGCTTCAGGAGGAGGCGGAGGAGTAGCCATTTCCGGTTGTTCCGTAATAGGAATTTCAATTTCCTCTTCAAACACAAGGTCGGCTACAGCTTGGCTCATATCAATCTTCACATCACGCTCCGTCCATTCGAAGGCGACGAACATGACAGCAAGCACAGCCACATAACCGACGAGCAGCCAAGTCGATCTCTTATTCTCCAAGTCTGCTTTAGGCGATTTTTTAACTTCCATAATTTATTATTAATTTTAGTGTTTCTCATTTTGGGCAAATATAGCACTTTTCCCCCGAAACGTCACACACGGATGCTTTTTTTTACACATTCCATGCTGCATTTTCGTTTTTTTAATTGTTCAAAACGCTACTTTCGCTTTTATGCCACAAATGTAACGAGATATTTTAAAAATACCCTTATCTTTGGCATGTTTTTTTGAACAAAAAATGAAATGTTTTCGTTTTATGACGAAGGCCATTCCATTTGAACAGACAACCACCTTATTATATATAGGAAAAATGAGAAAGATAACTATCGCCATTGACGGATTTTCCTCCTGCGGCAAAAGCACCATGGCCAAAGACCTGGCCCGCGAGATCGGCTATATCTACATCGACAGCGGAGCCATGTATCGTGCCGTCACCCTGTACTGCATCGAAAACGGACTCCTGCACGACGGACAGATCGACGTGGAAAAACTTCGGAACGAAATAGACAACCTCCACATCACTTTCCGCCCCAACGCGGAAACCAACCGTCCTGACACTTACCTGAACGGCATGAACGTAGAAAGCAAGATACGCACCATGGAAGTTTCCTCCCATGTCAGTCCTGTGGCTGCCCTCGACTTCGTACGCGAAGCCATGGTCAAGCAACAGCAGGAAATGGGACGAAAGAAAGGCATCGTGATGGATGGCCGCGACATAGGCACCACCGTCTTCCCCGACGCCGAGCTGAAGATATTCGTCACCGCCTCGCCCGAGATACGCGCCCAGCGCCGCTACGACGAGCTGAAGGCCAAAGGACAAGCCGTAAACTTCGACGAGATACTGGAGAACGTGAAGCAGCGCGACTACATCGACCAGCATCGCGAAGTGAGTCCCCTGCGCAAGGCCGACGACGCCCTGCTGCTGGACAACAGCCATCTGACCATCGAACAGCAAAAGGAATGGCTGGCCGAACAATTCGCACGCGTGGCCGGCAACTGACCACGCATTTTCCTCTAATCAGGAAAACACCGTTTTCCGAATAGGAAAGCAATGTTTTCCAACTCGTAAAACACCGTTTTATCGTATGGCAAAAGTAGAAATAGACGAAGGATCGGGCTTCTGCTTCGGAGTGGTCAACGCCATCAGCAAAGCCGAAGAAGAGCTGGCCAAAGGCGGCACGCTGTACTGCCTGGGCGACATTGTGCACAATAGCCGTGAGGTGGAGCGCCTGAAAGCCATGGGGCTCGTCACCATCAACCACGACGAATTCAACCGCCTGCACGACGCCAAGGTACTGCTTCGTGCCCATGGCGAACCGCCCGAGACCTACGAGACGGCCCGCCGAAACCACATCGAAATCATCGACGCCACCTGCCCCGTTGTCCTCCGCCTGCAGAAACGCATCAAGCAGGAATATACCCAAAACACGGAAGAAGACAAGCAGATAGTGATCTATGGCAAGAACGGCCATGCCGAGGTACTGGGGCTCGTCGGGCAGACGGAAGGGAAGGCCATCGTCATCGAGAAGCTGGAAGAAGCCAAGTCGCTCGACCTGAGCCGCAGCATACGCCTCTACTCGCAGACAACCAAGTCGCTCGACGAATTCCAACGCATCGTAGAGTATATCAAAGAGCACATCTCGCCCGACGCAACCTTCGAATACTACGACACCATCTGCCGTCAGGTAGCCAACCGCATTCCTAACATCCGCAAGTTTGCCGCCTCGCACGACCTGATATTCTTCGTCAGCGGCAAGAAGAGCTCCAACGGCAAGATGCTGTTCAGCGAATGCCAGAAGGTAAACTCCAACTCTCACCTGATAGACAGCCCTGAAGAAATAGACACTTCCCTGCTGGCAAAAGCCTCCTCCATCGGCATTTGTGGAGCTACCTCCACCCCTAAATGGCTGATGGAAAAAATCTCTGCAACGATTGAAGAGAAACTTCAAACTTCGGCAAATTAACGAAAATTATTACAGCTACCCTAAGCTTTTTCGTATCTTTGCAACGTCATTTATTAACTAAAAAAGATTGTTATGGGAATAGTTAAGTGCATCGGCATCCTGACCTCCGGAGGAGACGCTCCGGGTATGAACGCTGCCATCCGTGCGGTGACACGCGCAGCCATCTACAACGGACTTCAAGTGAAAGGTATATATAGAGGATACAAAGGTCTGGTGACCGGCGAAATCAAAGAATTCAAGAGCCAGAATGTAAGCAACATCATCCAGCTGGGAGGAACCATCCTGAAAACAGCACGTTGCAAGGAATTCACCACTCCTGAAGGCCGTCAGCAAGCCTACGACAACATGAAAAAGGAAGGCATCGACGCCCTCGTAGTCATCGGCGGTGACGGTTCGCTGACAGGCGCCCGCATCTTCGCACAAGAGTTCGACGTGCCCTGCATCGGCCTGCCTGGCACCATCGACAACGACCTCTATGGTACGGATACCACCATCGGATACGATACGGCTCTGAACACCATCCTTGACGCCGTCGACAAGATCCGCGACACGGCCACATCACATGAGCGCCTGTTCTTCGTCGAAGTTATGGGACGCGACGCAGGTTTCCTGGCCCTGAACGGAGCCATTGCATCGGGTGCCGAAGCAGCCATCATCCCCGAATTCAGTACGGAAGTCGACCAGTTGGAAGAGTTCATCAAGAACGGTTTCCGCAAGTCAAAGAACAGCAGTATCGTCCTCGTTGCCGAAAGCGAACTGACGGGAGGTGCCATGCACTATGCTGAACGTGTAAAGAATGAATATCCACAATACGATGTACGCGTTACCATCCTCGGCCACCTGCAACGTGGCGGAAGCCCCACGGCTCACGACCGTATCCTGGCCAGCCGACTGGGTGCCGCTGCTATTGACGCCATTATGGAAGGACAACGCAATGTAATGATCGGTATCGAACATGACGAAGTCGTTTATGTTCCCTTCACCAAGGCTATCAAGAATGACAAGCCCATCAAGAAAGAGCTGGTCAATGTATTGCGGGCACTGTCTATCTAAGAAAAAACAATAGAAAATTTTAAGTGTTTCCAACTAAAAAGCCAGACATCTCAATATGAAATGTCTGGCTTTTCATTTGATACGATCTACATTCTCTTTCCAAAACTAAAGCCATTTCTTTACAAGCAGTTCCGTCCGTTCCCACAACTCTTTAGCCTGCTTGTGATGAGTGAATCGTTCTGAAAGTTGTTTAGGATGACAACTGACATTCAATGTTCCTGTACGTTCCCCAGCATCCTTATCCAACAAAAGACTGACCGCCGTAGCTGCTCCTTTGCGTGGCGTACGAATAAAAGGACGGAAAAGAATATCCGTCAAAGGATCGAACCACATATGCATAGTAATGATATCCGTTGAAACAATACCTGGATCAGCCGCATTAACCACAATCCCCTTGTCCTTCACACGTTCAGCAAGTTCAATTGTAAACAGGGTTAACGCCAATTTAGTATTACTATAAATAGGAATACGCCAAAAACTTCCTTTTTTGCCTCTCAAGAAGAAATCTGGAAAATCCAACCGTCCGATGGCATAAGTACATGAAACCATATTGACCACACGGGTTCCCTCCCCCATCAACGGAAGTAATTTCCGCGTCAACAAATAAGGTCCGACATAATTGACACTGACCGTACGCTCCAATCCGTCTACCGTTATGCGGCGTTCCGTTTCCATTGTGCCGGCATTGTTCATCAACAGCGATACACGTTCGCCCCGCCCCAACAGGTAATCGGCAAAAGCAGCTACCGTGTCCAACGAAGCAAGATCAATTCTTCGCACCTCAATGTCTGTATTACCTGTTTCTTTGATCAGCTTTTGTCTTTTCTCTTCTGCCTTCTGCGGATCATAGCATGCCATCAGTATACGATAGCCAGCCAAGGCGACAGCACGGGTTATTTCCGTTCCCATACCGCCATCGGCACCTGTTATTATAGCCAATTTCTTTTCCATCGCTATCCTCGACTTTCTATTCGTTCGATTTCTTTTTTCAAACAAAGTGGAAGCTCTTCCTTCAGACGCTGATGACAAGCCATATCGATAGAATACATACGAGCAATGCAATAATTACTATGTTTACAAGAACTGCGTGCATGCTCTTCCTCACGCATGCGATTGACAAAGCCAGGTTCATTGAGCAGAGCGCGTCCCATCTGTACGGCCTCGAAACCATGATCCAACACTTCGTCAATCTTTTGTCGGGCCACCAATCCTCCTACATAGACCAAAGGCATATCGAGCGCAGCCCTGAATTTCAAAGCATCTTCCAGAAAATAAGCTTCTTTGAAAGGAACAGTAGGTATCATCCACTTACCCACCATGCGTACTCCGTACTTCAACCACCAACAGGTCATGTAGTGAGTCATGGTACGGATAGGCATCTCACCGCGCATCACATACATCGGCGCCTTGCTGACAAATCCTCCACTCAGCACCAAGGCATGTGCTCCCGATTGTTGTAACCTGTGAGCCACCTGCAAAGATTCATCAATCTCCATTCCTCCACGAAAGCCGTCGCGCATGTTCATCTTCACCAATACAGCCATGTCGTTGCCAGCCGCCTTCATCACTTCGTCCATCACCATATCCATAAAGCGCATACGATTTTCCAACGAACCTCCGAACTCGTCCTTTCGATGATTGGTAGAAGGAGAAAGGAACTGACTGATAAGATAGCCATGCCCCGCATGAATTTCTACCGCATCAAATCCTGCTTCACGAGCCAGATTAACCGAACGACCATAGGCACGCGCCATCTCGGGCAATTCATCTGCCCGAAGGCCGCGAACAAATGTCGGAGAATACAAATTGAATCCTGTACTGGCCCCCACGGGCAAGCAACCGCAGATACTCTTATGGGACATGTTGCCACAGTGACCCAACTGGATACTGGCGGCAGCTCCCTCAGCATGGATAGCATCTGTCAAGCGACGAAGCCCAGGGATAATCTCCGGCCGCATCCACAACTGGCGGTCGAATGAAAGGCCGCTACGAGTCACAGCCGCATAGGCAATGGTCGTCATGCCTACCCCGCCGGCCGCAACTGAACGATGATAATCGAGCAATTGCTCTGAAGGTTTATTGCCAGGGCACATGCTCTCAAAGGCCGCTGAGCGGATCGTACGATTACGTAGCGTCAGCGGTCCCAAGGTTACTGGAGTAAATAATTTCGAACTCATAATCTATCTAATTTTAGAAAAGGATGTTTTAAGAAGACGATCACAGTCTTTTAAGACCAGGAAAAGCATCCTTTCTCTTTTTTCTAACCATCAGTATATATAAGGTATAATCCGTTTTCTACGTCCCACGGCTTCGTTGCCGAACTCTTCGCGATAATGCTTGTGTATAGCGTCGGCCCGAGGTACCAGATTAGCCGCTGTCCACCAAACAAATACCCACGCTGCAGGTGAAGCGGTCAACAAGGCGAACCCCGTCCACTCTACTAGCTCTCCAAAGTAATTGGCAGACGTGACATAACGGTACATTCCCTTGCCTGGCAGGTAATGCCGATTGTCACCCGGCTTACGCAGATGACGAATGACATGATCGGAATGCAGATTGACACCCATACCAACGAAGAACAACACCAATCCTACAATAGAAAGCGGACGCATCAACCAAGCCCATCCTTCGGCATATCCTTCGGGCGCATACCAAAATATTCCACCAGCCTGCATCAATCCGTTCAACACATTGAATACAATGCCCATTGCCATGATAGCTACCGGCATACGGCTACGCCCCTTCATCAAAAGTGGAAAGACAAACGAACGTTGCAAATAATGCAATTCAAACAGAAGCAAAAACAAAAATTGTGGCGCAGAGAATCCAACCCCACTTATCATCCACAAACCCAACATCACGAAAAAGACTGGTGCCTCCATCAGCACCCAAGCCACTTTGTTGGATATAGACCATCCCCACGAAGCGGTACGAAACATGCCGTAACCAGCTTTTACAAAATAGAGGGCTATGAAAACGAGCAAAGCCACACTGCTCATCACCCATAAAAAGAGATGAAATTGATGCAAAGACATAAGTATTCTATATTTAAGACGCACAAATATAACGAAAAAAATATTGCGACGCCCTCCTTTTATTTTATCTTTGCACTATTAAAACGGCAACTGTTCAATAAACAATTTTATTGATAAAAAACTGTTCCATTTTTAATATTTTCTTATTGAAACAGGCAGACATGACAAGTTATATCCTTCTCGAAAACATCCGCTTTTTTGCTTACCATGGCGTAGCTCCCCAAGAAACGACTGTAGGCAATGAGTTCGTCGTATCGCTACGACTGAAAACAGACATTGCACGTGCAATGGAAAGTGACGACGTGGCCGATACCGTCAACTATGCTGAAATCCACCAAGCCGTAAAAGAAGAAATGGATATTCCTTCCAAACTACTTGAACATGTCGCAGGACGCATTGTCCGCCGTCTGTTCAACGATTTTCCGACGATCGAACGCATTGACCTGAAACTATCCAAACGCAATCCACCCATGGGAGCCGATATTGAAACAGCAGGAGTGGAGGTGCATATAGAAAGACAGACTTTACAGGCCTGAAAAACGTTTTTTCCCCTTTAGATAATAACGTATCAGAATACTGTAACGTGTACGCTCGGGTATCACCGATGTGCAGGCCTTCTTTTCGTTCTCCTCGCGCGACAGACGGAACGAGGGACGAAGCCGACAATACTCCCGACGAGCCCGCCAAACGGCACAAGCATTGTCCCACTGACCTTTCAGCAGGAATACAAAAGCTGCCACCTGGTCGAGCAACCAACGAACACGCATCACTTTGCCTAATTCTTCGGCAGGCAGGTTCTTGTAAAGCATCAACAAATTGTTACGGAAATTCAGAAATGTCTTGCGGGGATTTTCTTTCTTCAACGTAGCACCACCCACGTGATAAACTACACTTTGGGGGATACATACTAACTGCCGACCGCGGGCACGAAGACGCCAACATAAATCAATCTCCTCCATGTGAGCGAAGAAGCGACCATCCAATCCACCCGCTTCCCAATAATCCTTCCGACGAATGAACAAAGCAGCCCCTGTAGCCCAAAAGACAGGAACAACCGTATCATATTGTCCCTCGTCCTTTTCAACAACACCCATAATGCGTCCACGACAGAAAGGATAACCATAGCAATCGATGAAACCGCCGGCAGCACCTGCATACTCGAAAGCGCTCTTGTCGTGCCAGCTCAGCAATTTGGGTTGGCAAGCGGCTACTTCCGAGTGAGTATCCATATAGGCCAAAAGCGGCTGCAACCAATGAGCTGTCACCTCCACATCCGAATTGAGCAGCACTACATATTCCGCTGCTACCTGCTTCAAGGCTTCATTATAGCCATCGGCAAACCCCCAGTTCTTTTCCAGCTGAATAAGACGCACTGAAGGAAATTCTTTCCGAACAAGCTGAACCGAAGCATCTGTAGACCCATTGTCTGCGACATATACGACGGCCCCATCCGCTTCGGAATGGGCCACGACCGAAGGCAAGAAAGAACGAAGCATCTCGCATCCGTTCCAGTTTAATATGACGACTGCAACCTTTTCCATATCTTCCATCGTTCTTTTCTGCGATTTATTCCAAGGGCAAGCCCTTCAAGGCGGTCCCTTCCTCGTTCCATTCGCCCAATCGAAGAGTCACCACACAATTGTCAAGTGCATCGTTATGGGGCACTTCCACCCGTATGTAGTTAGGCGTAAAGCCATGCATAGGTGTACCAGGCTTGGATTTTTCCAACAACACAGGCAAAGTCTGTCCGATATGTTTCTCGTAGAAAGCCTTGGTTTTCAGATCAGAAAGTTCCAGCAAACGCTGGCTGCGACGATGCTTTTCTTCTGGCGACACAACGTGATCTATCTTCAATGCCTGCGTACCCGGCCGTTCGGAATAGCTGAACACATGCAACTGTGTGACATCCAATCCTTCTATAAAGCGATATGCCTCCTCGAAATATTCTTCCGTTTCGCCACGCGTTCCCACAATGACGTCCACACCGATAAAGGCATCGGGCATTACCTCCTTGATTTTATGCACTTTGGAAGCAAACAGAGCTGTATCATACCGACGACGCATCAGCTTCAACACCTCATCCGAACCCGATTGCAGCGGGATATGGAAATGAGGCATAAACCGCTTGGAATGTGATACGAAGTCGATAATATCATCGGTCAGCAGATTGGGCTCGATAGACGAAATGCGGTAACGTTCAATACCTTCTACCTCGTCCAGCGCCTTCACCAGGTCGAAGAAAGTTTCACCTGTCGATTTGCCGAAGTCGCCTATATTGACTCCCGTCAATACGATTTCTTTTCCACCTTCGGCCGCAGCCTGCCGTGCCTGTTCAACCAACGAAGCAATACTACCGTTACGACTACGACCGCGGGCGAAGGGAATGGTACAATAGGAACAGTAGTAATCGCAACCGTCCTGCACTTTCAGGAAGAAACGCGTGCGGTCGCCACGCGAACACGACGGGGCAAACGAACGGATGTCTTTCAAAGCCGACGTGAAGGCTTCACCTGTTTCATGCTTCTGGAGGTTGCCCAAGTATTGCAGCAAATCTTTTTTCTGCTCAGCACCCAAAACCACATCTACGCCTTCGATATGAGCGACTGTATCCGGCTTCAGCTGTGCATAACATCCCGTCACTACCACAAAGGCACCCGGATGTTGCTTCACCAGCCGATGAATGGCCTGACGGCACTTTTTGTCGGCCACTTCGGTCACCGAACAGGTATTTACCACGCAAATATCAGCCTTTTCTCCCCGTCTGGCCGTACGTACTCCGGCTTCCTTCAACATCTTGCCGATAGTGGACGTTTCCGAAAAGTTCAGCTTGCAGCCCAACGTATAATAGACAGCTGTTTTGTTCTGAAATATATTGGTATCAATCATAATTTGCTCACATAACTTTTAATGCGGATGCAAAGTTACACATTATTATTCTATATTCCATTATTTCCTCACCGACATAGGGCATTCAGAGACAGGCTTCGAAAAAAAATATAAAAAAAGTTGGGGTTTCGAGAACAACATATCCAAAAAGTCCCTACCTTTGCGGCGTTTTAATAAAGCAATTGATTGTATTACGTTTTTTAAAGTAAAAAGAAAATGAAAAAATTAGTTTTGATGGCAGCAGCTATCGTAGCAGTATCTTTCGCATCTTGTGGTAACAAAGCAGCTAACGCTGAACAAGCAGCAGCTGATTCTATCCGTATCGCTGACTCTATCGCAGCTGTTGAAGCAGCCGCAGCTGAGGCAGCAGCTCAGGCAGCTGATACTGTAGTAGCTGACAGCGCTGTTGTAGCTGAATAATTTCAGTACAACAACACAGAGAGAATTGAAAGTCTGACGTGCGAAAGCACACCAGACTTTTTTTATGCCCGTACGGTTCGTATCCTCCTCTTTATATCAACGCAGATTTCCATACCATACGACATGGGGCCTCCATGAAGTACTGGATGAGGGTCTAACGAAGTGCTTCCTCATCCTCTCACGAAGCACTGCATGAGAAGGTGAGGAAGCACTGTGTCAGAACCCAACGAAGCACTGTGTCAGGAAGAGCGTTTACAGGCCCTTCACTGTCTGCATCAGCTGTTCGCCCAGGCCGATGGTATAGCCTTGCGAAACGAACACCACGCGGTTGAACGTGTCGGCTATCACAAATACCGGCAGCGTGTCTTTATGCTTTAGCTTCATATTCTCTATAATCTGGGCAGCAATGCCGTGGCTGTCGATACCGTAGACAATGGTAGACGGCAGACCCGGGAAATCTTGCGGACGGAACTTGCCATACTTCTCGGTATCGGGGAAGAGCAGCACCATCTTGCGCCCCCACTTCTCCAATTCTTTGTTCAGTTTGGCAATGTCCTTCAGAGCATGATTGGTAGGCTCCTGCCCTACACCCAAGACGCCAACCACGAAATAGCCACGACCACATGCCGTCAATACGCTGATGGGATCATCGGCCACGACACCGTCAGCGATAGGCGTAAAGAGCGATTCGGAATTGAAGTTACCTATCACCTGTATCTGGTCCTTACTTTCACGCATTGTCAAGGCTGTATTCACCGTTTTGTCCGCCTCTACATTCAAGCCGCTCATGTGCACCAGCACGCCACCGCTGGCCAGACGCGTACCGCTCACCATCACATAGTAGCCGGCCGGCATCTGCAAGGGGGTACGCAGTAAGGTGTTCCATGAAGCACCGCTTTCATCATAGCTTTGCAGGCGAAGTACACCGTTCTCGCAACGTGACAGGGTGAAATGGCTGTAGTATTTAGGATCGTCGATGAACTTAGTGGGCTGGAACGTTGCCACCAGGCTACCCGAAGGCGATACCGTCTGTGTGCCGCCCATATTGAAGTCCACATGATAAAGTTTTCCGTTCTTCAGATTCGGATGATTGGCCAAGTCCAAATAACATACAGCTCCGGTCACTTCGTCAATCCAGGCGGGAATGCCCAAGCTGCGGGCTACGGCCACAAAGAAGATGTCGCGCGAATAGGTGTCGGCCATACGGGCGTTCCATACGCCTTCGGGCGACATGGGAATGCGTTGCGAATTCAACGTATCGTTCAGAGCGATATTCTCGCGGCACCAGTCCACCAGCTTCTGCGGATGATACAGATAGTCTTCGGCTGTCTGCTCATCAATGACTTGCTGGAAGAAAGACTTATAGGCTGTCAGTTCTTCTGTCGCAATGCGCGGGTTCAGCAACGCCGACACACTCTGCTCGCAAGGCACAACCGCCGTATGCAGCAAATGGTCTTTCAGAATGGGTAAACGGGCATCACGCAAGTCTTTGGCAGACACAGCGCCCAGCAGCTCAACGGCCCGGCCGCCCTGTCCCTGCTCCAAAGCAAAGGCAACAAAGGCCTTGATGACAGCATGATTACCACGCGAAGCCACCAGAAAATCGGCCACACGCTGCTGCTCTGCTTCGTTCAGTCCCTTCTGGGAAGAAGCCCAGGCATGCGCTGCCTCGGGCGTCATCATTGTAGCCACATAGGCGTTGCGGATGGAGTCTTCTGCGGCCATGCGACGGTCGTTCTCGGCACGCTGTTCGGGCGTAACGGCGGGCAGATTGGCCGACTCAACGGGCGGAACGATGTCCAAATCCAATTCGAACGGATCACCATCGCGACGATCGAGCTTCACGGTCAAGGCGTCCTGCTTGCCGAACGAAAGCTTCTGGAAACCGAAGCGTCCGTTTTTCGACGCCCACACCAGCATGTCGCCCTTGCCGGCCGTGAGCGAGGCCTGCCCCGATACATCGGTCTGCTTGCGAGCCACGGTATAGAACTCGGCGTAGTTATAGAGCTTGAACTCCACCAACGCTCCGCTGACGGGCTGTCCGGCCTCGTCGGTCACGGTCACCGTGGCCTGGGCGGTGGGAGCATAGTTGTCGATAACGTTGATTTCGGTATAGTTGGGTGTGACGGACATCACTTCTTCCGGTCCTTCGTAACGGCCGAAGACCTTGGTGTGCATCAGCATGCCGCGGCTGGCAGGCGCGTTGAACCAGCCCAAGTTAAGCACCGGCTCAGGCTCACAGGCACCGAGGAAGTACCATTTGCCGTCAGCCCAGGCTTCCACCCAGGCATGATTGTCGTCGGTATGTGCCCAACGGGGAGTATAGACCTGGCGCGCGGGAATGCCCACTGAGCGCAGGGCAGCCACCAGGAAGGTAGACTCCTCGCCGCAGCGTCCGTAAGCGGTACGAACTGTGGCCAGCGGCGAACTGGTGCGTGCGTCGCTGGGCTGGTAGACGGCCTTCTCGTGGCACCAATGGTTCACCTCCAGAATGGCATTACGCATGGAGAGGTGTTGCACGCGCGGCTTCAGTTCTTCGTAGAACACCACGCGGGCACTGTCCAGAGGCTCGTTGTTCACCCGCACAGGGAGAACAAAGTGGCGGAACAGTTCTTCGGAAACCATCCGCCCCCAAGGCATCTCTTCGGAAGCACGGTGAGCCGCCTGTACATTCATCAGGTGGAAACCGCCGGAGTAGTCCGTGATGTCGGCTAGCGGCATGTAGGCGTAGAGAAACTCCAGCGCCTCGCGCTCGTAGAGCGTCAGGTCAGTATCGAAGATGGCGAACAGGTTGCCCTTGGACATGACGACCTGCTTCTGCTGGAAGTCCTGCTCCACACGGGCACGATAGGTTGAATCACTGATAAAATGGGCATGTTTGCTACTGCACGAGGCAAACAAGCATGTCAGCCAGACCAGGCTGAAGATGTAGACGATATATTTCATAAATGAGAGGTTGTTATGCTGACAAATGTACAATAAGTTTTCCATTCTACCAACTCGCAATTCCCGAATGTACTGACAAAACGAATCAAAAAATTGCCGATATTCATCAGCTATTTACCGTCTACTTTCACCAGCTTCTGGCGACCTTCTCCTCTCTACCCCTACCCCGTACCGCGCGGGCTTACCGCAGCCGAACAACCATAGTCGTATCATTCTGAAAGCAGAAGCGACACTTTTCGTAGGCCGGAGGACCCATCACCCCTTCGGCATCGTTGCTGAAGGCGTATTTCTCTGTCGGATGGCCGAAAGCCGCCGTATCCAGTTGTCCGTTACCATTCGTGTCCAGGAAGAGTGAAAAGGCGTACTCGCCCGCCGGAAGTCCGCGGCAAGGGATGACGAGCATGGTGTCGGTCACCGCCACACGGAAGCCCGTCAAGGGTTTCTTCAAGAAATCGGCCTCGGAGACATAGAAGGCAACGTAGAGTTGCCCCTTCGGCTTCTGGATATCGTTCACACGGAGGGTCAGCGTTTGCGCATGGAGCGCACTGGCAAGGCCTTGGAGGGCCAGCAATACAAGTAAAATCAAGTTTTTCATACGTTTTGTATTTTTAAATTCGTAAATAAAGACAAGTTTCGATCTCTGGCGCCACCTCCGGTAGCGAAGGTCTCGGAAAGGCTGATGAGGTACCTCAGCGGACTAAAAGTTAGAAACGTCGTAGGCCGCATGGCGCCCCAGCGTCACGAAGACGCCGATATAGAAGAAGCGGTCGGCGGCAGCCAGCACAGGCCGCCCGTCCACGCGCCCGAGCTCGTTGCGGCGGCCCAGTATGTTGGTGGCCGAGGCGTGAACGATGACCTTCTTCGATGGCAGGAAAGTCAGCCCTACGTCGAGGCTGTTGCAGGGCTTCACCTCGTCGTTCATCAGACCGGGCCGTTCGGGGTTGTGCCACGGGCGCCCGCTGCTGAAGCGATCGGTCAGGCTCAGGACGGTGCGCAGGCGGGGAAGCGACCACTTGACAACGACGGAGGCATTGTGGCGCGTGGCATATTGGGGGACGGTCAGCTCGGAGTCGCGACCTGTCCGACGGCGAGGCAGGTTGTAGGTATAAGACAGGCGGTATTCCAAGTTCCTGAGCGACGTGCGGTCGGACAGGAAGAGGTCGATACCCTTGCTGTAGCCGTAGCCGCCGGAAGTCAGCACCGAAGCCGCCTCTCTAGCGCCCTTCCACAGGGGCAGGCGGCTGTACTTCTTGTAATAGACCTCCACCTTGGCCAGGCGACCGCCCCGACCGTACTGAACGCCCACATTATACTGCCAGCACACTTCGGGCTTCAATCCCGTCTGCCTCAGCAGCAAGCTGTCTGCCGCCGGCTGGGTGTATCGCCCTGCCACGGCTGTCAGCACGACGTCGCCCTGAAACCAGTTCAGTGCCAGTCGTGGCGACACTTCCGTCGCTCCGCTCAGCCCGTGATATTCGGCCCGCACGGAGCCCTCCACCTTGAGCCGCTCCAGCGGGAAACAGGCTGCAGACAGGAAGACAGCACCCAGCGAAGGCGACACGTGCCCCTCCGCCTCACCGACGGAAGCCGGAAAACGGTAGCTCATGGCATAACTGCGGACAAACGCCTCCACTCCGCCGTCCAAGCGGAAAAGCGGGGACAAGCGCCGGCCCAACTTGGCCTTCAGATGGAGTTCTTGCTGGCGTTGCAGCCAGGCGTCCCCCTCGGCGGCAGCATTGTCCACCATCTGGCGGTTGTACGACCAGGCCGCACCCGCAAACCACTCCCAACCGGCACCGGACACGCGGCGCAGCGTGGCGTTCAGGTAGACGTTGTCCTCGCCCAAGCCGAACAGGCGGCGGTCATCACCCTCGTAGGTGGCAAAGTCCGTCCGATCGTACTGGGCATACAGCTTGGTCACGGTCGATGCATCGGGTGTAAAGCGCAGCTGCGTGGCTCCCGACAGCAGCTGATAGGGACGGCCGAAGTCCTTCCGACCAGGATAAATCCGATTGTGCAACGCCATGTTCTGATAATTCAGGTCTACGGAAGCAGACCCTTTGCCGAACGTGCGCGTACCTCCCCCGCCTGCCCCCACAATGGAAGCGTTCAGCCCAAGCTTATCCACCGTGCTGTAATCCTTCGTCTCCAACGGCAGAACAGCCGAGAGTGCCCCACCATACTCCAGCGGTGCGCCACCCGAAGCCAGGTTTACCCCGCTAAACAAGAAGGTGGAGTAACGGCTACGGGCCGAGGCGCCGATACCCACCGAAGTGTAGGGTACCAGTACGTGCATACCGTCGATGTAGGTCTGCGTCTCTCGGTCGTCGCCTCCGCGCACCAGCAGGCGGCCCGTCTCACCCTGCACCTGCGTGCCCGGCAGGGTCTGGAGTGCTCGGTAGAGGTCACCGTTCGCTCCGCCTACCGTAACCAGTTCCACGGGATGCAGGTCGCTCCACCGGCTATTGGCCGCCGGCGTGCGCCGACGCTTCACCACCACTTCGTCCAGCCCCACGCTGTCCGTCATCGTCACGCCGTCCAAGATCAGGCAGATGGTGTCGGTCACGGCAATCTGCGCGTCGGCATCCGGGGCGACTGCTCCAGTCAATACCATCAGAATAAGGAATAACCGTTTCATTGTTTTGCTTTTCTTTTCGTTTAGCGAAAGCGAAATTAGAAGCAAGCGGACAGACAAAAAAATATCCGGGACAGACAGCCCGAATATGTGACCAACTGCATCCACGAGGGATGAATAACAAAGGTCTGGGACAAACGGCAAGCTTACTCGCTGCCCTCCAAAGCTCTTTTTACACGGACGGCATAGCTCCGCGAAACGGGTACTTCCGTCCCACACCCCTCCAGATGGAGCCGATAGCCCTGCGCATTGCCCGACACCTGCGCCACCTGATGCAGGTTGACGAGATAGGCGCGGTGACACCTTATTATATAAGGATAATCCAAAAACGCATCCTCCGCCTGCTTCAGCGTCAGGCGCAGCAGCTTCACCGCGGTCTTGCCGCTACCGGCGTCCAGGTAGCGCAGCCGTACATAGTTACCTTCCGACTCCGCATAGAGCAGCCGGACGGGGTCGAGCGCCAGACTCTCTCTCGTCCCTCCTTCCAACAAGACTTCTTCACGGGCTTCCGCCGACCGAGGTTCCGATACTGCTTCCGCCTGTACCCTTTCTGCCAGACGGGCGTTCATCGCCACCGCCTCCTGCAAGTTGTGGCTCAGTTGCAGGTTGCGATTCCACATCACGAACAGCACAATGGGAAAGGGCCCGATCACCACCATCCACAACAGGCAGACGGCCAGCAGACGCAAGTTCAGCTCCAAGGCAAATACCCCTGCCGTATAGCACCAGTTGCCCAACGTAATCAGTACACACAACAGCAGCGTGGAAAGTATCTCCTTGCCCACCGTCCACCGTTCTTCCCGATACCACGCAGGAAACAGGGCCGGAAGCACGTAAACCGCCACCGCCAGCATGGCCGACGACACCACCGCATAGCCCGCCAATACAAGCAGCTTGTTCCCTTCCATCCGCGAGATTCCGAAAGGCTGGAAAACATAAAGAATGAAGAACACCAGCAGCGAAGGCAACACCACCGTTTTCCAACGCGCCCTCAACTCAGGATAGGGACTGCGCAGCAACACCACCAGCTTGTCGAATAGAATTCTCATATCACTTTCCAAAAGGATTTCCATGCAAAGATAGTCATATTTTTGTAATATCCAGATGGCAAAACGGAGTGTTTTGACGCAAATTCAGGAGGAAACAACAAGATTTTTATGTTATAGAACATATTTTTCGCGAACAATTCGTATCTTTGCAGTGTTATTAGAAGAGAAAACAAGAAAAGATGTACAAACCGCTTTCCGAAACGCGGAAGGCACAAAACCAAGACGATTATGAAAAAAAACGTAAATGAAATCATGATGTTACAGTACCGTATCAAACGCTATCAAGCAATGGGAAACGGTGCCATGTGCCAAGCCTTGAATGGCAAACTTCAGAAACTGCTTGCACAGCAAGCTTGACTTAGTAAACAACCCTTTAAACAATATGAAAAGAAAGAGAGCACATCCTCAGTGGATGCACTCTCTTTTGTCTTTTTAATACTCCCTATCCCTTCAAGCCTCCACAATATCTTTGCCAAAAGGCATCAACGCCACGGCTGCCAGCTTGAAGTGCTGCAGGCCAAAAGGTATACCTATAATGGTAATGCAAAGGATAGCTCCGAATATCAGATGTGAGAGGCAGATCCAGATACCACCCAGCAAAATCCACACCACATTCATCAGTATGTACAGACAACCGTCCGAACGGCTACCGCTACGCACTTCCTTGCCGAAAGGCCACAAGGCCAACGAAGCCATCTTCAGCGTCTGTATGCCGAAAGGAATACCCACAATGGTCACCATCAACAGCAGACTGGCTACCACATATTCGATTGCCGTCAGAATTCCTCCGAACAGCAACCACAAAACGTTCATCAAACAACCCATATCTTTTTATTTTTCCAATATAACAATGATCATTCTGTCTCAAACTTATCTTTCACTGCTTGCGAAACGTGACTTCTTTAACCGCCCGCAAGCGATAAGTACGTGAAGAACCAGCCTTAGAAATAGTACCATCGCCCCAGACATACGTTTTCTCACCATCTTCACAAAGATAACGGACAGGCGTATCCTTTGTACCCGGTTCATAGCCAGTCTCTAAAATATCCAATCCTTTATCAGACAGCAACTTGTTAGTCTGCGACAAGTGAGTTCCACCGATGACATTTCGCATAGCCTTCGCCTCATCGGACGTCGGAAAGCGCCATCCGCTAAGATTACCTTCCGTATAGGCATTGACAAGACTGGCCGCCTCGCTTGGATTTTCTGTATTCAAGGCAGAAGGAACATCCGTCCATTCTTTCGTACTCAACAAAAGCAAAGTAGCGCCGCCATTGTCGTCGGGAGTAGAAAGCGCTACCAAGTGACCTTCCCACAATGTACCGGCGGCAGGAACATCCGTCCCACTGATTTCAGTATCATCCTCACCGCCACCCTCATTACCGCCACCTGTCGTGCTGCCGAAGTCAAAACGAATGTTGCGCACATCCTTCCAATCTTCAGCCGTAATCTCGCCCGACAGATTGAAGCCTGCAGAGAAAGTCCCTTCCAGTTCATAAGGAGTATTGGCAACCAGCGGTTCGGACAACGTATAACCGTAGGTAGAAACAGCCCCTTTGCTATCGGTCAAAGCAATGGAAAGCGACACCCTGGCACGATCGGCCGAAGGAAAGACATACAGCACAGGAGATGTCCACACCCCTCTACCTGCATCGCTACAAGCAGTCGTCAACGAGGTGCTCCCACCGTAAGTGCCGTCCATGGCAAGCGAAGCATACACAGGCCCGACAGTGACATGCACCGCTTTTGTATCATCGGGGATGGCATGCAGCTCGATTTCCAAACGGCTCACAGCTGCCGTCAGCGTGATGCTGGTCGAAGCATTGCCGTCCACACGCACCTTGGCCATGCCGCACATCAGGGCTTCTTCAGCCATCTGCTGACCTGAAAATGTCACAACATCCTCCATATCCGGCCGATCAGAAAACGAATAGCCATCCACGCCACACAAAGCCACTATCGTATAATTTCCCGCTGCAAGGCAAAGCTCCATCGCACTGCCCTCTTCAGAATGCATCTCTGTAGAAGCCGCATAGGCACCGTCGTCCGAAAAAGCATAAATATAAACAGGATAAGTAAGAGAAGAAGTTCCTCCCGCACGTGTCTGTACCCTCAATGTAGCCTCCGAAAAGTTTTCGTTCTCCTCATCCAATTCTGCTTGAATGCTATTCTGACACGCAGCCAGCAAAGACAGGAGTGTAAGTAGCAAGAAGATAGTGTTTTTCATGGTAATTCGTTTTACAGGTTTCAATAATTGTCCATCCCTGTCGGGATTTCACCTTATGCCCACAAAAATAATACTATTTATCATATATAGCCCAACATTCATACATTTTTTCTATCATTTGTTACAAAATCAGGCTAACTTCCTTATTCCCAGTCGCTGAACTCAAAGCTGAGCTGTTCCCACACTCCGTGACGATCGGCTTCCGCATCGCGCGGATTGGACACAGACAAGCCTATGAGCCGTATGGGATGTTCCTCATAATCCACCTCACGAAGCAACTGCTTGGCGAGAGGCAAAATGACGGACAACTCCGTCAGTTCCTGTCCCTGCGTGATGCTGCGGGTGATCTGGCGAAAGTCGTGAAACTTGATCTTCAACGTCAGCGTATTGCCACGAAAATCCTTCCGCTGGAGGCGCTCCACCAGCTCTACTGCCACATGATACAGCTCGATGATGACCGACGAGGTGCGGTTGATATCCTTCTCCAGCGTATGCTCACACCCGATGGACTTACGTACACGCACCGCCTCGACAGGCCGCAAGTCGATGCCGCGTGCAAAGTCATAATACACCGCCCCTACCTTGCCAAACTCTCTGGTCAGCATCTCCAACGAACGGGCGCGCAACTGGGCACCGTTGTGTATACCCAGCAGATGCATCCGTTTGGCCGTAACAGGCCCCACCCCCCAAAAGCTCTCGATGGGCAGACGGGCAATGAAGTCGAGTGCCTGGTCGGGATGGATGGTACAAAGCCCATCCGGCTTACGATAATCCGAAGCAATCTTCGCCAGAAACTTGTTGTAGGACACGCCCGCCGAAGCCACGAGGTTCAGTTCGCTGCGTATCTTCCGCTTGATTTCACGGGCAATGTCCACCGCCAACGGGATGCCGGGCTTATTGTCAGTAACATCGAGAAAAGCCTCATCGAGCGAGATCGGCTCGATGACATCCGTATATTCATGGAAAATCTCATGTATCTGGCGCGACACCTCCTTGTACACCTCCATACGGCCGGGAGTAAAGATAAGCGACGGACAGAGCCGTTTGGCTTTTTGCGACGACATGGCCGAACGTACTCCATAGCGACGCGCCTCATAACTGGCAGCAGCCACCACACCCCGCTCCTCGGCATGCCCCACCGCAATGGGCTTACCGCGTAGTTCAGGATGGTCGCGCTGCTCCACGGATGCATAGAAAGCATCCATATCGATATGTATGATTTTACGTTCAGTCATTGATTGCTTTCCTTCTCTATTATCAAACAGTAACAAAGATAGCGAAAGTAGAAAGTAGAAAAACAAGCTCGCTCGATTTTTTCACAAAGTCACATCTTGTTTTATAAATAGAATAGTCATCTCCATTCATCCCATTTTCACGCGTTAATTTATATAAAAATAAAATATCGTAAACATTTATTTTCTATTTTTGTAAAAAATCAAATCACAAGTTCGGATAGATATCAAGTTATAATATCAAAACCAATAATACAGAAAGCTAATTAATAAGACTCATACCTAGTTAATCATTTTTATTTTATCAAGTAAATCGATTACTCTCTAATATTAATCATAAATTAGTTACAAATGAAGAAGTTCTTACTTTTAGGCGCAATGGGCTTGATAGCCTTCAGCGTACACGCACAGGACGCCTTTGACAAAGGCGACAGAAAAATGGATTTAGCCATTGGAGTGGGTACAGTAGCTTATGCCGATAAATCACGAGGCACATTCGACCAACATTTCGGAATGGAATGGGGCATCGGGCGTATTGCCGACAAAGTGACAATAGGCTTCGGATTTGCTGTAAATAACACCTACGGAGGAAAGTATCAAAACAAGGTAATAGGAGAGTATGACTACAAATATACTCGCACCACTTTTGGTAAAGTCTACAACTTCAGCACCAAGAAATGGGACAGGATAAATGAAACCAAGAAAGTATCCCGTGAAGGAATAGGTACAGCCGATGCCGATATTACCAGAGAAGATGTGAATGCTCTGGTGACCATCTCTTTCCACTACAGCCCCATACCGCAGCTTGACACATATTTGAAAATCGGAACCGGCGTCGGTTACATGACCTATCTCGTCGGCAACTATCAAAATACAGATGGTTTTCAGAGCGCAAGCGTCAACGATCATAGAGAAACACAATATACAGACATAACCACCCGATACAATTACAACGACCTCGATCATGTCAAATGGTCTTCTGTTGGAGGCTCTAAAATAGTACCGGCAATGGCAACATACGTTGGAGCCACTTACTTCCTGACCGAAAGTTGGGGTATCGGAACCCAATTTGGCTTAATCAGTGCGAACATCAAAGACAAAGACAAAGGATATCCAAATTCATACGGCATCTTTGCTGTAGGTGCTACCTATAAATTCTAACCATTCAACGCAAACGGGGAAGATTAAAAGACTCAATCTTCCCCGTTTGTTATATACACTCCAAGTCATAAGCAGCAACTTCAGCCACGTAAAGTGCCACTTTAGGGAGCTAAAGAGGGACTTGACGAAGCTAAAGAAGGACTTGGTGCGAATACCCTTCTCCCACTTCAAACCAGTAAAAACATCCCTCCCCCCCTATTTATTCTAAGTTTCCCCCAAAATCCTTCACGCTTTCACATCGTCCTAATCCGTTCTATTATATTGATTTACAGTGAAAGCAAGGAATTCACCGACAGAAAGCATCTTTCACAGCAAATCACTGTCATCCAACAGATTGCGATGAAACTTCACCGTAAAAAGTTCTGTTTCACACGAAACAGTTCTGTGAAAGCGAAGCATGATACCCAAGTTTCACGCCTAAAAGCCTATTTTCTCCAGTTGAGAAAAAAGTTTTTCCCTATTGGAAAAAAATAATTGCCTAACTGGGAAATAAAAGCTGCTTACTCCAGTTTCGCAAGTGCGAAAGTTACAAGAGTAAAACACCATCATTCTCCTTTGCGATTTTTGGGACAATGATATGTCTTTCCGTATCAACGGATACCTTTTATGACAAGAGGTTTCGCATCCTCTTACTTTTCCACTTGGCCCAATATGCCTCTATCTTCCTTTTAAGCATGACTCCTTCGCTTTACTATTGCAATTTTACATTTTTCCAAGCGAAAAAACAAGCATCAACACACTTTTCCAAGCGAATAAATAAGGTTTGCTACATTTTTCGGAACGAATATTATCACATAGCGGTTACATAAAAAAAGAGATAAATGCTATACTAACAGTTATCTCTTTTCACAAATTCTGACTTGTGACTATATTAATGGATATAAATTTTAGTTTGTCTTAAATTAGGAGATTTTGTCTTTGAATACTTAATGGAAGTCGCATTTTTCATAGTTGAATCATCTGCTAACAAATCAATTAAATTTTGAGCTACTTCATTTGGTAAACGAACCTCTTCGTAAGTCGTTTTATATCTCCCATTTTGAAGTTTGTTAACTGATCTGACAATAATTCCACAATATTCTTTACCTTTTCCCAAATTATGGTAAACTAATTCTTCTACCCATGGTAATAATACACCACTTTTATTTGGAAAACCTTCTGGAAATACTGAAACTTTATCAACATAGTCAGGGGTGCGAATACTACTATATACGATATAATGCTTTTTACCATCCTTCATAAATGTATCATAGTGATATATCTTTTGCCCAAGAAGACTTGTAACACCAAAAGGCGCTTTAGTTTGTGCATTTTGTGGATTAGAAAAATATGGCGCAATTGTAGTCATTTCATCAAGTTCTTCTGAATCAATCAGAATTGGTGCTACCATTTCTGTTTTTGCCCCATTCGTTTCAGACAAATTAGTAACCGGTGTTTTTGCATTCATCATTGCCGGCAACATTGCCATCAACACAATAACCGGAACTTTTACCAAATTGTTTGAACGTCTATTATATTCAACAGGTGAACCTTCTGTATCACCATTATTTTTTCTGCTATTTTGTCCTACAAAATTCACATAACTATTCGTGCCAAAACCAGCATCTAATCCTGAGACAGTCATTCGTATCATATACATTATCTTTTTCATCTCCTTGATTTTCTTTTATTTCTAATAAAGACGAGTTTTATCTAATTAAAGCATCCTCCCATTTCAAACAGCAGAATTCATTATCTGTCCACAATGGAACCTTTTGTTTTTCAAAATTAGTAAAATTATTTTCATCCCCCATTCACTTTTACAATAATTAACTTACAAATTAATGTGTTATGGGAGGCATACTTACTATTCACCCTGACAAAACCAATCCTTACCTTCATCTTTTTCATCACGCAAACATTCAAATCCTTTGGAATCATGCATTGCAGAAGGACAGCTCATGCAAGAAGCAAAAGATAGGGCACGAATAATGCCAATCGCATCATCCGTGCCTTATTCTATATCTTGAAAAACAGATTATTTCTTCAAGCGGGCAATGATTTCATCAGCCACCTTCTTGCCGGACATCAACATGCCGCCGAAGATGGGACCCATACGAGGAGTACCCGATACAGCTGATGCAGCCATACCGCAAACGTAAAGACCGGGATAGATTTCCTTCGTGCCGTTCACCACTTCTTCCTCACCAGACACAACATCCAGCGAACGCTCACCGATGACTACGCCTGTCTCTGTAGCCAGACGAATACCGTTCTTGCGGGCAACGGTAGCGGCTATCTCACTATCGTGGCCAGTACCGTCGATAACAACCTTTGCCAGGATATTCAGCGGGTCGACATGCAAACCTTCACGAAGGACAGGGGTCCAGTTAACTACCACACCACTCACCTGATTGTTCTTGAAGATGACATCTTCCACCGAGTAGCAGTTGAAGATAGTGGCACCAGCATGAACGGCATGATAAAGCAACGACGAAGTACTCTCCACGGAATCCATCACATAGAGTCCATCGGCAAAAGGTGCATGGTTGATTTCGAACTCGCGCACGATGTCCATCGCTTCCTCTTGGATAACAATCTGGTTGAACATCATGGCACCGCCCCACATGCCACCGCCGGGAGCCAGCTTGCGGTCGAACTGAGCTACCTTCAAGCCGGCCTTGGCCAGATAGTAAGCAGCCACGATACCCGAAGGTCCACCACCTACGATAGCAACATCGAGGTCGAGGTTCTTCTCCAACTTCTCAAAATAGGTACTGATGATACCTTGTGATACTTTTGTTTCAATCATTTTGTTCTTAAAATTAGAATGTTATAATCATTTTATCTTGTTTACTTATCCTTCACCGTTTCCTGTTCGGTATAGTCACAATCGGTCAGGCGCTGACTGATACGCATGGCACAGAAGTGAGGACCGCACATGGTGCAATACTTGCCATTCAAGTGGTTGGCCTCCTTATAATATTGCAATGCCCGCTCAGGGTCGAGACTCAGGTTGAACTGGTCTTTCCAACGGAACTCATAACGGGCCTTGCTAAGCGCATTGTCACGCACCTCGGCACCCGGATGTCCTTTGGCCAAGTCGGCAGCATGGGCTGCAATCTTATAAGTAACCACACCTACACGAACGTCTTCCTTCTGCGGCAAAGCCAGGTGTTCTTTCGGCGTAACGTAACAAAGCATGGCCGTGCCATACCAACCAATCTGAGCAGCTCCGATAGCGCTCGTAATATGGTCATAGCCAGGAGCTATGTCAGTAACAATAGGACCCAACGTATAGAACGGCGCCTCGTGACACTTCTCAATCTGGCGATCCATGTTCTCACGAATCTTGTGCATGGGCACGTGGCCGGGACCTTCGATAAACGCCTGCACATTCTTAGCCCAGGCACGCTCCACAAGTTCGCCCATCGTATCGAGTTCGGCAAACTGAGCGCGGTCGTTGGCATCGTAGATGGCACCCGGACGGAGGCCATCGCCCAACGAAAGGGCTACGTCGTACTGTGCACAGATGTCGCAGATGTCATCAAAGTGCTCATAGAGGAAACTTTCCTTCTGATGCACCTTGCACCATTGCGAGATGATACTTCCTCCACGACTCACCATGCCGCAAAGACGTTCGTTGGCATAATGGATGTTCTTCAGGCGGATGCCACAATGGATGGTAAAATAGTCTACGCCCTGCTCGCACTGTTCAATGAGCGTATCGCGGAAAAGTTCCCACGTCAGATCTTCTGCTTTACCTTTTACTTTCTCCATTGCCTGATACATAGGCACAGTACCCACAGGAACAGGGCAGTTACGGATAATCCATTCGCGCGTTTCATGGATGTTCTCTCCTGTAGAAAGATCCATCAGCGTGTCCCCTCCCCACTTGCAACTCCAGATAGCCTTTTCCACTTCTTCTTCAATGGTCGAAGTGGTAGCAGAGTTACCAATATTGGTATTGATCTTCACCAGAAAACGTGTACCGATAATCATCGGCTCGGCCTCAGGATGGTTGATATTGGCAGGCAGGACAGCACGTCCGGCTGCAATCTCCTGACGCACAAACTCGGGAGTAATATATGATTCAATGCCCAATTCACGATTGTTCATATTCTCACGGATAGCTACATATTCCATTTCAGGGGTAATGATACCCTGCTTGGCATAGTACATCTGCGACACCTGACAACCTTTTTTCGCTCTATAGGGCAGGCAAATATGTTCGAAACGCAAATGATCAAGACTCTTATCTGCCAGACGTTCACGACCATATTCCGAGGAGATTTCGGGCAGCACTTCTACATCACGACTACGTATCCAGGCTTCGCGCAGGCGCGGCAAACCTTTACGCAAATCCACTTCTACAGAAGGATCGCTGTAGACACCACTCGTATCGTAGACATAAACGGGAGCATTCTCACGCGTCACCCGACGGCCGTCTTCGATGGTGACAGTCGGAGTCAGATTGACACGACGCATAGCTACCCGCACGTCGGGATGGATTTCGCCCTTCAAATAGACTTTCTCCGAATCGGGATAGGTTATTTTAATGTTGTCTTCCATAAGTTTATACTGTTATTTTTGGGTTAATTCTATGATTCGTTTCATTTCTTCCACTGGATCTGAAGCACGCAGGATGCTACCGCTCAAGGCGATGCCATTCAGACCTGTAGCTTTCAGATCGGCTATATCGTCTGCCCCGATACCGCCAATACCTACGATGGGCAGGTTGATTTCATGTTCCTCCATCTGCGACAGGAGCCTGCGATACCCTTCCAAACCAAGGATAGGTGCCAGATTCTTCTTAGTTGTCGTATAGCGAAAAGGACCACATCCGATATAGTCGGCCCCTGCACGATGAAGACGCTGTATGTCATCGAAGGTATTTGCTGTGCCGCCAATGATAAACTCAGGTCCCAGATAGGCTCGTGCCTCGTCGACGGGCATATCAAGCTTACCTAAATGGACACCATCCGCATGAAGACGCTTCACCAGCTCTACACGATCGTCCAGCACAAAATAAGCTCCAAAATCATGGCACATAGCCTGAACATGTCGCGCCACGGTCTCTACCTCCTCGTCCGAGGCATCCTTCATACGCAACTGAATCCAACGGCATCCACCTTCAAGGGCAATGCGGGCTGACTCGGCATAGCCAATGGTATCGGTAAAATGAGTAATGAATTGTACTTGAAACATAAGCTCCTTTCATATTAAACTATATCATAAACAACAGAAAAGGAGCATCCACACAGACGCTTTGATGGAAAAAACAGAAATAAACACTCAAAAAAATCCCTCCGCCGGCATGATCCGTATCAGGTTCATTGGGTATAATCTCAGCCATTGCGTTTGCACAAGGCACCCCCTTTTCTGAAATCTGCAGCAAATAACGGAATAAAAAACGGAATATCAAAGGAGATAACCCCTTTTTAGGATTATTATTACCCACAAAAAAAGAGAGCACTTCCAGCGGAACGCTCTCTTCTCCTATCATAACAGAATATTTTTATCAGAAATAGAATCCGAAACCGACTTTCAATCCAAACTCAGAACGATCTTTATTAATATCCCAATAAACGGCAGGTTCAATAGTCACTGTCTTTGAAAGGAAAAAGGCATAACCTGCCTCAGTTCCAAAACCTACCAACGTACGCTTGTCATGTTCCCAAACATGATGGTTCAAGTTGACATTAGCGCCCAAGAACACACCTATCGCATCAAAGTAGTAACGTCCGCCTACGCCCAGAATATAATCATCTGAGCCTCCACCTTGCCATTGGGCACCAGCACGCAACAACAAAGCCAGATTGTCTACCAGGAAAGCACCTCCATTGGCTTCAATACCAAAATGAGCTTTTTCCGTTTGGGTATTATAAGACAGATTCAGCCCTGTCACAGACGGATTAACAAACCATTTTCCTTTCTCGAATTGTGCCTGAGCCACAACTGTGACCAACAAGAGGCTGAAAATGAACATCAGTTTTTTCATATACCTATCACTTTAGTTTAAATAATGTCTTTAATGCAAATATAAACCAAAAAAGTGAGACTTTTGATGACTGATAAAAGAAAAAGTTATCCGTTTCTTTCTTTTCTATGTTCTTTATGACGCAACACAAGCCATAGCAACAGCACAATGACATAAGAAGCAAACACAGTTACATATTTTTCGGCCACACTAATCTCTGAATTGCGAGGCAAAAAATATGCAGCGGTTGCCGATATATAAATCAGCAATGCCAAACTCAAGGCAGACGACTTCTTCATTTTTTTCATGCTCTCCCCTCCCTTCTCAGCTTTTCATATTTAGTCTTCCAGATATTGAACCATACAAAAGCTACAATTGCAACTCCCATTGCAATCAGCCCCGCATTCTGAAGCCCCAAATTCAAACCTTCAGGAGCTACACAGATGTAAGAGGTACAGACTGCCGTCATAAACAGAGCCGGCAACAGGGTGATACAGAAACGAAAACGAGCACGTTCACGCACCAGCCAAACAGTAACGGCCCACAAAGTAAAGACAGATAAGGTCTGATTGGCCCACGCGAAATAACGCCAGATGATCTGGAAACCATCAGCATCGCGCAAACTATAGATCAGCAAAGCGGTGGCAACAACGAACATGGGAATACATATGTACAAACGACTCCGTATGGATTTCTGCTCTAACTTCAGAAAATCGGCTACAATAAGGCGAGCTGAGCGGAAAGCCGTATCACCACTGGTAATGGGAGCGGCAACAACACCCAAGATAGCCAACACACCACCGATTTCGCCCAACCAATCTTTGCTGATATCGAATACAACGATGGAGGCATCACTGATACCCATACCATTCTCATGGAAAAAATAAGTGGCAACCGTTGCCCATACCAAAGCGACAATACCCTCGGTGATCATAGCTCCATAGAAGATGGGGCGCCCATGACGTTCGCTCGTCATACAGCGTGCCATCAAGGGACTTTGTGTAGCATGGAAACCCGAAATGGCTCCACAGGCAATGGTAATGAACATCATCGGGAAAATTGGAGTCGTTTCAGCCTTGGGGTGCGTATTTTGCATTCCATCCCAGACCTCAGGCAAGGCTGGAAAATGTACATAAAGCATCACCAAAATCCCTACTGCCATGAAAATAAGAGCCACAGCAAAAACAGGGTAAATCTTGCCGATTATCTTATCTACCGGCAACATGGTAGCAAGGACATAATAAATGAATATAACTACAATCCAGAAAGTCATATCGAGGGATTCGGGTGTCAACTTAGCCAACAGCCCTGCAGGAGAAGCCACAAAGACAGCCCCCACCAACATCATCAGCAACACAGTAAACGCACGCATGACTTGCTTGGTAGTCAAACCCAAATAACGACCAATGAGTTCGGGCAAGCTTTCGCCTCCGTTACGTAACGAAAGCATACCAGCCAGGTAATCATGAACGGCTCCTGCAAAAATACTGCCCAGCACAATCCACAAATAGGAAGCTGTGCCAAACATTGCTCCCATAATAGCACCAAAGATAGGCCCTACACCAGCAATGTTGAGAAACTGTATCATAAAGACTTTCCAAGTTGGCAAAGGTATATAATCAACTCCGTCTGCTCGTGTCAGCGCAGGAGTTGGACGATCGTCCGGACCGAAGATGCGTTCCGCCAAACGTCCGTAGAGGAAATAGCCGGCAACCAATGCCAACAAAGCAATTGTAAAAGTAATCATAGTAGTTTCTTTTATTATTTTTTGGAAGCAAAAGTAATTGTTTTCTATTTATCTTGCACTATTTAGCAACAGTTTTTGTAATTTCGCCGACAAAAAATAAGAATAAGCAATTTCCGCATGATAAATATAAACTGCATATACCTGCTGATTGTTTTCAGTTTCCTGATACTGTTCAATTTATCCGCACAACCTGCTCCCAAGTACGAAGTACGCGCAGCATGGATAACTGCAGTATATGGCCTCGACTGGCCACGCACCAAAGCGACAACCCCAGCCGGCATACAAAAGCAGAAGGAAGAACTGGTAGAGATCCTGGACAAACTGAAAGAAGCCAACTTCAATACCGTGTTGTTTCAAGCACGTACACGTGGCGATGTCCTCTACAAATCGGACATAGAACCCTATAATTCCATTTTGACAGGCAAAAGTGGCAAGGACCCAGGTTACGATCCACTGGCTTTTGCCGTAGAAGAGTGCCACAAGAGGGGCATGGATTGTCATGCCTGGATGGTGACCATCCCATTGGGAGGACGCAAACATGTAGCCTCACTGGGCAAACAATCTGTTACCCGCCGACAACCCAAAATCTGCGTACCCTATAAACGTGAGTATTTTCTCAACCCAGGCAATCCTAAAACGAAAGAATACCTGATGAGCCTGGTCAAAGAAGTCGTGGAAAGATATGACGTGGATGGCGTACATTTCGACTACTTGCGCTATCCCGAACGTGCTTTCCGCTTCCCCGACAGCTATGATTATCGGAAGTACGGCAACGGACGTAGCCTCGACCAATGGCGCAGGGACAACATCACGGAAATTTTGCGCTATATATATAAAGGTGTAAAACAGCTGAAACCTTGGGTCAAAGTCAGTACCTGCCCTGTAGGAAAGTATCGTGATACCAGCCGCTACTCATCCAAAGGATGGAATGCCTTCCATGTCGTTTATCAGGATGTACAAGGATGGCTGGGCGAAGGCATTCAGGATCAGATTTACCCCATGATGTACTTCCGCGGCAACGCTTTCTATCCGTTCGCCCTCGACTGGCAGGAGCAAAGCAATGGCCGACACGTAGTGCCCGGCCTTGGCGTCTACTTCCTCCACCCCAGCGAAGGCGACTGGAGCCTGGACGAAATACAACGGCAAATCAACTTCATACGTAACCATCACCTGGCAGGCGAAGCGCACTATCGGGTGAAATTCGTAACAGACAACACCCAAAACTTGTATGACATACTTCAAAACGATTTCTACGCCTACCCTGCCCTGCAACCTCCTATGACATGGGCAGACAGCATCGCCCCTTCAGCTCCATCCGAGCTGAAAGCCGAACAAATTTCCGAAGGATACACGCGCCTGCGTTGGAAAGCTTCAACCGACAACGACAAGCAAAACGCACCTACTTATGTTGTTTATGCCTCAGACGAACTGCCTGTCGACACACAAAACCCTGCAAACATCGTAGCTACAGGCATACGTGAAACGGAATATATCTATGCTCCGATCCTGCCTTGGACAACGCGTCGCCATTTTGTCGTAACGGCCATAGACAGATATGGCAACGAAAGTGAGCCTTCGGCTCCTGCCAGTCGATATTAATCCACCTCGAGCAGTGCCAGGCAACGGCTTTCAGACGTAACGGGCACCAAAGGAAGGCAGCCGTGTACCAGTCGCCCTCCCTCTACAACAGGAGTCGATTTCCTCATTCGTTCAGCATAAGCTTCGTGCAAGGCGCCAGGTGTAGGGTAATGTTCGATATGCAACAAACCGCTCAAGCCAGGAGCCAGTACACGCTCTGCCAGACGAAGTGCCACAATCCCCATATTCATACGCAGGTTGACTTCCACCATCGGATGAAGACGAAAGCCGTCCCCCTCTTTACACACCATCATGTCTACTCCTAGAGGGCCTCGATAGCCTGCTTCAGCATATTCCTCTAACAGCAAAGCAACACACGTGCGCAAACTATCCAATACTCCAACAGTAACATAGCGCGACATATATTCTTCAAAAAGGGCAGATGAAAGGACCCGATTCCCCAAGTAACGGCCTCGTCCATCGGTCAAGAACAAAGAATAGCCTTCAAAAACGACCTTTCCACAAGCGTCAATCACAAACTCCATCGCAAAATCATCCACCTTATTATATATGGAAGAAGCTATTAACACCCCTTGTTCCTTCAAGACACGTCCGCACCATCCCTCCACGGCAGAAAATCCATTTCTGCACCAACACAACCCCTTTCCGCTACTGGACCATGGAGCCTTGAACACCACTCCACCCTGATGCGCCTCGACATACGTCCGACAAGCGTCCAGCGTTTTAAAAACTTCCGCCTCACCACAATACGCCCCATCGGCAGGCAACTTACCCAACAAAGCCGCGGAAGTTTGTCTGGACGCCAACGTCCGATAGGTTTCTATCTCATCAGCAGAAGGCAAACGGCCGGCAGCAACACCATTTTTCAGAAAGAAATGACGAATAGCAGGATTCCATCCCCAAGGCGACATTTCCACCTCTTCCATCCGCATCACATCAGCACCCGTCACAACCTCTACCTGCAGATTGAACAAAAGGCACATTTGCGATGCGTAAAGCATTGCTTTCCCATCGGGAATCCATACCTTTTCTCCCGCCCTCGCATACCATAAAGGAAGCAACGCCAGATCGCGTGTCATCCCACGTACCTGTTCGGGTGCCAGATAATGCTTTCCATTGCAGGCCAAAGCCAAATCCGTATCTGGATTAAAAACATGCAGCTTCATACTTTTTTCATTTTCGGGTACAAACTTACGCAATTTTTGCAATGTCTACTTTGCAATTCTATAAAAAAGCTATATCTTTGTGGCCGATAAGAGTTTAATGATATGGAAGCATTCTACCGCACACACGCCTATCTTGTGGAGCACACAAACGCTCCGGTTCGTCGCGACCTCATGGACGAGATTGACTGGAACGACCGTCTCATAGGCATTAAAGGAACGCGTGGTGTAGGTAAAACGACTTTTCTGCTTCAATATGCCAAGGAAAAATTCGGGACCGACCGCTCCTGCCTCTTTATCAACATGAACAATTTCTACTTTTCCGGCCACGGCATCGTAGAATTTGCTTACGAATTCCAACGCCGCGGCGGCAAAGTGCTCCTGATTGACCAGGTATTCAAGTTTCCTAACTGGAGTAAGGAGTTGCGCATGTGCTACGACCGTTTCCCCAACCTGAAGATTGTCTTCACTGGTTCGTCGGTCATGCGCCTGAAAGAAGAAAACCTCGAACTGCGCGACATCGTAAAAAGTTACAACCTGCGTGGCTTCTCTTTCCGCGAATTCCTGAACCTTCAGACAGGCATGAAATTCCACTCCTACACGCTGGACGAAATCCTGAACAACCACGAACAGATAGCCAAGGGCATACTGGCCAAAGTACATCCGTTGGACTATTTTCAGGATTACATGCACCATGGATTCTACCCCTTCTTCCTCGAAAAGCGTAATTTTTCCGAAAATCTGCTCAAGACCATGAACATGATGGTAGAAGTGGACATCCTGCTCATCAAGCAAATCGAACTGAAGTACTTGTCGAAAATAAAAAAGCTGTTGTATCTTTTGGCAGTAGACGGGCCTAAAGCGCCCAACGTAAGCCAACTGGCCAACGATATAGAGACTTCGCGCGCCACGGTAATGAACTACATCAAATACCTGGCTGACGCCCGCCTCATCAACATGTTCTATCCTGTAGGAGAAGAATTCCCCAAGAAGCCGGCCAAAATCATGATGCACAATTCAAATCTGATGTATTCCATCTACCCGGTCAAGGTTGAAGAGCAGGATGTGCTTGACACATTCTTTGTCAACACCCTGTGGAAAGACCACAAGGTGAATCGAGGAGATAAAAACGTTTCATTCATGGTAGATAAGGACAAAGCTTTCAAGATTTGTCCGGAAGGTGTCAAAATAAAAAATAATCCTAATATGGTGTATGCTATGCACAAGATGGAAATCGGACGTGACAACCAGATCCCGTTGTGGCTGTTCGGTTTCTTGTACTAAACACACACGGTAAAAACGCAGAAAAACGAAACTAAAATAAAAAAGAGATTTTTCACTTAATAAATTCATTTAGTTATGACTAAACAGAAGAAATTCATTACTTGTGATGGTAACCAGGCTGCAGCACATATTTCATATATGTTCTCAGAAGTTGCAGCTATTTATCCTATCACCCCATCTTCTACAATGGCTGAATATGTAGACGAATGGGCAGCCGCAGGTCGTAAAAACATCTTCGGTGAAACTGTTTTGGTTCAAGAAATGCAATCTGAAGGTGGTGCTGCTGGTGCAGTACATGGTTCTCTTCAGGCTGGTGCATTGACAACTACTTATACAGCTTCTCAGGGTCTTCTGTTGATGATTCCTAACATGTACAAAATTGCAGGTGAATTCTTGCCTTGCGTATTCCATGTATCAGCTCGTACATTGGCTTCACATGCATTGTGTATCTTCGGTGACCACCAAGATGTTATGTCTTGCCGTCAGACTGGTTTCGCTATGCTGTGCGAAGGTTCTGTACAGGAAGTTATGGATTTGGCTGGTGTAGCTCACTTGTCAACAATCAAATCTCGCGTTCCATTCCTGAATTTCTTCGACGGTTTCCGTACCTCTCATGAAATTCAGAAGATTGAAATGCTTGAAAACGAAGATCTCGCTCCGCTGGTAGACCAGAAAGCTTTAGCTGAATTCCGTGAACGCGCACTTAGCCCTAACAAGCCAGTTGCTCGTGGTATGGCTGAAAACCCAGATCATTTCTTCCAACACAGAGAATCTTGCAATCCGTTCTATGAAGCAGTTCCTGCTATCGTTGAGGAATACATGAACGAGATCAGCAAAATCACAGGCCGCAAATACGGTTTGTTCGATTACTACGGTGCAGAAGATGCAGAACGCGTAATCATCGCTATGGGTTCTGTAACAGAAGCTGCTCGTGAAGCTATCGACCACTTGGTAGCTAATGGCGAAAAAGTTGGTTTGGTTTCAGTTCACTTGTATCGTCCGTTCTCTGCCAAACATTTCTTGGCAGCTGTACCTAAGACTGCTACACGTATTGCAGTTCTTGACCGTACAAAAGAACCGGGTGCAAACGGCGAACCTTTGTATCTTGACGTAAAAGACTGCTTCTACGGACAGGAAAATGCTCCTCTTATCGTAGGTGGACGTTACGGTTTGGGTTCTAAGGATACAACTCCTGCTCAGATTCTTTCTGTATACGAAAACTTGGCATTGCCAACTCCTAAGAACCACTTCACTATCGGTATCGTAGATGACGTTACATTTACTTCTCTTCCACAAAAAGAAGAAATCGCTTTGGGTGGCGAAGGTATGTTCGAAGCTAAATTCTACGGTTTGGGTGCTGACGGTACAGTAGGTGCCAACAAGAACTCAGTGAAGATCATCGGTGACAATACCGACAAGCACTGCCAGGCATACTTCTCTTACGACTCTAAGAAGTCAGGCGGTTTCACTTGCTCTCACCTGCGTTTCGGTGACACTCCTATCCGCTCTACTTACTTGGTTAATACACCTAACTTCGTAGCTTGCCACGTACAGGCTTACCTGCACATGTACGACGTAACCCGCGGTCTGCGCAAGAACGGTTCGTTCCTGCTCAACACCATCTGGGAAGGCGAAGAACTGGCAAAGAACCTGCCGAACAAGGTGAAGAAATATTTCGCACAGAACAACATTACTGTTTACTACATCAACGCTACTCAGATTGCACAGGAAATCGGATTGGGCAACCGTACCAACACTATCCTGCAGTCTGCATTCTTCCGCATCACAGGCGTTATCCCCGTTGATCTGGCTGTAGAGCAGATGAAGAAGTTCATCGTGAAGTCTTATGGCAAGAAGGGTGAAGATGTTGTAAACAAGAACTATGCTGCCGTTGACCGTGGTGGCGAATACAAACAGCTGACTATCGATCCGGCATGGGCTAACCTGCCTGATGACGAAAAGGCTGCCAACAACGATCCTGCATTCATCAACGAAGTAGTTCGTCCTATCAACGCTCAGGACGGCGACTTGCTGCCGGTATCTGCCTTCAAAGGTATCGAAGACGGTACTTGGGAACAAGGTACTGCCAAGTACGAAAAACGCGGTGTTGCTGCATTCGTACCCGAATGGAATGCCGAAAACTGTATCCAGTGTAACAAGTGTGCTTACGTATGTCCTCACGCTGCCATCCGTCCGTTCATCCTCGACGCTGAAGAGCAGAAGGGTGCTAACTTCACTCAGCTGAAAGCTGTTGGTAAGGTATTCGACGGTATGACATTCCGCATGCAGGTTGACGTACTCGACTGTCTGGGTTGCGGCAACTGTGTTGACGTATGTCCGGGCAATCCGAAGAAAGGTGGCAAAGCCTTGTCAATGGTTCACCTGGAAAGCCAGATGGGCGAAGCAGCCAACTGGACTTACTGCGTAGAGAACGTGAAGAGCAAGCAACACCTGGTAGACATCAAGGCCAACGTGAAGAACTCTCAGTTTGCTACTCCGCTGTTCGAGTTCTCTGGAGCTTGCTCTGGTTGCGGCGAAACTCCGTATGTGAAGCTGATTTCTCAGCTCTTCGGTGACCGTGAAATGGTAGCCAACGCTACAGGATGTTCTTCTATCTACTCAGGTTCTGTTCCTTCTACTCCTTACACCAAGAACGAGAAGGGTCACGGTCCTGCATGGGCTAACTCATTGTTCGAAGACTTCTGCGAATTCGGTCTGGGTATGGAACTGGCTAACGAAAAGATGCGTGCCCGTATCGCCAAACTGATGGAAGAAGGCATTGCAAACGAAGCTACTCCGGCTGAATACAAAGCTATCTTCACTGAATGGTTGGAAAACAGCCTGGATGCAGACAAGACCAAAGACATCTACGAACGTATCGTTCCGATGCTGGAAGCTGCCAAAGACAAATGTCCGGTTTGCGCAGGTATCTACAACCTGAAACAGTACATCGTAAAACGCAGCCAGTGGATTATCGGTGGTGACGGTGCTTCTTACGATATAGGTTACGGTGGTCTTGACCACGTTATCGCCAGCGGTAAAGACGTAAACATCCTTGTACTCGATACAGAGGTTTACTCTAATACTGGTGGTCAGTCTTCTAAGGCTACTCCGGTAGGTGCTATCGCCAAGTTTGCTGCTGCCGGCAAGCGCGTACGTAAGAAAGACCTCGGTCTGATGGCTACTACTTACGGTTACGTTTACGTAGCACAGATTGCTATGGGTGCCGATCAGGCTCAGACTCTGAAAGCTCTGCGCGAAGCTGAAGCTTATCCCGGTCCGTCACTCATCATCGCTTACGCTCCGTGTATCAACCACGGTCTGAAGGCTGGTATGGGTAAGAGCCAGGCTGAGGAAGAAAAAGCTGTTAAGTGTGGTTACTGGCACTTGTGGCGTTACAACCCGGCTTTGGAAGCTGAAGGCAAGAATCCGTTCACACTGGATAGCAAAGAGCCCGAATGGGAAGGATTCAAAGACTTCTTGAAGGGTGAAGTTCGTTACGCATCTGTAATGAAGCAATATCCTGCAGAAGCCGAACAACTCTTCCAGGCTGCCGAGGACAACGCTAAGTGGCGTTACAACAGCTACAAGCGTCTGGCCCGTGAAAACTGGGGAGCTGAAGTTGCTGAATAATCCAGCTAAATCATAAGGAAAGCATAGGCGGACATCCGCCTGCTTTCCATTACCCCTCATACAAAAATCCCCTACAGATGTCTTCACTGGAAGAAGACATATCTGTAGGGGATTTTGTTATTATCTGCAATCAAAGAGCACAAGCATTACCCTCACAATAATCCGGGCTGGGCTCTCCGCCGTATTCTGGATGACGTTGCAACCAACGAACTGCATAAGAACAAGTAGCCACTAATTTATAGTCCTGCTGATGCGCATAATCATAAGCCTCTTTAACAAGTGCTGAAGCAATTCCTTGGCCTTCCAGAGGAGCTGGAACGACAGTATGGCGAATATCGAACGTCTTATTTTCAATACGATAGGCTACATAAGCCATTTCACCATTTTGTAATAAAGTAAAACGATGTTTTTCTGGGTCGTGAAGAATATCCATCATAATGCTCTAATTTTAAGATTCTACTTACCAGTGACAAAAATAAGATTTTTTATCCTATAACCAACAAATACACAAAAAAATCCCCGCATATTCCAGCGGGGAAAAGGTTTAGGCTATAGTGAAGAATAGAGTTAATTAGTTCAATATCCACCTCCCAAAGCGTGATACAAATTAATAACACCTTGTATTTCATCATAACGATCACTAGCTATATCAAGCTCAGCCTGCAACAATGATTGGCGAGCAGTCAATACTTCCAAATAGTTCTGTGAACTATGTTCCATCAACAATTCAGCACTACGAAGTGCCGATTGAAGTGAAGCTGTTTGTAATTCATCCAGTTCTATACGCTGACGAGCCGTTTGCCACTGTACCAACGCATTGTTTACTTCAGCACCAGCATCAAGTAAACTTTGACGAAACGCGAATAAAGCCTCTTCCTGTTGAGCTTTAGCAATCTTTAGATTAGCAATATTTTGTCCACGATTGAAGAGCGGTTGCACCAAGGAGCCAATAGCAGTCAGCAACCATTGTCCAGGGTTAACGATAGCAGCTCCAGCACTATTTGTCCAACCAGCCGCCCCACTTAAAGTGATACTAGGATAAAATGCGGCACGAGCTGAATTAGTAGCATAATAAGCAGTTGACAACTGAGCTTCATATTGACGGATGTCTGGGCGGCGACTTAACAGTTGCAAGGGTACTCCCGTGCACAAACTGTCAGGAAATTGTTGTTCAGCCAAAGTCGACCTTTCGATATCTTGTGGAGACTGTCCTAGCAAAGTGCTGATTGAATTTTCCATTTCACAAATCTGACGTTCGAGCGAAAGCACAGAAGCGTCTGTTGCCAGTTTCACAGCTTCAGTCTGTGCCACTGCCATTTCATTCACTTCACCTGCATTTTTCAAAGCCTTCATTGCATGCAAATACTCAGCCCAAGTTACAGCTGTGCGACGAGTAATATCAAGCTGTTCATCCAACATCAACAAATTGTAATAACTATTAGCAATAGTGGCTACTAATTGAGTCTGTACAGCCTGATGATAAGCTTCACTCTGTTCAAGGGCTGCCTGTGCTCCACGCTTAGCATTGAGAAGTTTTCCAAAAAGGTCAATTTTCCAATCTGCTGAAGTAGCTAAATTATAAGTCTTTGTCGCCTTACTACCGTCAGCACTAGTCAGTGTACCTTGGGGTGTGAGTGAAAGGGAAGGTAAATAAGACAAGCGCGAATTCATAAGCAACGCTTCCGTTTCCTTTACCCTTAAACGGGCAATATTCAAGTCTGTATTGTTACGAAGACCTGTCTCGATAAGTTGCTGAAGTTCCAAGTCAGTGAAAAGCTCTCTCCACGAAAGTGATGCCAAAGAGGCCGTGTCGGTTGAAAGGACAGAATGTCGGTAGAGGCTGTCGGCTACTGCCACATCTGGACGTTCGTAAGCCCTATAGATGTGGCAGCCACTCAGTTCTACAATCAAAAATAAACATAGCAATATTTTCTTCATAATCATATTCATTTCCTATTAGTTCGTTTTCTTTTCAATCTTCGGCAATTTACGCTCAGGCATCAGTTTTTCCTGCAAATACTGACATACTATAAAAAGAGGTGGTACAATGAAAAGTAAGGCAATAGTACCAATGAGCATACCACCTACGGTACCCACACCGATAGAAATGTTTCCATTAGCACCTACACCAGTAGAAAACATCAAGGGAAGCATACCAAATATCATAGTAAGCGAAGTCATCAAGATAGGACGTAAACGGACTTGAGCAGCCGACACAGCGGCCTGCATAATGGTCATGCCATGGTGACGACGTTCGGAAGCATATTCGGTCAAGAGAATGGCTGTTTTAGAAAGTAAGCCGATAAGCATAATAAGACCTGTCTGCAGATAAATGTTATTCTCCAAACCGAACATTTTGGCAAAAAGGAAGCTACCTGCCAATCCAAAAGGTACGGAAAGGATAACAGCCAGCGGCACAAACAGACTTTCATACAAAGCACACAAAATGAGATATATAAATACCACACAAATAACGAAAACCAAGGTAGTAGTATTACCTGAATTTGATTCCTCACGCGACATACCACCAAACTCAAAGCCATAGCCTGTAGGCAATGTCTGAGCAGCCACTTCCTGAATAGCCTGAATAGCCTGACCAGAACTATAGCCCGTAGCAGCCGCACCATTCACCTGAATAGCAGAGAATAGATTGAAACGAGTTAGCATTTCAGATCCATATATACGGGTCAGTTTCAGATATTGACTGATGGGACTCATCTCGCCACTATCGTTACGTACAAAAATGCTATTAAGTGACTCAGTGTCGAGACGAAATTCTGGTGGTGCCTGCACCATAACACGATACAGTTTTGAAAAACGATTCATATTCGAGGCATAATTTCCACCAACATATCCTGATAGTGTGCTCAGTACATCGGCTGGCGAAACGCCGTTGCGTTTGCATCGGGCAGCATCCACTTCGACAAGATATTGGGGAAACTTGGTATCAAACGAGGTCGTGGCACGGCCAATCTCATAAAATCAAAAATAAAATTTGCATCGATATTTGACCAATACTTTCTCTTCTATAAGTTCAAATTGCTTTATTTGTTTTTTCTTCTCATAGTATTCTCCTTGCCATGTTACTTGTGTCAAACCATTCCAATTATCGAACCAGCAATGAGAAATTATGGCTTTGTTTCCGGTTAGTCTGACAGTGGGAAGCGAATATGTATTTTTACATACGTCTATTAGGTTATTCAAATCGCAGCCATTTTTGATACAAAAATTCTTAATATTCTCGATATCATTAGGTTGGTTGATGAATAGTCGTTCTGCATATCCTCCGTGCCATCTCATTCCGATAATGTGATAGGTTTGTTGAAGCAGGTAGGCTTGCCAGATAGCTTCTTCTATGAAGGGTAAATATATATGTGAAAATGGATTTATAGGCTTTACCCTTTTCTTGTATCTAAAAATAGGAATGCCTGCTATTTTTATTGATCTTTTTATATAGCACTTATTCTTGTTACCGTTAAATACATAGTAGAGATTTCTTTTTTGATTTACATAATTTTCATCTGTGGGGCGTTCTATCGTTTTATCTCTGATATACAGCCATAATACAGAATTGGTTTGTTCGCTAGGGCGAAAATCATCAAGAACATATTTACTATCCAATTTTAAATCTGGCAGATAATCTAAAAGAGGAGTTAAGTCGTTTGGTTCTGTATTATAGAACTGTTTGGCAAACTTCACGTAGGTATCTCCGATGTGGCCTAAAGAGGTATTGTGGGAAGACATAATTTATTTGTGTTCTAATTAATTTAGTTATGTTCTTTCATATGACATGAATGGCACAGGGTTATCAGATGTTTATCATCTATATCCCAAGGAAGACCTGATTGAGGATATCTTGTATGATGAACTTCTAATGTATCTTTAAATCTATTCAAATTATACAGTGGAAAGAAAATAGAATATTCATCTAAAGAAAGTTGTCCAACGCCATTATATTCCAACCCATATACTTTTAGAGGGAATAAGGCTCTTAGTAATATTTGTCCGCATGTAGTGGCTTCTGGAGAATAAGTAACCAATAAAGATTGGGTTTCTCCAAATCCATCTTTCTTTTTGAATGGAATTTTTTCGGGTAGTGTGATACATTGTTTTATAATTACTTTAAATGTTATGTCTTTATCGTTGTATAAATATCCGTAACCTCCATCATTACCATAGACAAAGATATTACCATAATAAGCAAAATGTTGATATAATTGATATTTAGGAATCCATTTCCTTTCTTCTGATATTTCATAGTATTTTGTTTTCATACTTTCATATCTGGTTTTATCTATATATTTGTCTCTTTCCAAGAAAATATATTTAATAGCTTTTGCAATTTTTGATCCTTTTTCTTCAGAATAATCATCCATATATTTGTCAAGCTCATCTAATGATGATAAAGATTTAATATTAAGACAATGTTGACACATATTTTTATCTCGTATCCTTATCTCGTTTCGTTTCTCTATCCAGCGAGAGTCTTGTAGCTTCTCCTTATAAAATTCGCTTTCTCCAGTGGTGATGGGTATGAAATATTTTGAATCTTGTGATGTTAGAAACTCAATAGGATGTATTGCTGTTGTTTCTTTATAATCGATTAATTGGTCAATAGAAATAGTACTTCCCTTGATTGAGGACATTTCTATTAGGGTAGTGTTATCAGATACAGATTTTATTGGTTTATTTACTTTTTCATTATTCGAATTAGATTCTTCTTTATTTAGTTGTATGTTATCTCCATAAGATTTGTTTAAATATTGATTTGTACAAATAGGTTCTTTTCTGTTGCTGATAACGCGAATAATTGATTTAAGCCATTCCAATATTCTCATATTTATTATTTTATCTTAGAAGATTATGCTCAATTAAAATAAGGAAGAGGTGGTTCAACACTAATTTGGTGAACCGCCTCTTTCCATTATTTACGTGAAGTCAATTACTTGCGATAGCTTTCCAGCTCCTCGGCCTTGAACTTGCGGATGAAGTTGAAATGCTTCTCCACTTCGGCTTCGGCATAGTTGACATATACCTGTGCACTCTTGGCAAACAGTTCGGGAGCCTTTGTAGCGTCCTGGATGATGAGCTGCGACATCACGCAATCGGCAGCCATCTCGTAAAGGCGGCGTGCGGTGAAGTCGAGCAGTTCCTGGTTCTGGGCTTCCTTCACGGTGTTGGTGCAGGCTTCCAGCTTGTTGGTCATCTCCTTCACACGATCCATCAGCGGCTGCATGGCTTCGCTGCATGGGATTTGTTCGTACTCACGCAGGATGGAAGCGTATGTGCCGTTTGTCACGTAGCGGATGGCGGCCACCGTCTGCAGCTGGGTAGTACCTTCGTAGATGCTCGTGATACGTGCGTCGCGGTAGATGCGCTGGCAGGCATATTCCATCATGAAGCCGCTTCCGCCGTGAATCTGGATACAGTCGTAGGCGTTCTGGTTGGCGTATTCGGAGTTCATACCCTTGGCCAGCGGTGTGAAGGCGTCGGCCATCTTGGCATACTTCTTCTGCTCCTGACGTTCTTCGGGCGTCAGCTTGCGCTCGCGGGCGATGTCGTCCAGCGCCTTATAGATGTCGACGTAGCGTGAAGTCTGGTAGAGCAGCGAGCGGCCGGCGTCGAGCTTGGCCTTCATCGTAGCCAGCATGTCGTAAACGGCGGGGAACTCGATGATGGCCTTGCCGAACTGTTTGCGGTCCTTGGCATAGGCCAGACCTTCGTTGTAGGCTGCCTGGCTGAGGCCGACAGACTGGGCGGCGATACCCAGACGGGCACCGTTCATCAGCGCCATCACATATTTGATCAGACCCAGCTTGCGGTCGCCGCAAAGTTCGGCCTTGGCGTTCTTGTAAACCAGTTCGCAAGTGGGTGAACCATGGATACCGAGCTTGTTCTCGATACGGCGTACGTCTACACCTCCGTCGCGCTTGTCATAGATGAACATGGAGAGACCGCGGCCGTCGTGTGTACCTTCTTCGGAGCGGGCCAGTACGAGGTGCAGATCGGCGTCGCCGTTGGTGATGAATCGCTTCACACCGTTCAGGCGCCAGCACTGGTTAGCCTCGTCGTAGGTAGCTTTCAGCATGACGCTCTGCAGGTCGGAACCGGCATCGGGCTCGGTCAGGTCCATAGACATGGTTTCGCCGGCGCAGATGCGGGGAATGAAACGGCTGTGCTGGTCTTCGTTACCGAATTCATACAGCGTCTCGATACAATCCTGCAACGACCAGATGTTGCCGAAGCCGGCATCAGCCTGGGCCACGATCTCCGCACACATGGTGTAGGGAGTTATGGGGAAGTTGAGGCCACCGTAGCGGCGCGGCATGGTCATGCCGTTCAGGCCGGCCTTCACCATGGCGTCGAGGTTCTGCTTTGTACCGCTGGCATATTCCACACGGCCGTTGGCACAATGAGGACCTTCTGCGTCTACGCCTTCTGCGTTGGCGGCAATCACTTCGCCGGTAATCTCGCCGGTGATTTCCAATACTTTGTCGTATGAGTCCATAGCGTCGGCATAGTCCTGCGGCGCGTAGTCGTACTCATCCTTGTCTTTATATCCGCGTTCCTTGAGTTCGCAGATACGTTCCATCAACGGGTTGTTCAAGTGGTACTTGAGTTCCGGATGTTCGGTATAAAAGTTTGCCATAATTGTTAAAACTTTATTGTTTTATCTTGCAGGTGAAATGGAACACATTATATCCTTGATGAAGAAAAGTGTTTGTACAGGTTTACCATCTATCATACCTGGAGTGAAGGTTTGGCCTTCCAAAGCTGGTAGGACTTGGTCAAAACATTCTTCATTGAATTTTGGATCATCTGTACGAAGAATACACAGGTCTGTTACTTTTCCTTTTGGATCAATCCAAATGCCGATATCTGCAGTTAACTTATACAATTTATTGTCTGCCATATACTCTATCAGACCTTTAGAAAGCTTCATGTTGTGACTGATAACTTGAATCAATCCATTGATTCCGTTTGCATATTCAGCTCTCTTGTAGAAAGGTATAAATTCGAGTGGAGTACCTTCAGCCGACAAAAAACTTCCCCCTTGGGAAACATCGTCTTTATAGATTTCCTGGCGTTTTGTTTTTCCGTTGGGGTAGAATTGTTGCAGCAATCCATTTAGCATGCCATCTTTGTATTGCCCTTGTGCCATGATTGCTCCGTCTGGGTAATAGTATGTTGCTAATCCGTTTCGGCGGTTATTGGTGTAGAACACAAATAGGCTATCCTGCGTACTGCCAGAGAATTTGTAATGTGTTTCTCCATGCAGTATACGAGAAGAGGCTTGTTTCTTGAATTTGCTGTACTCACTGCTTTGTGTAAGTTTCCCATTCAGTGTATAGAAAAATACCGTTGTCTTTTGTTTGCTTTCTTCTTGTACCAATGCGCATGAGGAGGCTTTGGCCTTTTTCTTGATAACATTTTGTTGTGCGTCAAGATAAAGGGTATCTTGTTGCGCCTGCATGGAAACACTGGCTAAAGCAAAGAAGAAAACTAAGAAAAGACGTCTCATGACTGCAAGATATATTGTGATTATTTACTGTTCTTCTTATAATACTTAATCATTTTAGGAATTACCTCTTCCACCGTTCCATTGATGACATAGTCGGCGATGGAGTTGATGGGGGCATTCTCGTCGTTGTTGATGGAGATGATGATACCCGCATCCTGCATGCCGGCGATGTGCTGGATCTGGCCGGAGATACCGCAGGCGATGTACAGTTTGGGATGAACCGTAACACCGGTCTGGCCAATCTGACGGTCGTGGTCGGCAAAGCCGGCGTCGACGGCGGCACGGCTGGCACCTACTTCGGCGTGGAGTTCCTTGGCCAGTTCGAACAGCATGTCGAAGCCTTCCTTCGAACCCATGCCATATCCTCCGGCCACTACGATGGGAGCGCCCTTCAGGTTGTGTTTTGCCTTTTCTACGTGGCGATCGATGACTTTCACTACGTAATCTGTTTCGGGCACGTACTTGGCCACGTCGTGGCAGATCACTTCGCCCTGATAGTTCTCGTCGAGGATTTCTTTCTTCATCACGCCTTCGCGAACGGTAGCCATCTGCGGACGGTGTTCGGGGTTGACGATGGTGGCCACGATATTACCACCGAAAGCAGGACGGATCTGGTAGAGCAGGTTTTCGTAAGTCTTGCCAAGCTTCTTGTCCTCGTGGCTACCGATTTCCAGCTGTGTACAGTCGGCGGTCAGTCCACTGGTCAGGGCTGAAGATACACGCGGGCCGAGGTCACGGCCGATGACAGTAGCACCCATCAGGCAGATCTGAGGCTTCTCTTCCTTGAACAGGTTGACAAGGATGGAAGTGTGGGGCAGGGAAGTATAGGGGAAGAGACCCGGAGCGTCGAACACGTGTACGCGGTCTACGCCGAAAGGCATCACTTGTTTTTCTACACCTTCGAGGCCGGTGCCGGCGCAAATGGCTTCCAGCTGGCAGCCCAATTCATTGGCTAACTTACGGCCTTTGGTCAAAAGTTCGAGACTGACGTCGGCAACATGGCAGCCGTCCATCTCACAATATACAAATACGTTGTTCATAATTCTTTATCCGATAGTGTGGTTAGCCAAAAGTTCAACAATCAGGTTCTCTACATCTGCATCGCTGCCTGTCAGGGTCTTGCTTTCCTTGGCCTGGAAGACGATATTCTCGATTTTCTTCACCTTGGTGGGCGAACCGCTGAGACCGCATTGCTTAGTGTCGCCGTTGACGTCAGCCACGCTCCACTCCGTGATGTTCAGATAGGGGCGCTGTTCGTAGAGCGAAGCATAGGGCAGTTCGGCACCGTCTTTGGTCAAGGCGGCTTTCTCCTGTCCTCCCATGGCACGTTTGTACTTCTGCACCAACTTGGCGTTGCGCGGACGGCAAGGAACGGCACTACCGTTCACGGTGAGCACGATGGGAAGCGGACCTTCTACGGTCTCCACACCACCATCGATATGGCGCTTCACGCGAATACGACCGTCCTTCACTTCCTGGATTTCCTCTACGTAAGTAATCTGCGGCAAGCCCAGTTTCTCAGCCACCTGCGGGCCTACCTGTGCCGTATCGCCGTCGATAGCCTGGCGGCCGCCGAGGATGATGTCATACTCGCCTATCTTGCGGATGGCCGTGGCCAGTGCATACGAGGTGGCCAGCGTGTCGGCACCGGCAAAGGCACGGTCGGTCAGCAGATAGCCGCCGTCGGCACCGCGGTAAAGTCCTTCGCGAATGATTTCGGCTGCACGTCCCGGTCCCATGGTGAGCATGGTGACGGTCGATCCCGGGTATGCGTCTTTCAGACGTAGCGCCTGCTCCAGCGCATTGAGGTCTTCCGGGTTGAAGATGGCCGGAAGGGCCGCACGGTTGATGGTACCGTCGGCGTTCATGGCATCCTTGCCCACACAGCGGGTGTCGGGCACTTGTTTTGCCAATACTACGATTTTCAAACTCATGATATTAAAAATTAGTATAAGTATTTCTCTTTTTTATTTCTGTCAACTGTCAATATATAGTTGGCTATCAGCCTGCAAATTTACGGAAAGTGTCGGGTTTGGCAAGAAATAGGGACAGAAAATGCACAATACAGACGGGAATGAGCAATTACACCCTGTTCCCCTACCCATTTTCCTCCTGTTATTTACAAGAAAAGCCCGCAAGTTTGCCAAAGATTATGACAAGCCTGCGGGCTCTTCAAATAAATCACAGAATATAAAAAGGACGGTCTGCCCTCGTTCAGAACAAGACACCCAGGCGGAACCCTACGTTGTTCTGTCCCTCAATATCGACAGTCAATGTTTCTGCCCGGTTCGTCGCATAACTATAGTAACCGGCAATATGGAAGCCCCAGTTCTTCTGTAAGTTCGGATAGATTTTGAGGCCAACTTCAGGCGAGGCATAAAATCCCCAGCTGGTATCATAAAGACCACCTGTACCAAAGTAAGTAGTATAACGGCCAAACATGGCTCCCAGCTTGACACCGACATAAGGGCGGACGTTCGAATTCGTGCAGAAGGTATAAGCCGTCGTAGCTCCGAAAGGTAATTGGAAAGCCGAACGTTGCTGGTCCGTAGTCAGGCTTTCGGTTGGCGAAAGACTGATGGTCTGGCGCCCTACGTAGCTATGATTGGTATGAAACGAGAGGAACGCACCAGCCGAAAAATGGGATGTCACGTCGTAAACGCCTTCAAAATTCATACCCCAGCCACTGATTTTGTCAGTGAAATCGGTAGCCAGAGGAGCATTCATCTGCCAATCTACGGCAAAGTGTACTTTTCGCTGCGAAGCATATTGAGCCTGTGCTTGTGGAAGGAAGGCCAGCAGCATGCAAGCTGCCAACGCTAGAGTCTTCAGTATGTTTTGGTTATATATTGTTTTCATTGTAAACCTCCGTTTCTTATTTGTTAGACTGAATATAGGGTGACTGCTCAAAAGCCTGTCCAATGGCCTCGGTCATCAGGCGGATATCGTAATTCGAATTATATTGGTAACCCGATGCGTCAGCATACCATACCACAGGCAATTTGGCATTCTCTTCTCCCCCATCCGAGAGGTCTACCATTTCCATAACCAGCGTATTGGTATCATAGCTATAGTTGACAGTGTAAGGATAGTACCAGCCGCCCCACCAGGGACCCCAATAGCCGTAATCCCACCAGCCACCCCACCAACCGCTGGAGATATTTACTCGCTGGGCGATATAGGAAAGCTGTACACCAAGGTCAGCCTCCGACTTCAGTTCAGGGTCAGTGATCCGTTGATAACCACGACTATTCATTTCAGCCACTACAGCATCAATAAGTTTTTGCGCATTCTCGTCTTTCCAGTATGTAGCGTGGTGACTTCCTGCCTCCAGAATACTGTCCGGCAAGAAATAAGTCTGAAATTTACTGAAATCCGTCTCGTTGTCATAATCGGTGTAAACCACCATATCCGAATCTAGTTGTCCCAGATCGGGATCTTTTTCACATGCCGCAATCGTCAGCGCCATGCAAGCCAATAATAAAATCTTTTTCATAATTTTCTATAGTTAAGTTTATTGCACATCATTTGTCCTGTCCTTCTCAGAGAGAACGTCCTTTGAATACGCTACTTTTTTCGATCGGCACGATCACACCGTTAAGCGTCATGCGATTCGAATTGAAGTTAGGCGTAATGCTGACCGTAGCCTTGTTACTTCCCTCATAGAGCGTGATGTCCACACGAGCCGAAATGCCTGTACCCATCACGTTAATAGAAAGCGAAATATTTCCTTTCTTGTCCTTTTTCAGCTCATAGTCCGAAAATATCCCTTCTACAGTCACACCACCCAGTCCATTCGGACCACTGACAGGAATATTGAAAGCAGTCTGCACAACGGCATGGTCATCCTTCACCGAAACAAAGTTAGTATTAGCCGTCACATGTGCCGTTTGTCCATACTTGAATATCACCTGATCAGCCTCCAGTGTGAAAGCGCGGTTGTTAAGAGCCTCTTCTGCCTCATCGTGCAGATACTTGTCAATACGTTCCTGCAAGGCTTTCTTTTCAGCCTTTGTCAATTCCTTTTCTTCTTGTGCTGCGGCACTCCCTGCCAGCATGAGCAGGAACATCGCCATCATCCATGTCAAATTCTTCATCGTTCACATTTTTTCTGCCGGGCAACATTACCCAAGCTTTATTATTAAAACAAAATCCATGCCTTTTTACTGCTTGTATTTTGACTAATAATGCTTAAGCAGAAGCATTTTTATCCTTTATTCAAGCATCTCAAGATTTCTTTATTTTTGCGGAAGTAAAAGTAATGGTTATCACTGTTGCAATCATGAAAAAACTACCGAAGTGTAAAAAAGCCCTGCCGAAATGACAGTAGAAATAAGACGATACAAAAAGAGCCAGCTCTCGCATTTTCATGCAGAAGCTGGCTCTTTCATTTTAGAAACTCCTTCATTATTCCTTTTCTTCCTTGAAGTTCGATTCATCAATCATCTTTCCTTTTTCTATAGGCTGAAGATCTCCATCCGTTGCGATATCCGAACGATAGTAGAAACTATCAGCCAGCCGAATGTCCTCGTATGAGCTGCCCACCAACACTTTGAACTCGCCAGGTTCTACTACCCGTTCCTTCTGTTCGTTAATAAGTATCAAATCATCGGGAACGATGTTGAAAGTGATTTCCTTACTTTCACCTGGCAGCAAATGGATACGTTCAAATCCCCTAAGATTCTTCTCATAGGTGGTGGTAGAACTTACTACATCGTTGACATATAGCTGTACCACTTCGTCTCCAGCCACAGTTCCCGTATTAGTCACTCGGCACGATACTTTGACATGAGCGGTCTGGGTGTGAATACTGTCTATCTTCAAATCGTCATAACGGAAAGTTGTATAGGATAACCCATGTCCGAAGCAGTACAACAATCCCTTGTTTGCAGCAGAACGGTATTTCATCGGTTCCCAGTTGGCATTGGGCTTGGTCGGTATATTCATCGGAAGTTGTCCGACGGTTTTGGGCCAAGTACCGGTAAGTTTGCCTCCAGGATTATAGTCTCCCTTCAATGCTTCTGCAATGGCCAGTCCGCCTTGTGCACCTGGATATCCAGCAGCCAAAATTCCTTTGCAATAACGGTCAGCAAAATTAATGGTTGTGGGGCGTCCCCAGATGAGAACCAACACAACAGGCTTTCCTGTCTTTACGACTGCTTCGAGCAACTGTTCCTGATGTCCAGGCAAATCGAGGCTGCTACGTGTACGGCTTTCGCCGGAGGTGCGTTGGTTATCTCCCAATACCAGTACGGCCACGTCACTGCGGCGTGCCAGTTCTACGGCTTCCTGTATGGATTGTTGTTCGCCGGTCGTCAGGGTGTCGCACATCAGTTCGTTTTCGGGCCAACCCGGGTTTACGATATCGATACCTTTGACGTAATTGATTTCTACATCATCATGTTGATAGACACTTTTGAGTCCGTCGACTACACTATAAAAACGTTCGAAGCCCATCGGACCATAATGTGCTGGAATGTAATCTTTCGAGTCGGCATTGGGACCGATGACGGCAATCTTGCGGTATCGGGTCTGGAGGGGAAGCATGTTATCAGCATTCTTCAACAGTACGAGGCATTCACGCGAAGCCCGCAATGCGGTATTCAAGTGATCTTCGCATGAAACGATATCGGAAGCCTCCTTGGTAGAACCGGTATAGGGATTGTCGAACAAGCCCAACCAGAACTTAACATACAAGACATCTCTTACCAATTCATCTACCCTCTCCATAGATAGCTTGCCTTCCAGTACCAATTCGCGAATATTTGTGATGTATTCAGTAGGATCATTGAACTCGGTGCGTACATTCAGTCCTGCCTCTATAGCCTTACGCCCAGATTCCTTAAAATTGGGGGTAACCTTGTGTACACCATTCAAACGGCCAATAGCATAGCTGTCTGATACTACATAACCCTTGAATCCCATTTCTTTACGCAGAACTTCTGTCAGATAATGATAATTACCGGCCATAGGTACCCCGTCGTAGTCATTGTAGGCACACATCACGCCCAAAGCGCCTGCTTCCTGAAAGACTTTCCGGAAGGGGTATTCATGAATATAATACATTTCCGAAGGAGTAATATGAGGATCAGTACGCGAATCCCATTGACGGGCCGCCTTACAGTCACCGTAACCGACATAGTGTTTGGGAGTGGATACAACCCGCTGGCTCTGTATACCTTTGCTCATGGCTACTCCGATACGTGCTACTAAATAGGGATCTTCACCGATAGACCCTTCCCACCGCCCCCAGCGTTGGTCTCTCGCTACATCCAGAATAGGGGCATAGATGTTGGTGTAGCCCATGGCACGGGCTTCCCGGCCTTCAATGACACCTTGCATATAAGCCAGTTCCTTGTCCCATGTACATCCCAGTCCATTCATCGACGGAAAACTGGTTGCACTACGCGCGCATAGACCTCTAATTCCCTCATTTGTAAAATCCACAGGAATACCCAATCGAGTATATTCCACAAAGAAACGTTGAGTTTCGGCCAGCGCCGTGGCCAATGTATTCGGATCTCCAATTTCCTTGTTCAGGTGTTCGTCTACGTTGGCTATTCCGTCTTTCAGTATATTTGTTTTCCATGCGGCGGTAGGTACGCTGTCTTCCAGAGCTTTCTTGTAACCGTAATAGGTAGCCAGTTGGCAAGTCTTTTCATCCAGGTTCATTTGTGAAAGCAGGTCGTCGATTCGTTTCTCGATATTCTGTGTCGGGTCTTCATAGATGTCCTTCTTTCCGTTTTTGTTAAAGTCGATCCAGCCCTTTTTATAGATTTCCTTTTTGTGGGGAAATGGATCTTGAATTTTTCTAGCTAAAGCCGGAAAGCACATTCCGGCGCATAATAACATGACTGTCAATCTTTTCATTTTCATCTCATTTACTATTGTTGTTGAAATACTTTCAAATTGGTTACCCGGCTTTTAAAGTTTCCCGATTTTTCCAATGGAAACACCAGTGTGCGTACATATTTCATGGAGTCTTTCCCCCCGTTGAAATATTGGCGACCTATTTGCATGTCTTCTATCAGTTTGTTGTTGATATAAAGACGTGTTGAACGGTTGTCACCTTCCACGCAGACTTTTACCTGTTCGTCTTTTACCCGATAGGGGAAGGTGTTCAGATAACCGTCGCGAGCAAATCCCATCATGCCTTTGATGGGGTCGGACAGATAGAATACGGCTGTAGGCGAGCGGAACAGTTCTGTACCGTAGGCTTCAGGTTGTCCTTGCAGGTCGAATTCGATTCGATAGCCGTATCCGGCTTCCCGATAAGGCAGAGTCGAATTGGGGTGTATTTGGGATTGTTCATAAACCAGTCCTTGTCCTTTTCCTATCTTTCCCCTTTGATTAACTCCTGGTGCTTCACTTAGTTGTTTGCGTTCTTGATCGAAAGCTTCAAAGGGTAATACCGGGTGTGCTCCAGTCCACATCTTTACAGCCAATGTCTGTACGGCAGGGAATACACGGTCGTGAATGTCTTTGGTTGAAATGCCATTGCCGGCATGATCGTTCCAGACGGCAAACATGCCTCCCAGAATGGAGGGATGTTTTTCTTCGAAAACAGCCTTCCCGATACGGGCAGGTGTCCATTCCTTGTAAAGCCGTTCGGTGTTCAGATAGTCATAATAATATCCGGCTGCGGGTACGATGTATAACCATCCGTCGGGGATACTTATCAGCTTGTAGCCTTGTCTGATCATTTCTGCCGGGTCGGCATATCCGTTGTACCAGGCGTTCATAATAACATTTTCCGACTTGACCGGTGTTTTTCCGGCGGCATGCGTCAGTGCGCCCCAAATACATGCCTGTTTGCCGAACTTCTCAACATATTTGATGTAGTGGTCGGTGAAGTACCTGAACTTTTCGACTACAGCCGTGTCCTTGTTGGAGTATTCGTCTGTACCGATGTGTACCTGTTTCCCTCTGAAAACCGGATTCTCCCCTTCCAGATATTCCTTGAAGAGATTGTCTACAAACTTATAGGTCTCCGGATTGAACAGGTCCAGATGGTCCATTCCGTATTTCTGACTCCCTATTTCGGGTTTGTATTGGGTAAAGGCCAGTGAATGGGCAGGGACATCGATTTCGGGGATGATGTTGACGAACTTGCTTTCGGCCAATATCTGCAGGTCGATGAACTCTTGTTTCGTATAGGAGCCGTCTTGTGCCGTCAGTCCCGGATAGGTGTCACATTCCAGTCGGAAGGCAGAGTAAGTCTTCATCAGATCCCAGTGATAAAACCGCGGAAAGGCATTGTCATTCAGGTGAATCTGGAAAGTGTTCATCTTGTAGTAGGACATGATCCGGACGTAATCCTGAAGAAATTCCAGGGGGATGAACTTTCGACCGCAGTCCAACATGAAACCACGCACTGCGTAATCAGGCCAGTCAGTAATGGTACCACAGGGCAATGCGTGTGCTTCGTTCTGTTCCATGATTTGTAGCAATGAGCGTGTTCCCCAATAGATGCCAACGGCTTGCGGAGCGGTTATGCGGACTTTTTTACCGATGTTGATTTCGTATTCTTCCGGTGAATGTTTGGGACGTTTGGTGTGGAGTGTCAGTTCGATGTCGCCCGGACGAGCTTTGTCGGTACTGACAGTCCATATGCTGCCGAACATAAGGTGAAGATCTTCGGCAAAGGTGATTGCAGTAGCTTTCAGTTCCGGCTGACGGGCGCTATAAACAACACGTCCTCCATCGGTGGGCGTGAATGTACCTTCAGCACTTTTCCATTCTTTCAGTTCGGGGATGACGAAAGGCTTGTTTTCTTGTGCGTCAACTAGGATATGGACACACAAAAACAAAAGAGTAACGAATATTTTAAACATAATTCTCTACAACTTAAAATTAAGTACTAAATTGAGTATGATTTATTTGCGGTTACGAAACAAAAAGAATTGAGGACGTCCATATAACCGAAAGTCTTTAATACAACCGGCAGCCTGTGAATTACGTAACTTTATACGTATTCCTCCGATCACTTGTATTTCTCCTAAATCTATAATCAACTGATGAGGAAAATGAGAAGCTGTGCTTTGCCATTGAGAATGCCAATAAGAATGTACGTCACCATCTATCAACTGGTCAGCATACCCTTCGCCATTCTGTTCCGTGCTGGCATATAATATTTTCCAATAATCTTTCGAAAGGCTCTTTCCTTCTCCGTCCAGCAATTCTATTTCGCTAATACAAGAATGTTTTCCATCGTAAGACGACAAGACTTCTAAACATAAATGCCGCAACGTTTTTTTTCCATTAAACATAAATGTCTGCCAGTCTGCATTTTTCTCCATCTGTCCTTCATAAATTTGGTCTCCTCTGTCCAATATGGGTTCTTGCTCATCATATTTTGTTTCGCGCTCTGGTGCATTTTTATCTTTTCTAACATCGTTTAATATTGGCTTGTCCAATCCGCATACAGTACGACATCCTTGATCTTCCATTTCGAATATTACGATTTCATTTTCACCTTCTTTAAGCCAAGGTCCCGGCACATATAAGGTCTGTTGAGGTCCTATATACCAAAATTTACCCAAAGAATGTCCATTAATCCATGCCGCTCCTTTTCCCCATCCACGTACGTCCAGGAAGGTATCGCCAATCTTATCCAAATGGAACGTACCTTTAAAGAAGGCTGGAGATCCTTTGACCGAAGCGTCATTCCAGTTGAATTTTCTCACATCAGCCTGATAAAGCGGAAGGGGACTGACTATCCACCCTTCTACTTCTTTACCATTCAACAATACTTTATCCGTAATACCTTTTAAGTTATTCTGAATATCTTCCCCATAATTCACACGTCCAACATTCTCTACAAGAATTTCAAGCCGTGCCGGAATTTCATCAACAGAAATCCGCAATTTATTCTGCCGATGTCTTCTATCCAAACTTCCTACATATTTGCCGTTCAACAAAACAACAGCATAGTCGCGCAAATCTTTTAGTACCAGAATACCGTCTTTAATCTGTTCGGTCAACTCTGTTTCATAATGGATGTATCCAAAATCCTGATGGACAGCTTCCATTGTTAAAGGAACACGAGTTTTGATTCGTTTCGTAAATGCAGCAGACAATGGAGCGGACTGTGCCAATTTCACAGTCGGAAAGGATATGATTGGATTTTCTTCTGGTACGTCAGGAAGCTTTTCTCCTTCAGGTAGATATTTCTGAATAACTTCACGAAAAGCATAATACTTCGGAGTAGCATTTCCATACTCTCCTAAAGGCGCATCATAATCATAACTGGTAGGTTGAGGAGCATACCCATAAGCTGTATTAGCTCCATTGGTATAATCAAAATTGGTACCTCCATGGAACATATACATACTGACCGATATACCATGTTGCAACATCCAATCCAGCTGCTTGGCCGGTTTTTCATAATTACGAACAGAATGAGGTTGCCCCCAAACATCAAACCAAGCCGGATAAAATTCTGCCACGAAATAAGGACCATCGGGAACATAATTATCCAAAGTCTGCATAATATCCTCGCCTGTAGCACCATTGATTGTAGGCCAAACGCCTTCTACAGAACCGGCGGCTATCTGTCCACCACCATCACAAGTTATGAGCGGGACATTAAATCCAGCATTCCGCAACATATCCCGCAATTTACTTAAATACTCCTTATCATTACCATAAGATCCATATTCATTTTCCACCTGCACCATCAATATAGGGCCTCCATTAGAAATAGTAAGATCACCTACTTCTTTTCCCAATCTGTTAATATACCGTTCGCAAGCATTCAGAAACTTTGGATCCCGGCTTCTATATACCATGTCTTCATTCTGTTGAAGCCATGCCGGATAACCGCCAAAGTCCCATTCAGCACAAACATAGGGTCCCGGACGTAATATAACATACAGACCTTCTTCTTGGGCAATTTTTACAAATTTACCCAAATCAGCTTGTCCCTCGAAATCGAATACTCCAGGCTGACGTTCATGTATATTCCAAAACACATAAGTAGAAATTGTATTTATACCCATCGCTTTGGCACGCCTAATACGGTCACGCCAATATTCTCGCGGAATACGCGGGTAATGCATTTCGCCACAAATGAGTTGCACCGATTTTCCGTTCAGATAAAAAGCATGGTCTCTGATTTGGAAAATTCCTTTTTCTTTATCACATGCTCCACCCAAAAGAGCAATGATAGCCAAAAGCAGATATTTGTATGTTATTTTTTTCATGTAATTTATTGTTCCTATTTCTTTTTTGTTTATAAATAGAAATTCAGTCATGCGCTTGTTAAAGGCCAAAATGTTCATTCGGATTTTCATAAACATCCGCTTTCCGGTCACTTTCTCCGGCATAGTTCCATTCTATATGGTCGCGGTACACTTGTCCATCGGGAGCTGTTACGATGGTTTCCACCACATTCCTTCCCATGTCCAACGTAGCATCAAACACGTAATGTATTTGAGTGTATCCCTGATGCATGGTGGTCAGTTCCTTACCATTCAAATAGACTTTGGGAATTCCTACGTTGGAATATACAGTCACATGTGTATTTTTTCGTTCGCGGTTTATATAACGACGTTCAGTCAGATAGACCACAGGATCTCGACTCCAGTTAGCTTTGTAAAAATAATAAGCATCTTTCTTTATTTTTCGATCGAAAGTCACTAAACCTTTCATATTACGCGCAGGGATACATCCACCGACTCTTGTAGGAACAGCAAAATCGAACATATTCCAAAAATAGGAAGCGATGATGTAGGGATGCTCAGCTATTACACTCCACTGGTATTCATGTAGCTTTGTTTCAAAAGTTTCAGGATAAAACTGTCCCCAAGGATTTCCAGACTCGGCCAATTGCTCGGTTTGATGTGTCACGACCCCACCAGCCCCATATTCAGTCAGCATCAGTATCTGCTCAGGATATTTCTTTTCCAGTTCCTCCACCCAAGGTTTGATATCTTGTATTTTCTTTTCATACCAACCGAAATAACGATTCATCCCCTGAATATCGGAATTAAAGTTCACAGGATGTTCCGCATGGCCATAACCGTTGACAGCAGCAGTATAACGGTCGGGATCTTCTGTCTTGGCCAGTTCGTGCAGTTCCCTCGTCAACATTGCCGTATATTCATGCGGTTCATACACTTCGTTGTGCAGTCCCCATGCATAGATAGATGGATGATTGAAGCTCTGACGAATCAGTTCGCGCAACTGAGAATGCGCATTTTCCCTTTCTTGCCCAGTCACACGATTTACAAAAGGAATTTCTGCCCAAATAATAAGTCCTAAGCTGTCACATTTCGAGTAGATATAATCCGACTGCTGATAATGGGCAAAACGCACGGTAGTAGCACCAATGTCCATAATCATGGCAAGATCGGTGTCATGCTCCTTATTACTGAGAGCACTACCCAACCCCCACCAATCTTGATGACGAGTCACACCATACATGGGATATTTTTCACCGTTCAGGAAAAAGCCTTTTCCAGCCACGATTTCATAGTGCCGCAAACCGAGTGGTTGTACCATTTCGTCGACGACCCTGTCATCCTGTATCAAACGAGTCACTACCTTGTAAAGATAGGGATCTTTACGTCCTTGCCACAGATGAGGTTTCTTCACAGTAAACTCTGACACGTAGTCTTTGATACCTTGAGGCGAAAGACGAATGTCCTGTACATCCGAACAAACTTTTTTCCCCTCCCGAGTATAAATAGCGTTCTCAAGTTTCACTTGTGAGGGTTGCCAAGTACCATTGTCCAGTTTCACTTTTATCTTCACATCTGCACTTTTAGAAGAAACATTATTTTGAGTGATATAGACGCCAGACGAAGCATAGTCAGACAAAGTAATACTACAAGGTTCAGTAACAATCAACCAAACAGGACGATAAATACCTCCATAAACACCGAATAAGCTATGATTGACGGGGATAACATCCGGACGGGATGCATTGCTCACCTTGACCACAATCTGGTTATTTTCACCATATTTCAAGGCATTGCCCATTTCACAAACGAAAGCCCCATAAGCACCTTTGTGGCTACCTACCAACTTACCATTCACGTAAACTTCAGCACAACTTCCTACACCTTCAAATTTCAAATAGAGACGTTTTCCTTTCAGTTCGGCAGGACAGAAGTATTCTTTTCGATAGTAGGCTTCGCCTTCGTAGAAGTTCCGTTCGATTTCCTGCATGTCACGAGCATTCCAAGTGTGAGGCAGGGTAACAGGATTCCATTTCCGCTTCCATTGGTTTTGGGCGGACACGATATTGTTTGCAAAGGGGCCTTTAATAAACTGCCATCCTTCGTTGAAACAGGTAATTTTACGTGCCTGCGCTACAGGACAAAATAGCACTGCGACGAGAAGTAAAATAAACAGGTATCTTTTTTTCATAGAAATTTATTTGTCGGATTAGTTGAATACAGGTTTGTCAGTCAGCTTCATGGTACGCTTTCCGTTATTCTTCAAATCAAATACTATCAGTGTATTTTCACCATTTTTCAGCATCGAAGCGGGAACGGGCAATGACTGTTGGGCATTCTGTTCCCAGTATGTGCCCAAATATTCGCCATTGAGCCATACTTCACCCATGCCCCACCCTCTGATGTCCAAATGCCATTCTCCACCAGTCGGGGCAGTGAATGTTCCTCGGTAGAAGCAAGGACAATGAGGTTCCTCCATCGGTCCAAAGTTCAGCTGGTCCACCCCGTCACAGGCATGAATAGCCAACGGAGTGACTATCCAACCTGTCAACGGTTCAGCATCCAGCGTGGCTGTGCCGAACAAGCCTTTCGAATTGTCCAATATTTCGGGGCCGTAAGTGATACGGCCGATGTTTTCAGCATAGAGTTGCAACGTATGCGTTCCGTCTGTTGCCTGGAATGTCAGGCTACGGGAATCATTATCCAATTCACCCACAGTTTCCCCATCCAGGCAAACTACCGCATAGTCGCGCACATTTTCTATTTCCAGCGTGGCCTTACCTCCGCTGACGGTCACTTGAGTTTCATAGAGAGCATATCCACCTGCATCCATGCCCAAGTCGTTCATAGAAGGCAGTTCCTCCCATTCCTGGCTTTCCTCGCTCATTTGTTCCAGCGAAGCAGCCTCTTTGAAAAGAATTTCCTGTGCTGTCACCTTGCTTGCAGGAACAAGCCCGGCAAGCATCAAAATGGCTGTCAATAATTGTTTCTTCATCATTTCTTGAAGGTTTGTTTAGTGGTAAGGAATGAATCGATGAAAGCGGTGTCCAATTCCACCTGCGGATTAAACTTCTCACTTTTCACATAGCGGTCAATGCTTTCCAGCAACTGACAGGTAGCAGGACGTTTGTCCATGTCTTTTTGCGTGTCCAGCGCCAGCACTAACAGCTTACCTCCGCCTACCCGTGCCTCAAAACCGATACCCAATTTGCGGTTGCTATCATAGGAGTCGATAGTTTGGATAAAAGGACGCAAAGCTTGCGGAGTCTCTTGCAGTTCGATAACCTTGGCATAGTTCAGTATGTCCCACCACTGCCAATCGGGATGATTCTCGGTAACAAAATGGTCGAACACGGGACTGTCATCATGGATAAGCCACCCTAACGTCATGGGTGCCCACTTGAACATAATAGGGTTCCAGAAGTGATTGTGGAACGAAGAACGACGCCCTTTCACTTGTTTCGGATTAGGCAATAAGACAACTTTCTTCCCAGCCTGTAGCTGCTGCTTGGCCACAGCATCGAAAGTTGTGGTGTAGAGTACATCAGCGGTGGATTGCATCAGCTGCCCAGTTTTGGGATAAACCCAAATGTCCCAACTGTTAACATAATCCTTACCTACGAGCAATTGTACAGTCAGCTTCTGCGGTTCTGATCCTTCAGGTAGTATACAGCTGAACGAACCTGCTCGTATTACAGTATCACACAAAAAGGTTTGCGTCTTCAGCTTGCCTTGCCGCAGTGTCTTACCCTGTTCATCCAGCAGTTGCCAAGACACTTTGGAGTTCTTCAAAGAGCGATCGCTAAAGTTATAGACTTCTGCTACGGCTTCAAAAGTCTCTCCACCATTCCAAACACGTTTCTCAAAACGAAGTAGAGGTACGGTAGGCGAACAAAAGTGGCGGAACTCTTCAGGGGTAATCAATCCTTTTGAATCCCAAAAGGGATCAAGAATGCCCACCGGCGCATAACCTTGTTCAGGCAAGTCGTTGATAGAGAGCAACTGAAAGCCGGCTGAAGTAGAAGTGCGAAGCTGTGCTTCAATGACATCCTTGTACTCGAAGACAGTCTGCGCACCCGAAGCACGAAAGAAATCATCAGCCTGATCACCCATACCATTAGCTTCCAACTGACTACGGAACTTTTCCAAGTTGCGCGCTTCAACGGGGCCATCAAACTTAGCGATGATGCTGTAGTCCGGATAAACACAACGCTGGCCGGTTTCATGCGAAATGACAGGTACGTCAATGTTTGTTCCCTTGCAGATGTCCCAGTCGGTATAGGGACGGCCTTCATAGACGGTAGCGCCACCACTTGTAGTCTGATGAGTGGTATAGAACTGGTCGGAAGCCACACGCTTGCGAGCAGTGGATCCGCTGAAGAGATGACGACTGTCATGCTCCCGACCGTAGCGGGTCAACTCTTCGATGAAGTCAAAATCACCACTTATCTCATTACCATTACAATAGAGTATGAAAGAAGGATGATTGCCATATTCTTTCAGGATAGCCTTCTGTTCACGACGGAAGAAGTCCCAACGGGCAGGTTCGCCCGGTTCTCCGTCTTTCCCCCACATGGGCAGTTCCACCTGTAGGTATACACCCAGCTTGTCCGCCATGCGGAAGGCGGCCGCAGGAGGACACCAGGAGTGGAAACGCATGTGATTCATACCATAATCTTTGAGGATACGGAAAATACGTTCCCACGACGCGTCGTCCACCGGAGCATAGCCAGTCTTAGGAAAGACTGCATTCTCCACCGTACCACGTAAGTGTATGGGATGGCCATTGACAAGAACATGGTTCTTGCCCTGTGCCACTTCACGCATACCGAAGGTAACCTCCTTCTCATGCTCATAATTGGTTTCTCCAACACTGGTCAGGAGTTTACACTCCACACGGTATAGATTGGGATGAAACTCGTCCCACAACTGAATGTCCTTACCCAAGGCAATTTTACCTTCAAAGCTGACAAGACTGTCCTTGCCGTTCACGGGCAGTTCGCGGGTCAGATTGTATCCGTCATCACCCGTTATATGGAAACGCGTGGTGCCTTCAAAAGGCTTACCGGTGTAGTTGCGTATTTGCAAGCGAGCAGTGACAGTCTTTTCCGTCACATCAGGATAGAGTTGCATATCATCGACATAAACGGGATCAACGGCAATAAGCTTCATTTCACCCAAGATACCGTTCCAGTTGATTTGGGTGAACTCTGTGTGTGCGTGATTCCACTTGTGCGTATCATACTGATACCGATTGTCAATACACAAAGTGATGAGATGCGTTTTTCCGGGCTTCACGAAGTCTGTCAGCTCATGACAATGAGGGACACTTATGTAATCCAACTTGCTAACCTCCTTCGTATCCACGAAGATAGAGCTGAGCCAGTGAGTACGCTCGAAGTACATGAAAATACGCTTGCCCGCCCATTCTTTTGGGAAAGCAATTTCACGCTGGTACCAGGCGGGCCCCATGTATTCATACTTACGCGTTAAGCGGTCAATGTGACAGTAAGGTGATTTCCATCCTATCTGGTAATCATCCGTAATGGCAGGTAGGACGATAGTATCTTGCAGGCGATGCATGTAGCGTACATCGAGCGAGCCGCGACGGAAATCCATGAAATCGGTCTGGAAGCCCCATGTGCCGGAAAGATCCACTTCCTGCGTCTGGGCATTAAGTCCACTTGCCGTCATCCATAAAGCCGCGGACAATAAGGGGTATAATAATCCTTTTTTCATAAGTTTGGTTGTTTAAAATTTGGTTTCCATAATGTGCTTAATCAAGGGTTGTATGACTGCCGTTCCCAAGCTTGCCGCCCCAGCTGCTGTAGACCGGTCGTTTTGCTCAATCAACCGCTGCAAGACATGCATTCGTTTTAATATCCGGACAGATTGTTCATGCTCTTGTGCCTTTGCAACTTCTGCAAGTGCCAGAGCTTCTTGTCCCATCTGCGCCCAGAGACCAAAGGCTGTTATCCAGGGAGCTATTTCGCGGGTGAGGGCCGGATTGCTCTTTGCCAGCTTCAGTTCGCCGGCAGCCAATACCATCCGGTCGAATTCGTCTTTCAGCGTCTGCATGTCTTCGGCCTGCCAATTGCCAGACTGGGTATACTGCTTCACAAAACGGTCGGCTGCCGGGCGGATGCATTCGGATTCGGCCTTGGGGAAATGTGCCTCACCGGTAGCTGACGAGTGGCGGCAGAAGCAGGCAAAGGCTTCGGCCGCATCGGGCAGCAGGCTGCGGATGCCTTCCTGCCAAGAGGCTTCCGCATCATAGGCATTGATGTTCCACGTATAATTCGCCACGCTAAAAAGGGCCAACTTCGAGGCTTCGGCATATTCCATCGGGTTGGAAACGAAGGCCGACGCGTCGGTACGGATGGCGGGGGTGATGCCGATGACTTTGCCCATCAGGATGCGGTCGTTTGAGAAGTCGGTCACGGGGAAGTTCCACCAGATGTAGGGACGGCGCTTGAGGATGGTCTGTACCCACGTCAGGTTGTCGGCTGTGATGTCCGACAGAGCCCGGTCTCCGGTCCACATGATGTGGATGTTGGCATCCAACTTGTCTCCCAATGTTTCGAGGTAAGCAGTTTCCGGATGCCAGCGGCTACGGTTGTAGTCCGAGGGGCACATGATGAGCGGTCGTACGTCCCCTTTGGCTTGGATGAAATTCTGGTTGATGTAGTTCAGCAGGTCAGCCTGCTCTGCAGCGTTTTTCCCCTTGCCGATGTCGTCGAAGAAGACAGCAAAGGCGCGGACACCCAGCTGGTACATACTTTCAAGCTTTGCCACCAGCTTGTCCCGGTCTTCTTCATTCCACTTGATGTCATCTCCCGGATGAACGGCCCATACGAAGTCCACTTCCTTCTCGCGGGCACGGGCTACGAGGCTCTGCAGCTGCCGGGCTTCGGCTTCGGGATAGAGCTGACGCCAGCGTGCGCGGTGGTAGCGGTCGTTCTTGGGACCGTAGATGTAGGTGTTTAGTTTGTGGTCGCTGCAGAAGTCAATGAGGCTCATGCGTGCTTCGTGGCTCCAAGGTGTGCCGTAGAAACCCTCCACAACGCCACGCACAGCTACGTCGGGCCAGTCGGTGATTTCCACTTCAGGCAGAGAATCGTTCTTGCCGGCCTGTACGAAAAGCTGCTCCAGTGTGCGGAGACCGTAGTACAGGCCCCGGCGATCATTTCCGGCCACTACAATTTCGCTAGCGTTAACAGCCAAGTAGTAGCCTTCGCACCGCTCCGGTATCATTTTTTTGTATTTTCGAACACTCTCGTCGCCGCGGATGCCGACGCGCAGGGGAAATCCATTACGATCGGTATGGTCATCTGCGCAGCGCAACAGGAGCCTCAGAGTATTTGGGGGGAGTTCGTCGGTTCCGATAGGATGAAAGGAAGAAGGCACGGGAAAGGCTTTTCCGTTTTCCTTCACTTTCTGGGGATGGGGAGACAATTGAGGGATGGCAGCCTCCGACAGGCCGAAACCGATGCAGAGACTGAATATAAAGAGTAGTAGTCTATTCATGATTAAAATGTTGGAAATGTCTATCTGGAAAATGTTATCCTGAGAATCAATCTTTACCCCAAAGCAATACCTCGATTGAAAACAAGCTTCTTAATCTTGTCTATTTTATGAAGAGTTTATCTACTTCCGGATAAAGAGTTTATCCACCGGTAGATAAGGAGCTTATCTGCTCCCGGATAAAGAGTTTATCCACCGGTAGATAAAGGGTTTATCTGCTCCCGGATTAGAGGCTTATCCACCGGCAGATAAAGCCCCTATCATTCGGTAGAGTTACAGCGGGCTTCCACCTTCTTCTTCATCTCCGCCACCGGGTTCTCCGCCTCCAGCTGGCGCCTGACCGATGTAGAGCGTTTTGGTGACGCTCCGCGGTGTCTTCAGCAGCTGTCCGCTGCTGTACTGTGTGGTTACGGTCAGCTTATATTCGCCATCTGTCAGTCCGGCAGGGATAAGGAAGATGAGTTTCGAAGGCTGGTTCAGGGCTATCATGTCATCGGTGATGCGGGTCACTTCGCCCTCGGCGTCGGTCAAGGTAATGCCTACCGAAGGATCGTCGCCCGCCAGCTTGATGCGCTGTCCCGTCAGCGTAAAGTTTCGTCCGGCTGTAGCGGTGAAGCCCGACAGACTGGTAGCCGTATCGGTACCGCCTGCCACATACATGGCACTTCCCTTTTCGCCCACGATATTCACCGTAGTGGCTTCGATGGCTTCACGCAACTCCTTGCCTTGGGTCATAGCGACACGGATACTGTTGCGGGCAGGGTCGAAGACATTGTTTTCCACCGTTCCGGTGAACTGTGCCACGGCGCTGAACAGGCCCGTGTTCACGCGATAGCCCGTCAGGAGCAGTTTCTTCAGAACACGCTGTTCCAGATTGATGACCGCCTCGACGGTTTCACGCTCCAATCCAGGATTGATTTCCATGATTTCGCTGATAAGGCGTTGCTTGTCTGCCGTTCCGGCACTGACGAGGGTCAGAATCTTGTCGTCTTTATCGTCTACGGTCAAAGTATTATCTGCCAGTTGTGCATTCAGGGTATATTTGATGTCGGTTGTTGCCATGGTATAATTCGTTTTTCTTGGTTTTCAGATTAGGGTTAGATAAAGAATTGAGGAAGGAACAAGGCTTTACACCTTGTTCCTATTAAAAACAAGCATAATTATTGTTCCCAACCCGGATTCTGCGGGAATTCGGCTCCTGTATTGGAGTCGATAACACTCTGCGGAATGGGCCACAAGAGGAACTTGTCGTCCCAGCGAGGCGCAACCCGGTCATTGTACTTCACGGAACGTTCCTTCAGAATACCCAGACGCGAGAGAGTGAAGCGGCGCAGCTCCTCACCGGCCAACTCACGGATACGCTCGTCTGCCAGGAAGTCTTTTGTCACATCGGCTGCAGTGATTTCGCTGGCTCCGGCACGGCGGCGCACTTCGTTGATGGCGTCGGCAGCCCCCTGCGTATCACCCTGGTTCATCCGGGCTTCGGCCAGCAGCAGGTAGGTCTCGGCCAGACGGAACTTCATGCGGTCTTTCGTATTGCCGCCATAACCTTCGTCGCCACCACGTCCGATGACGCCATAGAAGAACTTCGTAATGGCCGGACAAAGTTTACCGGCTTGCCAAAGGTCATCGGTCATTTCACAGGGCTTGCCGTAAGTATCCGTTACATCAGGGTTATTGTAATACCAATGACGCTTGATGTTGTATTCAGAGTTACGGATATCTGTATCCTCAAAGAAATGGCTGTCGTTGCCAATCCACCAGGGCAGTCCCATGAGCTGGGCCAATCCGCGTCCGCCTAAAGAATCAGCAATCTGGAAGCCGGGGATATCCCAGTATTTGGGCACCCAGGCACGCTTGGTCCAGTCTTCACTCTCATCACCGCCGCCAATGACATTGTATTCGAGCTGCATCACCCAGATGGACTCCATGTTGTCCGACGTACGATTCTGATTGTTTTCCTTAAAAAGATCAGAGAACACATCGCCCGGTTCTTTGGTCTGTGTACCGAAACGCTCCTTCATCAGGTGGAAGTAGCCGGAATTGATGACCTGTTCGGCTGCATCTTCGGCTTCGGCATTCATGCCGGCCATCAGATAGACTTCACTCAACAGATGCAGGGCTGCCCATTTGGTCAGGCGTCCCGGCAGTACGGCATCCGGATCTTTAGGAAGGTTTTCTGCGGCAAATTTCAGGTCATCAATCATGTGACCCAATACCTCATCCTTTGGCGTACGGGTGAAGTCGATGCGGAAATCGCGTTCCACCTTGTCCACATACGGCACGTCGCCATACAGATAAACCAAATAACGGTAGGCATATGCACGGAAGAAACGGGCTTCGGCCTGGAAACCTATTTTGTCTGTTGGTTTGTCCCATGCCACATCAGGATGTTCTGAATATTCCAATATCAGGTTGGCATTGGAGGCCAATCCGTAGCCAAACTCCCACCATGACTTGATAAAAGAAGTCTGTGGTGTGTACGACAGATTATCGAACACTTGCAACGTACCGTCATTGTGCCCGGTGTTGGCCAGGTCGGTACCTATCTGGAGTACTTCGTAAGGCGTGGCACCTCCGTGGCTGTAAGAATTACCTTCACCGCCCCAGCAGTTCCATTCCGAACGGCAATATTCATACAGGCCGGTGACACCCACTTCAAAACCATGGGTACTGGTATACGTGTTGCTTGGAGCGAGCGAACCCTTCAGGTTTTCGTCCAGAAAATCTGAACAACTGCTCAATGCGAGCAGGGAAGCAATGGCTATATATCCTATCTTTTTCATTTTCATATCTTGTTAAGTTTTGTTTAGAATGTTACGTTAAGTCCGAACATGTAAGAGCGGTTAGTAGGGTAGCCGTAGTACATGTTGTCGGCATCAAGGTTGGTCGTATTGTCCATGTTGCTGAACGAACAAAGGTTGTTGACACTCACGTTGATGTTCACTCCTTGGACACCCATGGCTTTCACCCATTTCTTCTCCAGGTCATAACCAAAGGTGATGTTCTTCACCGTCACATAGCTCACTTTGGAGTAGAACGAGTGTTTATCATAAGGCGTATAAATCAGCGAAGTCACCTTGTTGCTGTGGTTTTCCGGTGTCCAGTATTCCATACCGCTGATATAATTGAAGCGCATATCCCAACGTTCCAGATTCAGGTCATGACGTTCTTTCCATTGACCGAATACACCGTTCAGCAAGAACGACAGGGAGAAGTTCTTGTAATGGAACTGGTTGCCCATGGACATCAGGAAGCTTGGAGTCTTGGAACCGATGATCTTCTTGTCAGCAGCAGTAATACGGCCGTCTCCATTCACATCTTCCAGCTTGGCCGAACCAGGCTTCGCACCGGCTTGTATCTCTTTACCTTCCTCATTGTAGAAACCTTCTTTAATGGTCACCTTACCATCACTTCCTACAATTTTCTCCGCTTTATATCCGGGATCGTCATATTGCCAAACTCCCACTACATTATAGTCATAGAAAACTCTTAGCGGCTCACCGATGAACCATTTGTTATCGATGTCATCCTTGCCGTCTCCACGTAAATCAACAATTTTATCTCGATTCAAGAAGAAGTTCAAGTTAGTATTCCAAGTGAAATCCGGAGTCTGGATGTTTACGGAGTTCAAGTTGATTTCCACACCCTTGTTACGTGTTTGGCCGATGTTGTCCATGATGCTGCTGAAACCATTCATCACCGGCACCTTACGGCTCATCAATAGGTCTTTGGTATTGGCTACGTAGGTTTCGATGCTACCACTCAGGCGTTCACCAAAGAAACTGAAGTCGATACCGAGATTGAAGCTATGGGTAGTCTCCCATTTCAAATTGGGGTTACCTACGCTGCCAAATCCCATATAACTACCATTTACACCGGTAGTTCCGTCACCCCAAATATATTTGGAAGTACTCAAGCGGTCCAACGTTTGGTAAGCGCTGATGGCTTGGTTACCATTACTACCGTATGATAAACGTAGCTTCAACATATCTACTCCCTTGTCGCGTGCCTTTTCCATAAAATCTTCCGAACTGATGTTCCAGGCTACAGCAGCCGAGGGGAAGAAGGCGTACTTGTTGTTAGCACCGAAAGCCGAGTAGCCGTCTGCACGTCCTGTCAAGGTCAACATGTAGCGGTTGTCGAAGTTGTAGTTGGCACGAAGCATGTAAGACAAGGTAGCGGTTTCCGTCAGGCCTGAAGTTATTTTGATATTTTTCTCACCGGCGTTCATGTTGTGATATTCAGAATCATCGTTCACGAAACAGTCGGCACTCTGATTAGCATTCTGATCTGAAGTTTGTTGCATACTGAACAGTCCCGTCAAATCCAGTTTATGCTTACCGAACTGGTTGCTGTAATTCACCAGGTTTTCCCAAGTATAATCGACGTATTGCCTGTTGTAGATAGAAGCGCTACCTTCCGAATTCTTTCCGCTCAGCGTGTTACGGCCGTAGTAAGATCCTTCGAAAGAATTACGATAGTTATAACCGAAATTCGTACGATAACTTAATCCCTTGACCGGCAACTTGATTTCCGCAAATGCCGACAGAAACAGGTTGCGGTAGTTATTATCGGTCGTAGCATTGATGTTGGCCAGCGGATTGGAGAACAGCGTTTCCTGCATCGGATAATCGACATAGTTGCCGGACTCGTCCAAGAATTTTCCATAGGGGCTCATTTTCAGAGCAGCTTCCAGATTGGGTTGGTTCTTGTCCACGTCTTTGCTGACAAACTGCGTACCGATACCTATTTTTAACCAAGCATTGAAATTCTGCACCACATTCAACGACAGATTGGTACGACGAATACCTGTATTCTTCATTACGCCCTCTTGCTTCAGATTGGAAATGGTGGCTGAATATTGGGTAGCCTCTGTTCCACCGGTTACACTCACTGTGTGGCGATTGGTCAAAGCATTGCGGAACACTAAGTCCTGCCAGTCCGTACTAATACCTGCATTGTAAGCTTCGAGTTCTATAGGGTGCAAAATGTTCTCAGGAGCCAGTTGGTCACCTTCCCACCCCAATTTCTCGCGATTGTATTCCTGTCGCATTTGCAGATATTCGGGTCCGTCCATCAAGTTCAACCGACTTTGAGTCTGCTCCAGACCTATCTGTCCTTTATACGTCACTTGCGGCTTACCTTGTTTACCTTTCTTTGTCTGAATCAGGATAACGCCATTCGAACCACGCGAACCATAAATAGCAGCTGAAGAAGCATCCTTCAATACTGAGAGGCTTTCGATGATTTCGGGGTCGATATCACCTAACGAACCGTTGTAGGGGATGCCGTCCAACACAATCAACGGAGTATTGCTGGCTGTCAAGGAGTTAATACCACGTATACGCAATGATTGTTCTTCTCCCGGACGAGCATTAGTTGTGGTAATACTTAAACCCGGTACTTGTCCCGCCAGTTTGTCCAACAGGTTGTTGCTGGTTACCATCTCCAACTGTTCGGCATTAACAGAAGCAATACCACCCGTCAAGTCGGACTTACGCTGGGAACCATAACCTACGACTACCACCTCGTCCAGCATCTCAGCGTCTTCTACCATCGTAATGTTCATCGGTTGCTGAGAGGCTTTTACTTCAAGAGTCTTATAACCTATATAGGAGATTTCAAGAGTTGCATTGGCACCTACTTCCAGAGCAAAGTTGCCATCGATATCTGACACAACTCCGTTGCTGGTACCTTTTTCCTTGATAGCGGCGCCAATGACCGGCATACCTGTCGCATCGGTAATAGTACCTTTTACTTTACCAGCCTGAGCAGGAGCTGCATTGGATACGGCTTTGCGCACAATAATCTTTTTGTCGCGTATTTCATACGTCAAATCAGTCTGTCCCTTCAATATTTGATTGACAACTTCTTCGATAGAGGCTTTATTAGCGGATATGGAAATTCTCTTTCCCGTGTTCACATCTTTTGACGAAAAGACAAACGAATATCCAGACGTCTTTTTCAATTCTTCCATCGCCTCTTTGACGGTTATATTCTTGTTTTTCAATGTAATATCTTGAGCAGACATCGTCAGATTAAAGCAAAAGGCTGCTCCGGCTATTAAAATAGCCTTTTGGATATAATTCATAATTTCTCTTTGATTTAATGATTATTACTAGATTCAGGTCGCTAGATTTGAAGAGTTTTGTGTATTTTTGCATGCTCTCCAAACGCGAATGAGGCATTGCTGTGGCTTGGCAGAGTATTCAAGGGGGGGATGTGGCCGCATCCTCCTTTTTTATGCAAGCCTTTCTGTCGCTCGGATTTATCCGGAAAGGGAATGTTTCATGGTTTTGTTCTCTTTTAAGGTTCTACATTAAGTTAGTATAGAATATATATTCCTTTTTCTTGCTTATATTTCATACGGTTGGTCGAAGAAATGGTCTCCAATACCTGTTCAATGGTGCTTCCCGACATCTTGAAACTACCATAAAAACGAGTATTTTTGAGTGAATCGGCCACCTCTATCTTTACATCGTAATTGCGCATCAGCTTTTTAGCGATGTCCTCCAACAACTCTTCATCGAAAAACAGCTCATCATGGGTCCATATCTTGGAATTCTGCACCTGAGTACGAGTAGTCTTCATTTCTCCAGTCAATTTGTTCAATGTCACCTTTTCATTGGGCTGCAGATATAACGTCTCCTCTTGTCTGAGGTGATTACTCAACTTTACCTTACCCGACAAAAGCGAGACACTGGCTTCCGAATCGTCTGCATAGTTCTTGAAGTTGAATTGAGTTCCCAACACGGTCACATCAACTTCCTGCGTATGAATAATGAAAGGAAGCTGTTCGTTGTGCGATACCTCAAAATAGCCTTCACCCTCCAGTTTCAAATTACGATCGTTAATTCCGAATCCTTGGGAATAAGTCAAACGCGAACAGGCGTTCAACCATACTTGAGTACCATCGGGCAAGTACATACAGGTACGGGCTCCGACAGGAGCTTCGATCACGATATCGGCAAAGGCATTCTCCATGTTTTGCTTCCCTCCCCAATAACCGGCCAAAGGCAACACCAACACCAATACAGCAGCAGCAATACGCCAAAAATATCGAGCAAACGATTGTTGTTTGTGAGGATGAATCTCTGCAGTCTGTTTTTTGATTCGATTCTTGAATCTTAAAAAAGCCAGTTCTGCATCGGGTTGGTTTTGCCCATACAAAGTGGATGTAGTATACCATAATTCGATCCGGTCACGTATATAAATACGGTGTGCATCCGATTCGAGACTCCATTGTTTCAGTTGTTCAATGCAATCTCTGTCAGCATGTCCTGATATGTACTGATCTATCAGGCGATCCATTTCGATATATGACTCTTTGTTTGGCATCTTTTTCGACGGTTATATAGTAAAGACAAAATTCAAGGCATCAAGGGTAGTGTAAAATGCTGTTTTTTTCAGATTTTGATGAAAAAATAGAGGAAAAGCACTCCCAAATAGGGAGCCATCTTTTTCTGAAGGATATCTAAAGCATTCTTTATGTGATACTTGACTGTATTTATCGAGATATTAAGTTCGGAAGCAATTTCTTCATATTTTTTCTCTTCGAACCGACTTTTTTTGAAAACTGTCCGGCAAGCATCCGGCAGTTCCTCTATGCTCTGACGCAACAAGTCCTCCAATTCCTGAGTGAGCATATTTTCCAACGGATGATCTTCGGAAGGAAACAAGTTTTCTATCAGTTGAACATTCTCAGGAAGCAGATAGGAAGAACAGTTTTGCTCCATCCGATAGGTCTGTGAGTTCAATTCGTTCAAGCAACGGTTGCGAACGGCACGAAGCAGATAATTGCGTAGTGGGCCTGAAATTTCAATCTCTGTATGGTGTTCCCACAAATAGAAGATCACATCGTCTACCATCTCTTCGGCAAGGGAAATATCATTGGTCAGCTGAGCAGCAAAACGGCAAAGAAGTGCATAATGTTGCTCGTAAAGGTATTTGAATGCCCTTTCGTCCCCTTGTTTCAGATGCTTTTTAATGAGTGCTTCTTCCATAAATACATTTTGTAACAGACAAATGTAGTGAAAAACATCGAAAAAAATAAAGGGCATCCAAAAAACATTGGATACCCTTCACATTAGGATTTGTTTCTATTCTCTTATTTAATACCCAGCTTGGCCTTGATCTCAGCAGGTACGGCATCTTTATGTACCAGGATGTTCATCGTCTTATAAGCAACGAAAGCTTTGGATGCATACCAAATACCTTTGTATTTACCGCTCAATCCCCAAGAGTTCTTAACCATGAAATATTCTTTACCGGTCTGATCTTTAGCAATACCATAGATAACCATACCATGATCATCAGTCGTTTCCCAGTTATCGAAAGCAACTTGACGCATTTCCTGCGTTACTTCTACTTCAGGCAAAGGACGAGAAGTCAATTCCTTACGCTTGTCCGTAGCAGTCATACCTGTCCAGCGAGCCATGTCAGAGCCAGTCAGTTCGGCACCACGAGCTGCATCGGGCATAACAGCGATACCATCACGGGTAAATCCCTGTTCGCTCACATCGCTACCCCATGCAAAAGTATAACCTGTGCGAATGGCATTGTCCATAACGGCCATCAGTTCGTCGATAGGCAGGTTGTAGGACAAGCCGTTGCGCCAGTTGTCCTGAATCTCGATGGCAAACTGGGTGTAGAACGGGTGATGTGTGTACGAAGTCAGTGACACGTAGTCATCAGGATTGATGCCCAGACTGGCGGCAAAGCTCTTCGGTGTGTACTCCGTACCCATATAAGTGAACTTCTCGGGACATTTGCCCAGATAAGTGTCGTAGATAGCACTGATACCGTTCTTCCATACGGGGGTCAGCTTGCTGAAGTTGCCCTTGCCGATGGCTTTTACATAGGCGCCGGCAACGGCATCCAGTTCGTTGTGTACAGGCAGTGAATCGCCGTACATGATACCCGGCATGGCTTCCTGCGGCACAAGGCCATAATTCTTCATACAATACATGATGTCATAGAAGCTTCCGCCCGGCGAGAAGGGAGCATCACCGTGATAGCGCACGTAGTTAACGGCACGGTCTACCATGGTGTGATGTACAACGAACATTTCGGACAGGTCGTAAGTACCTTTACCCAAGCGCAGCAATTCACTCTCCAAGAAGCCGAGGCTGGAGAAGCTCCAGCACGTGCTCGAACGATTTTGGTTCTTGATGCTGGTGATGGGGTTTTCCTTTACGGTAGTGAAAACGAAGCCTTCTTCTTTGGGCTCAGTCTTCTTCTTGGCCGACATGTCGAAGGCCAGCAATGCCAATGCGGCAACGAGGATTGTTTTTTTCATCATGATTACATTATTTAGAAGTTTTCATTATTGGCTACAAAGATAGTCAAATTTATCGATAAGCCAAACAATCTTTTCCGCTTCGTTCAGGCCATTGCGGGAAACCTCAAAACACATCTCCATACATCCGCAAACGGGTACGCAGGTCGCGTATCTCGCGTTGCATCTCGTCCATACGCTCCAGCAGGTGATGGATGGCATCAATACCCTCCATATTGATAGAGAGGTCGTAGTACATACGGCTGTAACGCTCCACGTCGGGCAACTGGGAGAAAGTGAGGCAGGGACGGCCTTCATCGAACAAGATGTCGACCAGTCCATTTTCCTGCAGGAGGTCGATGAACGACGGCTCTATATGACATTTGTCGCAATAATCGCTGACAACAATCAATTCATTCTGCATAACGGTTCATTTTTTTTAGTTAGTTCATACGCTGAATTTTACGGAACATGTCTTTCTGTTCCTCCGTCAGGTTGGTGGGCAACTGGACGTGATAGGTCACAATCAGGTCGCCCTGCACGCCTTCCTGCTTGTAGACAGGGAATCCCTTGCCCTTAAGACGTACTTTGGTACCGCTCTGCGTACCTGGCTTTACTTTCAGTTTCACTTGTCCGTCCAAAGTATTCACCAACTGTTCGCCACCCAGCAGGGCCGTGTAGAGGTCGGTATTGACATCGACATACAGATCGTCGCCCAACCGCTTAAAGACAGGATCGTCGGCAATGACAAACGTGATGTAGAGATCGCCCGCAGGACCTCCGTTCACGCCCGGAGCTCCATAGCCTTTCAGCTTGATGACTTGGCCATTAGCCACACCGGCAGGAATGGTGATACGCACCTGCTTGTCGCCCACGCTGAGCACCTGTTTATGAGTTTGCGCAGCCTCACGAAGCGTCAGGTTCAGTTCAGCCTGATAGTCCTGGCCGCGAAAACCTCCCTGAGCACTCCTCCCACTCCGTCCGCGATGGCCGAAGAGTTCCTCGAAGAAGTCAGAAAATCCGCCTGCATTGCTGCCCGTAAATTCCTGTCCGTCGGACGAATACCAGTAGGTGCCGTTACCGTCCGTGTGGAAACCCTGCGCTCCGGCGCCGAAACCTCCGAAGTCCCCTGCCTGCTGACGGGCCTGCTTCTGTGCCTCGAACTCGTCGGCATGCTTCCAGTGTTCGCCATACTCGTCGTACTTCTTACGCTTCTCCGGATCGCTCAGAACCTCGTTTGCCTCGTTGATGGCCTGAAACTTCTCCTTGGCCGTAGGGTCATTGGGGTTCAGGTCGGGATGGAACTTGCGCGCCAGCTTGCGGTAGGCCTTCTTGATGTCATCCTGCGAGGCGCTTTTGTCCACACCCAATACTTGGTAATAATCGATAAAAGCCATAGTTAATGATTGATGGTTAAAATGGTTAATGGTTCATATAATAAAAGCCGCAGTATCTCTCTGACAAGACACCGCGGCTGCTTATATGTTTAATGTATCAGGGGAAATCGGCCGATTACATCATGCCGCCCATGCCACCCATACCGGGGTTCATCGGCATTTCGGGCTTGTCTTCCTTCTTCTCGACGATGACACATTCCGTTGTCAGGAACATGCCTGCGATAGAAGCGGCGTTCTCCAGCGCTACACGAGTAACCTTGGCGGGGTCTACCACGCCTGCTGCATGCAGGTTCTCGTACACGTCGGTACGTGCGTTGTAGCCGAAGTCGCCCTTGCCTTCGCGAACCTTCTGAACAACCACAGCGCCTTCCTTGCCTGCATTGGCGCAGATCTGACGGAGCGGCTCTTCGATGGCACGCTTGATGATGTGGATACCGGTTGTTTCGTCGGCATTGTCGCCTTCCAGACCTTCGAGTGACTCGAGGGCACGGATGTAAGCCACGCCACCACCCGGGACGATACCTTCTTCGATAGCGGCACGCGTTGCACGCAAAGCGTCGTCTACACGGTCTTTCTTTTCCTTCATTTCAACTTCGGAAGCAGCACCTACGTAGAGCACAGCTACACCACCTGACAACTTGGCCAGACGTTCCTGAAGCTTCTCACGGTCGTAATCGCTCTTTGTAGCGGCAATCTGAGCCTTGATCTGCTCGCAACGCTCTTTGATGTTCTCCTTGTCGCCGGCACCGTTTACGATGGTCGTATTGTCCTTCGTAATAGTAACCTTCTCGGCAGTACCCAGCATTTCGATCGTAGCCTGTTCCAGTTTCAAGCCCTTCTCTTCGCTGATCACTACACCACCGGTCAGTACGGCAATATCTTCCAGCATTTCCTTACGACGGTCGCCAAAGCCCGGAGCCTTCACAGCACAGATCTTCAGCTGGCTGCGCAGACGATTCACTACCAGGGTAGTCAATGCTTCGCTATCTACATCTTCTGCGATGACCAACAGAGGACGACCAGTCTGTACGGCGGGTTCGAGGATAGGCAAGAAATCTTTCAGGTTGGAAATCTTCTTGTCGTAGATCAGGATGTAAGGTTTCTCCATCTCACATTCCATCTTCTCGGTATTGGTTACGAAGTAAGCCGACAGATAACCGCGGTCGAACTGCATACCTTCTACCACGCCGATGGTCGTATCCGTACCCTTAGCTTCCTCGATGGTGATGACACCGTCCTTGGAAACCTTACGCATGGCGTCGGCAATGAGCTTACCGATAACCGGATCGTTGTTGGCAGATACGGTACCTACCTGTTCGATCTTGTCGTAGTTGTCGCCTACCATCTCTGACTGAGACTTGATGGATTCAACCACCTTGGCAACGGCCTTGTCGATACCACGCTTGATGTCCATAGGGCTGGCACCAGCCGTTACGTTCTTCAAGCCTTCAGCTACGATAGCCTGGGCCAGTACGGTAGCAGTTGTTGTACCGTCACCTGCGTCGTCGCCAGTCTTCGAAGCGACTTCCTTAACCAGCTGTGCACCGGTGTTCTGATAAGCGTCGGCCAGCTCCACTTCCTTGGCAACGGTCACACCGTCCTTCGTGATGTGGGGAGCACCGAACTTCTTCTCGATGATAACGTTACGGCCTTTCGGGCCCAGAGTTACTTTTACTGCGTTAGCCAGTGTGTCGATACCCTTCTTCAGTTGGTCGCGGGCATCTATATTGAACAAAATTTCTTTAGCCATGATTTCGTCTAATTAAAAGTTGAAAGTTGAAAATTGAAAGTTTTTATCCCAGTACGGCGAGTACATCGCTCTGACGCATGATCAGATATTTGGTACCGTCGAGTTCGATTTCCGTGCCGGCATACTTGCCATAGAGTACGTGGTCGCCTGCTTTCAGCACCATTTCTTCGTCCTTCGTACCGTTTCCGGCTGCTATCACTTCACCTTTCAAAGGTTTCTCCTTTGCTGTATCAGGAATGATGATACCGCCGATTGTCTTTTCTTCTGCGGGTGCAGGGAGTATCAGAACTCTGTCTGCCAATGGTTTAATGTTCATAGTCACTTTTCGTTTTATATGTTATACTTTATTTTCTTGTTTCTGCCTGCTTGGCGCAAGCGAAAAAGAATATACGAAAAGCATGCCAAACTTATTTTGGCAGAAAGAAACTGCCAAAATGTCGCAATACATCCAATTTGTCCGAAAACTAAAAACGCCTGCCCTTATTCGAGCAGACGTTCTATGTTACCTTCTTCCCAAAAAGCCTTGGTGGACCTCACCATCGAGCTGCCCATATATAATAGGAATAGGACAGCCCAAATAACCATAATTACACCGATCAACAAATTGTGTTTGTTTTCTTCATTCAACGGAATGGAAACCATATTTTACCTCCTTCTTCTTTATGTAATGCAACGGTGCAAAAGTAGCGCCACTACGTTACATTTTTATTTCACGCCCGATACAAATATACGAAAAAAGGAGCGGAATCCGCTCCTTTTTAATAGTATTTTGTTTTTTTACCGCTCATTTGCGTATGGCTGCCACCAGTTCGGCAGGGGTGAGCAGACATTGCTCGCCGCTTTCCATGTTTTTCAGTGTCACCTTACCCTCGTTCATCTCGTTCTCGCCCACCAGTGCCACGAAAGGAATACCCTTGGCGTTGGCATAACTCATCTGCTTCTTCATCTTGCTGGCGTCGGGGAAAATCTCGGCGCGGATGCCTGCCGCACGTACCTGCGCCAGTACCTGCATGGAGAAAGCCGCTTCCTTTTCGCCAAAGTTGATGAAGAGGAGCTGCGTGCCGTTGACGGCTTCCTTCGGATAGAGGTCGAGCTGGTTGAGCACGTCGAAGATGCGGTCGGCACCGAACGAGATGCCTACACCGCTCACGCCTGCCAGGCCGAAGACGCCTGTCAAGTTGTCATAGCGTCCGCCGCCGGTGATGCTTCCTATCTGTACGTCGAGCGCCTTCACTTCGAAGATGGCGCCCGTGTAGTAGTTCAGACCGCGAGCCAACGTCAAGTCCAGTTCGATTTCGTTCTTCAGGCCCAGCGCCTTCAGGGTGGTCAGGATGAATTCCGTCTCGGCCACGCCCTTCAAGCCCGTTTCGCTGGCGGCCAGCACCTCTTTCAGTGTAGCCAGCTTCTCTTCGTTCGTACCGCTGAGCAGGATGATGGGTTGCAGCTTGGCAATGGCCTCGTCGCCGATGCCCTTTTCGCGCAGTTCAGCGTTCACGTTGTCCAAGCCTATCTTGTCCAGTTTGTCAATGGCTACGGTGATGTCCACTATCTTGTCGGCCTCACCGATAATCTCGGCAATACCGGTCAGTATCTTTCGGTTGTTGATCTTGATGCACACACGGATGCCGAAGCGGCTGAAGACGGTGTCCACAATCTGCATCAGCTCCACCTCGTTGAGCAAGGAGTCGCTGCCCACCACGTCGGCGTCGCACTGGTAGAACTCGCGGTAGCGTCCCTTCTGCGGACGGTCGGCACGCCATACAGGCTGTATCTGGTAGCGCTTGAAGGGGAACGTCAGCTCGTCGCGATGCATCACCACGTAGCGCGCAAAGGGCACGGTCAAGTCGTAGCGCAAGCCCTTCTCGCAGAACTTGCAGGCCAGCTTGGAGGCATTGCGGCTCAGCAGTTCCTCGTCGGTCAGGCCGGAGAAGTAGTCGCCGGAATTCTGTATCTTGAACAGGAGCTTGTCGCCCTCTTCGCCATACTTGCCCATCAGCGTGGAGAGCATCTCCATGGCGGGCGTCTCTATCTGCTGGAAGCCGTAGAGGTGGTAAACGTCGCGGATGGTGTTGAATATATAGTTGCGTTTCGCCATCTCTATGGGCGAAAAGTCGCGGGTTCCTTTCGGAATACAAGGTTTTGCTGCCATATTCGTATCTGTTACATTTCAAAATCGAGCCACAAAGTTACGGTATTTTATCAGAAGTATCCAGCAAATCGGAAGCAAAATCGCATCGGAAACATCATTTTCCATCTGTTTAAAAAGATAATCACTTTACTCTCCCAACCCACATTCTTATCGTAAGAAACAGACAACAGCATAAGCATCAAAAAGCTAATCTGCTGAAAATTAATGAAAGTCATCCGTTACGTTACAGTTGTTACAGTAACAAAAAAGCAAAATCAAATTCT